>Ga0315312_1000783_pt1 | contig 30658 bp, 33 predicted proteins | sample TDP7_MG_FD_203629 | JGI IMG/M metagenome (GOLD analysis project Ga0315312, IMG submission 203629) | Freshwater sediment microbial communities from Lake Towuti, South Sulawesi, Indonesia - TDP7 | ecosystem: Environmental > Aquatic > Freshwater > Lake > Sediment | place: Indonesia: South Sulawesi... | reverse complement strand
TATTGCAGCTAGGTTCATGATGCCTTCTACGCCCCTGGTTCTGGGTTGCGTGCGTCCTAAGGGTAGACATAGGGTAAAGACCGACGCTTTAGCCATAAAGGGTGGGGTGAACGCCATTGCTTTTCCAGCGGAGAAGGCCGTCCGTCTAGCTGAGTCCATGGGACTGGCAGTCACCTTCTTCCCTTTGTGTTGTTCTCAGGTTTTTGAAGATATTTAGGCTGGTTTTTAGGGTCAGCATGGGTTTGAGAAGATATGTGGAGGCTGGCTTGTATATAGACCCCCCTATAATTTTTTCAACATATCAATGGCTAAAAAAGGAAAATTAGCTGAGCATTAGCGCCCTTAAATTGCTTTACATGCTGGATTTATCCAGAACATTAGCAGATTGGAATTCTTCCGTAGGCTAGGTCCTCGCAGAACCTGTCTATGTTCTCAAGTTCGTAATCCATTACTTCCTCTATGTCCTTTCGAACATGCTCAAGGGGGTTATTTGGTTTCATGAGGATTTGGGCGGCGGCCACGGCGGGTTGATCCACGGGCTTCCCTATTTGGCTTAGCAGCCATATGTAGACCTCCTCTATGCCTGGCACCTTTTCATAAACTTGGTTGGCTATTCTGTGCGTTAGGAGATTGTATATTTTGCCCACATGGCTCACGGGGTTTTTTCCAGCCGCCGCTTCAGAACACACGGGTCTGTTCAGGGATATTACGCCATTCACCCTGTTTCCCCTGCCCACCTGACCCGAATCTGCACCGTCTGCACTGGTGCCCAAAACGGTTAAATAAACTCCGTCTAGACCCCTTCCCTCCACGTCCAGCGTGTTTAAATCCACCGCTACACTCTTGAAAACCGTATTTTCCTCCAAGAACGCCCTTATCTCCTCTAGTATCTCCCCCTTTTTCCTGAAGTAGTCCCTCTCGCTATCAACAAACCTATCCACTAGCCCCATGGAAACCGTTAGATGCAGATCATCGCCCCTTCTTAGGCCCATTACTTTTACGTCTTCCCCAGATTCTGGAAATTTTCTTTTAAACTCCCTAGAATTCACGTATTTCTCAGTTTTTAGAATGGTTTTCTCCGTCCTAGTCATGGGGGCATAACTCACAGCAGCGGAGGTGTCGTTAGCACCCAAAACCTTCCCCTTTCTTTTGAAAATATCTACCAGCGATGGAGCGCCAGGCTTAAGTTCCACTTGATATCGCACATGTTTCTCTGGATCCACAAAACGGAGATTCTCCCTAAACCATTCCTTGGCCGTTTGAACGGCTATATCCTTAACAGGTATCTTAACCCCATCCACCTCAAAGGTCGCCCTATCCCCAAAAATCAGAAGCATAGGCTCCCTCACTAGGCCTCCTCCAAACTTGTTTTCGACCTCGCCGGCCACAAGCAGAGACTTGTCGGCGTTATGGTGCATTATGGCTCCTACTTTCTCCAGGTATTCTTTGCTAAGCCTCACTGATACTTGGTCCATTATGGCGTCGCATATGGAATCGGGGTGACCTAAACCTTTCCTTTCCACGATTTCCAGCTTTTGGCTTTCAAGGGGGATTCGCTTTGAACCGTTAACAATTATGTTTCGCATGGAACCACCTTAACAAAGATTTACGACCGCCTTAATATGCTACCCGTTCTTTTAAAATTTCACATTTTAATGTTTTACTGATAATTTTATTCCATTCAGAATACGATATGCTAAACTATCTTATCCTTAAAGCCTTTAATGATCCGTAAACAAGTTAACGCCCTTTCCCTCGGCCTCACTTCAATGGTATAATCTATGTCTCGGTTGCCTAGGAGATTTAAATAACGTATGAAATCTATCTTGCCTCTACCAAGAATTTCATGGGAACCCCTATCTGTTCTGTCGTGTAAATGGCACTCCCGCACCTTATCAAGGTGCTTCAAAAAGAAATCCTCAACTTCTGCAATTAGCCTTCCATCTTGACGATAGGTTTTTGCAATGTCCCAGGTTAGAAAAAGGTCTTCCTTATCGATCAATGCATTTAAAACGTCCATGACGATATCATTGAAAGGAGCGTTTTCTACGCACAGCGTGGTTTTTCCTGCGGCATACCTTGAAAGATAACGCAAAGCCTTTTCTAATGTTTTCTTATGAAGATCAGGATATTGCTCAGAAATCGGAACATCCCCTATTCCCGGCATAGTAAACACAGGCACATTCCCAAGATGAATAGTCACTCGTATGGCTTGGATATCTTGAGCAAAGTCAATGAACTCCCTCATTCTTTTCATGATTGCTAACCGTATTCCAGAATGAAGAGTCTGTAAACTAAAATCCTCCCCAGAAACATGCAATGTTAAATCGACTCTTTTCCTTTTTGCGTATTCTCGGAGTCCTATCCTCGTAGACTGATCATATTCTTCTGGAAAAAACTTGGGCATGGCCAAGTCGATCTGAATGAAGGCAAAGCCGTTTTCAGAGGCAAAATCAATTGCGTCTACTATGCTCTTATCATAGACAACGTGATATCCTAACCGAGACATGATTCTTTCGAACTTGCTCATGTGACCCCCTCCATTATTCTGTAATTAGAAATACTTGATCTTATTTATTGCCTCAAAATGAGCTTGAGGATTTAAGTTCGATCCCTAAGCGCCTTTTCAACCGCTTCTCTGGTTAAGTATTGAGACTTATGAAGAACTGTATCTCCAAGTTCTGAGTCTATGGTCATGCTTGCGAGGCATGGATACGCGTGGTGGGCCTTGGCTATTTCGTCTCGAATCCTCTGTTGAGAAACCTTAAGTCCGATGAGCTTTCCGGCGATGAACCATGTGGACCCGCATGGGCATCCCCGCTTAACATTGACTTCCTTAATTGTTCCCCCTTCCACTTTCACATTGAGCTCTGGCTTTCCAAAATGTTCAGCAAACAGGTCTATGTAACGGTTGCCTGTTTTTTCTAGGGAGCAGAAGGGCTTAGGAAAAGCTGATGCGACGCCGATTTCTGTGAGTTCTCTCTCGATCTGCTTCTTCAACCCTGAAGGAATCCAGCTGGAGTTGTCCACGGGCGCTATAACCGCCTTAGCCTTGGTTTTTTTGGCGAGGATGGGCAATGTGTACTGCAAATCGGGAGGCAGCCCAAGGGACAGAATGAGGTCGCATTCCGGTAAGTCCTTAGGTAGATGCTTTTCAGGATCGTCTAGGAAACCTTCGGGTGGAGCCTCAAACTCATGGAGCCAACTAATCCAATGGGCGAAACCTTTGTCACAGATATTTTCAACAATACGTCGCCCATAAACGTCTTCTTTCATCATTAAGGCACATATTCGCATTCGTTTATGCACCTTACACTTGCATCTCTGATGGAACCGCACTGCTAATAAACTTCTCTTTTCACTTCGGCGTTACACGCAAAGGTGGACACAAGATTTTAAACAACCTCTACATCTTCGTATTTTGGGATGCTTATGGACTATGAAGATTTTGGAAAAAAGGCTGGCGTAGCAATTTCTGAACTAAAGCGAACAAAGCCTGAGGAGGTTCTTCTGGTTCATCATGACGATGCAGACGGCCTTTCCTCAGCCGCCATTACCAAGGTAGCACTGGAAAGAGAAGGTTACCGGGTTAAGACCTTTTGTTTAGAAAAGGTCTATCCCGAGGTCATTGAAAACCTACATAAAGGCGAAGGAAAAGTCATCTTTTACTGTGACATCGGCTCCTCCCACGCCGACTTCATTTCAGAATGCAACAAGGGCCGAAACTTGGCAATTATTTTGGATCACCACGACCCGAAGGCTGCGACGGATCCCAAGGTTTACGACCTTAATCTGGAGATCTACGGCTTTCGTGGAGAAACAGACTTCTCGGGAGCCACCTGCTGCTACCTGTTCGCTAAAGCCCTAAATGAACGTAACATGGATCTTTCCTATCTGGCGTTAGTGGGGAGCTGTGAGATTCCGGGCGGATTCATGGGTTTGAACAAGGTTTTTTTGGATGAGGCGGTTAAGAACGGCGTGGTCAGTGTTGAGGAAAAGAGGGTCAAAATTGTGAAGATCGGTATCAGCATTGATGGGCTCTTCTCGAGGCTTCAGATTCTGGGGCCCGTGGGCTATTATGAGGGAGGGCCTGATCTTGGCATCAAAGCTTGCTTGGAAGGAATAACAGAGGAAGTTAAACATAGAATTGATGAGTGGGAGGAGCGGAGGAAAAGAGCAAATAAACAGCTTTTGGGAAGGCTTTACCGCGAAAGGCTAAAGGAGACTGAACACCTACAATGGTTCGACGCTGGCGACGCGTATGCAGGAATGGGCACAAAGGTCGTCGGAACCTTTTGTTCCTTCCTTTCCTTCCAGAAGCGCCTAGTGAAGCCCAACAAGTACATCCTCGGCTTTACCAACATGTCTCCGGAGGTTCCAGGCTACGGACGGCTAAAAGGGGGCTATGCAAAGGTTTCAGTTAGGGTTCCCGGCGAGATGAAGAAGCTCATCGACGCGGGGAAGATGCCTTCAGCTATTGGTTTACTCCTAGAGGCTTCCAAGGGATTTGGGATCTCAGACGGCCACGCCTACGCCGCCAACTGCGTGTTGCCAACCAAAATGAAACATGCATTAATTGAGAACGCCGAGAGGGCCATCCAAGGAAAGTGATGAAAATGAAAGGCTTTGAACCAGGTATCTTGCGGCTACTAAGCTGGACATATACACATTTGCAAAAGCTTATATTGGTTATAGAGCACATTTTTATATAATAAAGGGATTTAAGATGATTAAGAGACCTATTTTATTGGCTTTTATTCCGGTGTTGCTGGCAACGCTTCTCCTACTATCAGGACACCCAGTGGAAGGTATAGCTCCTTCAGGCACCCAAGTTATTGACCACGTTATTGTTTGGAAAGGAATCACCTTCCATGTAATCACGGCGAGCAACTCAACCATCTACGATTTTGCCTTCAAAGTTCAGACACGCATTTACGGTGACGGAGAGATAGATTTCAATGTTACCGGACCAGACGGCACCTTTGGTTTCTGCAATGTCACTATTCCTAATGAGCTACTTGACGACAACTTCACGGTCCTAATCGATGATACATTGGCACCATTCACGATGAGGTGGAACACTACCCATTCTATCCTCCACTTCACTTACTCTCACGGAACCCGCAAAGTCGAAATAATCGGAACCACGGTGATAGGCCAGCCAGTACGGGTTTATGTAAGTCCCGATTATCCCGCTGCAATACCAGGCGAGACCTTCACGGTTGACATAGATGTCGCCCGTACCTACGATCTCCAGGGCTTCGAGTTCAAGCTGGACTATAATACCACCGTCCTAGACGCTACAGATCTAGTTTTAGGCTGGGCGGTGTATTCGACGGTTCCAGATTCAACATATTACACTGTTAAAGAAGAAATAAACGACACCCTTGGCCGTATATGGCTTAGTCTTACGTTTTCCGAACCATTTTTCTTCAGGGGCAGTGGAACCCTGGCGGCGATCACCTTCAACGCCACGGTAGAAGGTAGCTCTGTGTTATATCTTCACAACACGATACTATACAGCTCCGCTGCAAAACCGATTTCTCATATAACTGGTATCGGCTTCTTTGTGTGCACGAGATTTCTAACCACGGTTTCCGTGAATCCATCTACGATCACGGCAGCAGTCGGCACGGCCTTCACGGTCAACATAACCGTCTCCAACGTCACCAATCTTCAAAGTTGGCAAGCCGGCATGGCCTTCAACCCCAACGTCCTAGAGTGCCTCAGCTACGAGGAAGGGCCCTTCCTTAAGCAAGCAGGTCCCACATCCATGATATCGGCAACGATAAACAACTTCGCAGGAAAAATATCTCCTGGTAGCTGCTCTTGTATTGGAATGCCGAGGGTTAACGGAAGTGGAACATTGGCAACGGTCACCTTCAAAAGTAAAGCATATGGGACCTCTGAGTTGCATCTTACATCCGTGTTACTTGTAAATTCTGATTTTGCGCTAATCCCGCTTGACATAGTCGACGGCTATTTTGAGGCGTATATTGATGTCACTTCCCCAACAGTTTCTATTACGAACCCTGAACCTGACGCTATAATTGCAAGTACCAGCGTCATGGTGGAATGGATAGGGGCCGACAATGGAACCGGGATTGAATACTACTCTCTTTATCTTAACAAGGAACTTGTGACCAACACCACAGGCACCTCATATGGACTTTTAAGCCTTGTTGAAGGGCTAAACAACGTGACGGTGGTAGCCTATGATAAAGTAGGCAACTCTGCCAGCGACCAGATAAGCATCACTGTAGACTTAACCCCACCAACCTTATCGATCGCCGCTCCCTCGGACAAAAGCTATCTCAAAGACACCGTTCTCATAAACGTTACTGGCAACGATGCTAACTTTGATAGGATGGAACTTTACATAGGTGATATCCTCGTAGCCACTTTTAACGTGAGTGGAACACATACCTATGCATGGAACACCACAGAGTATTCTGACGGCACCTACAAAATTGCCCTAAAAACTTACGACAAGGCTGGGCACCTCACGACCGCCGAAATAACTTGGGGGGATGGAACCGTCACGGTGACGGTTGATAACACTCCACCAGGAGTATCAATAAGCTCTCCGGAAGATGCCACCGAGCTAACAGGAACAATTACTATAGGATTCACGGCTTCCGACAAACACTTAACCAATGTACTTCTCTGTATAGATGACAGCGTAATCGATGTTACCGGAAAAACATCCTACGATTGGGACACTACCAGCGTTGGCGATGGTTTACATACACTAAGGATTCTTGCTATAGATGAAGCTGGAAACACAAAACAAGCTCAAGTCACCGTAACAACAATTAACTTCCAAAAAGCAAGGGAGGAAGGCTATGCGGCTGGTAGAAACTTTGGTATAATGATCGGGGTGGCTTTAGGTTTAATTGTTGGTGCTATAATCACCTTCACCATCACGAAGAAAGTCCATAACAAAATCTTTTGTTCTCCTTTCTTGTAAAAACGTCGTCAGCGTGATTCAACAAAGGGTGATCGAATTTGGGAATTGGAACCAGGTTTTTCGAAGTGCTCTTCAGCTTCCCGAAGAAAGGAAAATAGAAATCGCCAGGCTGCTGAAGCAACAGGTGGAGCAGGCTAAAAGGCATCCAAAATATTTCTCCGCCCAGGTTTATGCCATCCTTCAATTTGTTGAGGGCTATCAGAAGATTATGCCTAAAGAAATCCTTGAAGTTATGAATGAGGTTTACAACATGATTATCCCTAAAATCTGAAAGTTTAAAATTGGGCCTTTTTCCTATCTAATGTCCTCCTCTAGGAGCTGGAAAAATCTCCTGTCGATCTTAATGAAGATGAGGGGGCCTTTGCTTCTGGAAATTTTCCGTACTTTTCCTAAAACGTTGTTCACAACGTCGAGGAGGCGCTCGCGTTCCTCCGTATAGAGTTTCCCTTCTGCGCATAATCCTAACTCGGCTTTCAGCATGTCTTCGGCTAGGATGGATGTTCCGCAGATTTCTCCGTTCCTGATCAAGGCTTCTATCACTAGGTCCTTGAGTTGGTTGCGGTTTTTGAGTTGCTTCCATATGGGCCCGGCTTTATTTAGAAGCTTGTTGATTCTTTTCCAGTGCTGCTGGTTCCCCTTTTCCAAGATTAGTTTAACTCGCTCCTTCCACTTTTTCATCCAGATTCCGGACCAAAGGTGAATAAATTCCTCGAGTTCCTGCGGCTTTTCACAAAAATAGCCATTAATTTTCTCTTTCAGCTCAAATTCGTCTGCTCCTTTATCCACAAGCTCCCAATGAACTTTCAAAAAGTTCATTAAGTCCTGATAGGCTATGTACAAAACCTTTCGGTCTGAGCCCCACAGGTCGAGCTGGGGATTCCTGCTCCTTAGGGCTTTCGACAACAGTTGTTCAATGATGTTTATTTGCATTTTTTAAACCGCGCCCATCCACACTAATGGACACAGTAGTATTAAATTGTTACTCAAAAAAGGCAAAAGAAACGATAAAACGTAATCTAAGAAGCATTCAAACTCTTCTTCCATATATTCTTCACTAGGACAACTGCACTCAGTCTTCCAGCTCAACCGTTGTCCGCTTAAAAGGAGTTATCTGCTTTCCGCCCAAGGACTCAGCAATTTCAGTTACGATTTTGTCAATTCTTTCATGTTCACGCTTCATTCTGCGTATTGGTCTAATGTATCCAAAAAAGAAGAGAGGTATAAACCAGATGGGAAAAATTACGGCAAAGATAAGTAGCAAGAGTTCCCAAAACGGCATAAGTTCATAAAAATACACCATTGACAATGAGATCGCTGTTACCAAAATAATCAACCATGTGGCGAGAGCTAGGTTCTTTAGTAATCCTTGACGGGATTTTAATTTTGGAGATCCCGCCATGGTAACGTAGCCTAGTCTAAGGTCCCCATTGTGTGCCTCGGCCCGTATTGCTATTCCGGGAGGATACGCCATGTCCTTCTTTTTCTCTCCTAAAAGCAGAACATCGCAACCTTCAATGGACCACTTTTCAAAATCCGTGAGGAAACTCCAGTCCGTGATGTCGAATACATCTTTTACACCCCTGGAACGCTTTAAAGGCTCCATCGGGGGCGCCTTCTTCAAACCTTCCCTTTCCATCACTCGAACAATTTTTTCTAAGAATTCGTCCTTTCGTGAACCCAAATCTTGAAACGTGCAGGTGTGATAAATCTTTAATGGACGTTGTTGGACTCCAAATATCTTAAATTCCTTTTCACTCAATTAGATCCGTCTCCCGCTTGTGTAACTGTGGATTACCATTTAATTTTAACCATGGGCGGCGTAATTTAAATACGCCGCTACTGCTATAATCACTCCAACTACAATTATAATTCCTACTACTATCCAGCCCACAGGACCTAGCGCTAACAGTGGCGCTAACATTGCTGCTGTTATACCAAGACCCCCTCCGTTGGCCATAATGATCATCATGGCGGCACCTGTAACTGCGATGCCGATGCCTACGGCTATCTGGAAGCTAACGGATTTTGGAAGACCAAACGCCTGACATATTATGTAGGTTAATACGAAAAACGCGAATCCTATGACAGAAGCCTTAAGAATTAATAGAAGGAGTACTCCACCCGCTCCCATTCCTGAAAGGTATGCCATGACAGCTTGGGAAGAGGCTCCAACTTTCAATGACCAGCCAAACGCAGCTCTCACAATGCCCTCCACACTGCCGGAAACGAAGGCGAGCCCAAATTTTACCACATCTGTACCCGAAACATAGAGGTACATCGGGCCAGCGGGCGACACTCCTATATAAGCGAAAAGAGCATACACAGTGACCGTCACTGAAATCATCAAAATTGCCTCATTAAATGGAAAAGTGCCTTCAAAGACTCGGAATTCTATTTCTTTTGGTCCTGTTCCGTAGATGTCGCCCTGAATTTTCGTTACGGTTGTGTAGTATTTGCCGTTGGGAGCTTGGTACGTAACCTTTCGGATGAGCGCCTGTTCTCCACTGTCCCAAGTTGTTGCCGATGCTCGGATGTCTATGAAGGTGCAGTCTTGCTGGATGCTTCCTTGTTCTAGGCCTTGTATGTAGCCTTGCACTGTTCCCATGTATAGGCTAGTCTCGTAGTTGTCTATGCGTAGGGTTGAACCAGCGAAGGATGGGCGTGTTATGTTGTTGTTCCATGTGTTCCATGTCCATGGGTGTACAACCTTGTAGTTTGCTTGATAGCAGGTGGTTCTTATGGTGGGGCCTCCAAAGGTTTTGAATCGAACGGTGATGGTTTGTCCCGCTCCGCCCATGATGGAACAATCAAAGGATAACAACTTATAGGAGCCTCCCCTTAAAGCCGGAAAACATAACTTCACAGCTACAGCCTCGAAACAAGGATACATCCAAGGCGAAGCCACAGCCTCACTAGAAGCACACGAGCCAAGTTTCGAAGATCACAAAAACCTAAAACCACAAAGAACCTTCCCCATCCTAGAGTTTATCACAACCCCAGCTGGAATTTTGACGATCGCAAGCATCGCGTTATGCACAGGCATAATTAGCCTACTACTCATAAAAAGAAGGAGACGACATCTCCCAGAGCACGCTATTCAAGGATAGAATAAGAAAAGTATTTAAAACAAGGTGAGTGGATAAGAGGGCGACACCCAAAGGAAAGTAAAGGCTATGGCGAGAAAGGCGCGAATCCGATTAACCAGCACCAACTACGAGAAACTTGAAGAAGTATGCACAGAACTGAAGGCCATCGTCGAGAAAACCGGGGTCAAAATGTCAGGTCCTCACCCCCTACCCACAAAGCGCCTCCGAGTGCCCGTCCGCAAAACCCCCTGCGGCGAGGGAACAGCCACTTGGGACAAATGGGAGATGCGTATCCACAAGCGCCTCATAGATGTAGACGCCGAGGAACGCGTCATGCGTAGGATCATGAGGATTCGGGTGCCAGAAGAAGTCTTTGTGAGCATAGAGCTAGTATAAGGTTTATTTTGTTCAATAGAGCCTAGAGAAACCTCTGTTAATTGATTGGGTAAAGGCAGTTAAGCACCTTAACATATGGGATTTGTCAATTAGGGTGAGAATTAAGGATCGTGACTACACACTAAGCCTATACATAGATGCACTTAGAAAAATGTGTGTAGGGCATGCCATTACAGGTGTATCTGTTCGGTGAATGATTCAATTAACTGAAAACAAATAAGATAGTATTCTATTGGAAACTATGTGAATGAATTGAGTTTTGGATTCTGGATTTTAGTCTCTCTTCCTATACCTGGACAATATTTAGCTTGTCCAAGGTGTAAGAAGTTTGTCTCCATAACTTCTAACTATTGCAATTCTTGTGGAACTCTACTACATCCTGAGCGAGTGTTAAAAATTTGTCCAAACTGTAAGAACAGAATCCCCATTCTAGCCCGTTTCTGTCCAGAGTGCGGACAAAAGCAATAATGTAACTCTGCTATGCACACATATTAGAGAAGACCTATCTTCCAAAAATTACATTTTTTAATTCAATTTAATCATGGTTATTTCGGATCAAAAATGTAGAATTTTTAGACTTGATCATAACTTAGCTCCATAAAACATGGAACTTTATATCTTAAAGCAAATCATTTCAACAATTCATTTTAAATTCTGCTAATAATAATATGTGTGGTTTGCGAGTAGGAGACAATAATTCCATGGTATACGAAAATTATGAGGTCTCGGTAGAAGATGTGAATGGGGATATGATGCTCTTTGAGACAAGACTTGAAACTCAAAGAGAATTCTTACTTTACCTTAACAAGATTATAGATTCTTGGAGATCAAAGACAGAGAAAACATTTCATGATATTCGTTTGATTTTAATAAGAAAGAAGTGAACCTAGAAGGAAGCTAGAAGCCTATCTTGAGAAAAGAAACCAAATATAACTCTAATTTCTATTAATATCTTATATTAGACTATATTACATAACAGACTAATCTTTACTTAGTTTTAGAGATATCAAGGTTCTTGTATCTTCTAATCTGTATAGTTCATTCACAAAATATAGATATTAATAGCCTCATATTAGTTAACAGAGTGGAAATGAATAAAGAATTGAAGAGAATACTGGAGAACATTGATTTCAGGTTAAAGAACTTGGAACATCGAATACAAAAGCTAGAAGCATTAGTTTATAGACACTCTGAAAGATAATCCTAAGTAAACAACATTTTCTTAAGTTCCTTGTATCCACGAAGATAGTTGATTCCTTTATCAGTTATCGAGAAATGTATCTTTCCTTTGAGTTTCTGTGCCTTTATGAGATCCCTTCTTATCAAAAATTGCAGATATCTTTCTGACTGCTTGTAGGTTAAGTTACCACGTATCTGATTTTTAGTTGATCCACTTTTTGCAGCTTCCAGCATATCTGCAAGTATGTCTATTCGACTTCTACGCATAAGTCCCACACTTTTTTGTTGTTACAGCATCGATATACCCATTTTTAATGGATATAATATGGGTTCGTATTCTCCTTATGAGTTTTGCTTTATAAGCTATTATAGACCAATGTACTATAAGTGAATTACAAATTCATAACGTTTTAATATAATTCTAGCATTAAGTGAGTCAGGTTTGAGGGGTTCGGGCTTATCTCGTCTGTTAAGGTTGATGATCTCTTTGAGTATCTAGCTAAAGATGGTAGATGGCATAGTTTAAATGAGCTCGTGACAGCCAGCCATCTGGAGAAGCATATTGTCGAGGAAATTACCCGATTCTTTGCTGATTACAACTTTATTCAGGTTGATACTTTAAATAAAGTGAAAATTGACCCTGAACTGAGGGAAATATTCATCTCACCTATACTTTTGAAAATGAAGAAGCTTGGATAATTTCTTTATTGAGCAACTATTTAGAAGGAGTTTTCTTAAGCTGTTGTATCCTTAGACGCACTGATTCTTTGATGAACTCACTTCTAGATGTATAGCCTAACTCCTTTGTTGAAATCAATTCATCCACACTTTTAATTAGATCTTCTGGCAACATCACTGTTGTCCACTTTGTCGTACCTTTCCTTGCTGTTCTCATATGTTTATCACCTACCTAGCCTATTTAGAAATTATATTTAAACTTTCGTTATGTTCATAACTAAACAGATGCTTGCTGAAGCTTCTGCAATTCCCTATTTACGTTTTGGAAAGTGCTGTAGACATCTGCTACGTGCATATGTTTCATTCTCTCATGGACTAAACCAGCAGCTATCAGCATAGTGCCCAAGCTCTTCTTAATACCAATGGTAGGAATTGGAAAAGCTATCAAAGATACACCAAGCTTAATAAGACGTGAGCCCTTACGTCCTCTAGGTTTTCCCCATAAAGACCTAAGGTTCTTTACATTTTTCGTAACTTCACTCATTAGTTTGACTGCCTCTTCGTAACTCAAGCCAAGTTCACGCAATGTTAGGATGGTCTCCAAGTCCTCTTGTCTCAAAGCCATTCCTTCTTTCCAGTATTCTTTGTAACCGCCTCTTGTTCTATAACAAGAACACTACAACTAAAAAGCTTTGTATTAGGGAATGAGGTAGGCTATCAAAGCAAGTGTGATTCCTATAATCCCAATTATTGTTCCTATGACTCCTATTATTTTATTTCTCTGTTCTCTTTTTACCATTTTAGCATAAGTTTCTGACTGTGTTTTTTTAATTTGGTCTAGTTGATTTAACAGTTCATTAAGGTTTTCAGGGATATTCATTTGTTTACTTATCAGCTTTTGTCCTAGATCAAATGTTGAAAAGAGATTGGCATAACCTTCTTTCAAATCTTGAAGGAGCTCCTTTGCCTTCTCAATTTTATCTGCTGCTATTATCACTTCTCCACCCACTTTCTTAGATGACAAAGCCAACATCCTCAACCCACTTGTAGTAAAACATACACCTTAAATATCTAAATTTCTAATTCTAACTATCTCATCCAATAATTAGAATATACTATACAACTATACTTTCTGACATGAAACTATGTTACAGCAAGCATTAAATTCTAATCAATAAAATATCTATCTATTGGGGGTTCATATGAAGTTTAAAGTAATTACAGGTTTATTGTTGACACTGTTTCTGGCGAGCATGTTAACCATAATATTCACTATTCAACCAGTCAAGTCGGATTATGCTTGGACTGAAACTATTTACATACGGGCTGACGGAAGTGTCTATCCTGATACTGCACCGATTTCCAGCATTGACAGTGTTACTTACACGTTAACAGACAACATTGTTGGAAACGTTCCATACGATTCCAGTGCAATCATCATAGAGAGAAACAACATTGTGGTGGACGGGGCAGGCTACACCCTTCAAGAGACTGGAGACGGAACAACAGGAATATACTTGTCATATAGAAGCAACGTAACAATCAAGAATATGGAAATCAAAGGATTCTTCTTTGGCATCTGGCTCGAAGTTTCTTCAAATAACATCGTTTCTGGGAACAATGTAACAAACAACCACGATGGCGTCCTTCTCAGAGGTTCTCATTACAACAGCTTTTATGGAAACAACATAACAAACAACTATGGTGGCATCTTGCTCTCGTCTTCAAACTATAACAGCATTTCTAGAAACAACATAACAAACATTTTCTATGGCATCACGCTCGGTATGTCTTCAAATAATACTATTTCTGGAAATAACATTGCAAACAACTACTGTGGCATCGCAATCGATGCGTGTTCAAACAACAATATTTATCATAACAACATTATCAATAACACAAAACAAGTTTACGATTCTTCATGGGACTCGCTATCCGTTCTTCCTTCAGTAAACATTTGGGATGATGGCTATCCTTCTGGCGGCAACTATTGGAGCGACTATATAGATGTAGACCAGTACAGCGGTCCATACCAAAATGAAACAGGAAGCGACAGCATATGGGACCACCCATATGTCATAGACGAATACAACCAAGACAACTATCCCATAGTTCCAGAGTTTCCCACATGGACATCAATGCTACTTATACTCATTGTGCTTACAGTTACCATAGCCGTCTACAAACGTAAGTAGGCCGTTTTGGCCTTAATACATTACAAAAGGAGCTATTTTTGGGCTTATTTTGTAACTCGGTTTTCTGCACGGTTTTCACCTCCTTTTTGCGGTTCTGTATAAACAGGAGAGAGCGTGTAGGTGTACCGCTTATTGGTGCCTTTTTCCATTTTGATTACGCTCTCATTGGCAAGCTGGCGCATAATGCTTCGCACTTCGTTGCGGTTTTTGCCTATGCCCGCTTTAACCATGCCGCTGGTTTTATGGCATGTATGGTTTTTTTGCTGGCGAAGAAACGCAATAACCTTAGCTTTAGTTTCTTCTGGAACGGTGTTTGGCGCAGCCTTCTGTTTTTCTTCCTTCTTTTGTGCTTTAGCCAATTTATCTACCTCCTTTTCAGTTTATCACTAAAAATTATGGCTTTTCTTTTATTTATGGTTTGGTCTTGGGCAAAACCAAAAACGTAGAAGCCTTCGGGGGACCGCGGTATGTACGTCGCAAAACAGTACTAAACTCGAGAAAGACAAAAATATCAGTATAATAAATAACTCATGAAAAAGATGTTAAAAAGAAGTTTAATTATCATTTCTGTTCTTGTAGCTATAACACTGATTCCTCTTCTTATTATTCAGTTTGGCCTTCCTCCATTAGTATTACAAAACTCAACAGGGTTAGAATACAAGAGTTACGGCACTGGAAGTTACCAAATAGAAGCTAAATATCCATCTCGTGCTTTATCAAATTTAATAAAAGTTAGATTAACCGTTATGGGGCCATCCAACAAGGTTGTTGATTTTTTTGGATATGGAGATGCTGTGAAGATTTTTATAAACCAAAGTAGCACTACCGTATATGCAGACTCATTTCAAACATTATCATTTAATAATGAAGGTACTGCTGATTTTTTAATTTCATTTGATTCTGGAGAAACTGAACTACACAACTATAATTTTACTATTAATGTAAGAATTGGTGAATTTGTATCGGGTGACCGCGTGTCTTACCGCGAATATCAAAATGACTTTAAAGTTTTTATTATACCCACATGGATATACGGTCTTTGTCTTGTTATTGATGGTATTATAGGCATTATCATTGCTGTAGTTATAGATATTAGAGAGCAAGCTTGACGGCTTAAGAAGTTTAAAACGAAGAAAATCTTTTGCGTGGCTATTTAAGGCACTTTTTGCCAGCAGCCGTTTTTGCGCCTGTTCTTCGTGCTATGTACTCTGCAATGAAGTTGTAGCCTTGGCTTAATGCTCGTTGCGCCAACTCATGAACAAGACGGCCTTCGACATCGTATTTTCGGCGTAAAACGTATTCGCATATTGCCATACGAATATGGTGGCTTCTGGTTTTGTCGCCCGCTAAAGCATCAAGGTCATCTAAGGCTTTAGGGGGTACACGGACGCTTATTTGCCTTATCGCCAATCACCACCTTAATCATTTTTTACATAGACTTAGAACACACTACACTTACTCATTTTGAGTAGTGTTCGCCATTATAATCAACTTATCACGCTAAAACAGATTTAGAGGCCTTTACATTACTTACTGAGGGTGAGAGCGTCAAGCATGTTAAAAGCCTATGTAAAATTTGGTCATGATGACGATTGACGCTTAACATTTCTTATCCGCTCCTCAATTTCTTCCACTTTATCAAGAATTTCGTAAACCTTTGCCATGTCGTATTTTTTGTAAATCATCGTCATTTCTTCGTTAATCTTTTGATCCCACCCCACCCCTAACCTTTTCAGTTCTTTCTCAAGCGGCTCAAGTTCCGCCTTGTACTTCGCATACTGGTTTTCTGCCCACTCCCTCTGTTCGGCTATTTGGTCAAGTTGGGCCTGTAGCTCCGCTAGCCTTGCCTTTGTCGCCTTCTTACGTTCCATTTCTCTAATTACTCCTGCCTTTTCCTGCTCCTTAATGATTTCAATTCCAAAATCTTTGTATAGCCAGCCAAGCGAACGATAAATCTGTTGTTGGGATAAGCCCGTAGCCATTCCTAACTCAAGATAAGTCACTTTTGACCGCCCGAGCTTTTCTTTCAGTTCTTTAATGATTTTGGCTAATTCGCCTTCGCTTATGCCTAAAAGGCGGGCGGCTTGGCCTGTAGTTAATGGTTTAACCACACTGACCACCTTCAGCAAGGCGGTATTGATATCGTTTACCTGCGCCTTCTCCAGTTGTGGTTACTATAACTTCATTTTCATCTTGTAATTGGAGCATTAGCGTTTGAATCAGTTTTCTGTTATCATGGATTCCTTCCAAACCAAAGGCTTTAATGAAGTCACTTGTTTTAAAGATTTTTTCATAATCGTTTTTTTGCTGTTTCATCCAACTTAACATAATTTCTTTTAGTTTACGTCTAGCTTCTTCAGGAGCAAATTTATAAGTTACACGATATGCCTGACCTGTCTTTTTTTCTTCAGCCATTATAACGCCGCCACTACGTTCAGTTTGCTATTAAGGAGGTGACCTTTGCGGAGTGCCCAAGCTTTGGCAGTGACAGGGCTGAGAACCCTAGCTCCCGAAGCCAAAGGAGCCCAAAGCTCAAGCACTCCGTGTCCCACCATACTTGAGGAACTTTTATACGCCCACTTTAGACATTGCTATCCTTTTCCGTCTTAGCCTTAGCAGAGCAGCCTTACGCCTGCTTTCTTGCCCTTGGCGCAATTCTCGAAATTGTTTTTCCTGCAAAATTCGTTTAACAGCTTCCCCAACTGCTTTTGGATGCTGAGTTTTAATGTGAGCGTCTAGCTCCTCTTCCGTATCAAATGGCTCATGTTTGCAAAAAGGACACTGAAAAGGACCTTTTGGCTTTGACATTTCAAGCTCTCCTGAGTTGAAGCTTTAGATCGTCGCTATGAAAACACCGCGGACATCGCATGACCAAAGTAACTTCGTTTCCGTTAGCTAAATCGTCTATAATCGGGGTTAATCCGCCTTTATCTCGGCGGTGACCTAAGAAAGCATCTGTTAATCCGCTTTTTCCACGTTCATTAAATTCTCTCATAAACTCGTGAGTGTCAATACTAAAGTTCCGCAAATTTTCTTGGATTAAGGATACCGCTTGCCTTTCCGGACATCCTTGAGTTGGACATTTCCAAGTAAGATCACCGTTTTTATGAATTTCAACTTGGGCTCTAAGCCTTGAGGTAGTAATAATACAGTCGTTAAGCTTGTCAAAAAGCTCTCTGCTGCGTTTTAAAGCTTCTTCACGTTTTTTGGTGTCTTCTCTTTTCTCTAATGATTTGCGCTGGTTCCATTCTTTGGTGCAGGCTTGCTGGTATTCTTTATAAGCTAATTGAAGGTCACCGTACTTTATCATAAGATAGTAAAACACAAACTCAGTGCGAATAAAATCCTCCCTATCTCTTGGCGTCCTTATCTTCATTCCTCGAAGAATTTCATCTTCATCAAGTTTATGGACGTACTTTTCAACTTTGTTCATTTTGCTCAGCTTCCTCCTTAATGTGTTTAGCTGCAATGTCCAGAGCCTTCATAATTGCGGCGGCTTTGTTTGGGAGGTCAAAGAAAAACTTAATTTCATCAATAATTTTGTGGTATTCATCAGACAACTGAATGTGAAGATACTTCATTGCGCTCGCCTTGTTACTATAAGTAGTCTATAGCAAACTTTAATAGTTATTGCTTACAGTAATTATTATCGCAATAAAAAGAGGTCTTAAAATGAGCTGGGGTCGCTGGACCTACGCAAAAGTGGAACAAATCATAGGTTTCCTTAAACAAAGATCAGAACCAACAAGGTCTAAGGAAATTTTTAACTGGGCCAGAAAACAACATATAGGTCCCGTTACGGTTACGAAAATTTTAGAGTATTTAGTTAATGTTGGGATAGTCGGTCGAAACCAAATATCACATAAAGAAGTTCTTTATCACCTAACTGAAAGAACACCGTTGTACATGCTATTGCTTGGTTTGCGTCGCATAATAGATCAAGCGCTCGTTGACCCAAAGATTTCTTTTAAACTATATGAATACGATGGGCATCAGCTTTCCGCTGGTAAAGAACCAACTGCTTTTGGTCTAATTTGTGATCTGCAAAAATTACTTCAAAGTTGCCTTAAGAAATCTTAAAGTCTCTTAAAAAAGAGCGGCATTCAGCTTTTGAAGTAAGCTAAACCAAATGTTATTCAGTAAAAGTTTCTGAAAGTGCTAATCCTTTTTCTGTTAAGAGATAATATTTATACCTACCTTTTCCCAATTGAAATTTTAAAACGTAGCCCTCTTTTGCTAAATTACCTAATATAGTAGTAGCATACGCTTTTGACATATTCGCTTCCTTTGCTACATCGGAAATGCGTAGGAACTTAACGGTCACCCCATCCGTTCAGAGGCTCAAAGTACTTATCAATGCTTAAGGCGCGACCCATAAAACTGGTCGAATATGATACAAGATGATAGTAAAGCCAAGCTAACGAAGCTGCTCTGCCCTCAGAAACACAGAATGGTGCGTCACCCTCCCATCCAAGTATTAATCCACGTGAAATTAGAGCTCCCCTATTCAAAATGCATATTAAGTCTGTCATAGCGATGTTTTCTGGCTTGGCAAGCTCTTGAACCAAAGTTTTCCATGTAGCACCTTCGTATGCAAATATACAACGCAAAGGACGATTAAGCACTGGTCCTGAAGTTATCCTTGCTCCACCACCCAAGGGAGTCAATGCTTTTACTCGACTGAGTTTTGTTAATTCCTCTTGAAGTTTTGTTTTTGTTAAATTGGATTTAACTTCAATAATTCCAAAAACTCCTTCAGCTAAGAAAGTATCTGATTTGCCATATGTGAGTGATGGTGTGTCATCCCTGAGTATTATAACGTCTAATTGACCTGTTCGATTTCCTTGACTATCCCAAATTTCTCCTCCTTGTCGTACTGTTAGACGGGGGGGTAAAACACGGGATAGAAAATTGTTGCAAAATAATTCTCGGTTAGATCCAATATTAGCAGATGCTTCTTGGTCTTTTGATCTTTCATATAGAGCTAATAGCACATCAGCAGACTTTTTAAAATAATCATAAAGAATCGGTTTCTTTCCAGTATGTTTTATCTTCATTTGGCGCACTTCTTAGTTCTAAGTTAATCCATTAGTATATATATTTCTCTAGGGATTATCAACCTCGTTAGAAGATTGAAAGAAAAAATTGAAGTCTAATCATCCCGAATAAGTTTACAGTGTCGAGTCATCAACCAAAAGTTGACAGAATCTGTTAATGTAGTGTTAGCGTTACGTTCCGCCCACCTATTTATTTAACCATATGGCGATAATGGGTTCTAGTTTAGCGATGCGCTCAAATGGTGTTAAGTCAATTTTGCAGCAATGGCTTCCAAATTTAAGAAAAAACGCCACAAAAGATTAATCTCCTTTAATGTGTTTATATCTGGGAGGCTCTGCATGACGAAAGAAAAAATCAGATTTGAAATTCAAACAACTGAAGAATTGAAAGAAGCCGTCTATTTTACCAATGACCTAGAGATACAGGGATCTTTTCTAAAATTTAAACCTTACAAGATGATCGTCAAAGAACAAAGTCACAAACAAGAGAATATAGAAATCATACTTCCTGAAAGATGTATTAAAGAAATTGTGAGGAGGGAAATCAACAAGTGAATCTGGCTTTTCCATTCAGGAAAATCTCACAAGCGCGTAGCAATAATTGACTCTAGTTGGCTTATCCGCTTTTCTAGTTCCTGTATTTTAGGCAAATTGTATTGTATGGTTTTGTAGATTTGAAGCTCTCTCATTGCCAGTTTATATTTCTCCGCCAGCTTTTCCTTTGGCGGCAGGCTGTAAGTATCTCCTTGGCTTCCGCGAGGCTTGTGTCCAAGAATTCTGTCAACCCAGTTTAGCGGTATACCCGAATCCTCCATGGTCGTTTGAGCCATTTTTCGCAGGTTGTGGGCTCTGAACGGCTTTAGACCTTTTCCCTCTGGGTTTATGCCGATTTGTGCTGCTAAGGCTGAAATGATTTTGCTGTAACGCTGGCTCTCCAAAGGAAACAGTTTTTGGTCATCGTCTGTAATGTTTTTTGTTTTAATCAAAAGCTTCAAAGCTTCAACTGCATCATCGCAAGCGAAGCCCCACATACCGTAAATCCGCTTTGACCTGATTAATTTGCCATATTTGTTACGTTTCTGCGGAATGTTGAAGATGAATGGTTCTCCTTGCTTGTAATTAGCTAAACCTTCTTTGATATAACGCAGGCGTAGATCTGTTAAAGTACCTATACGTTGACCTGACTCTGCAAGAAACAAAATTATCGTTTTAACTTCTAAGCTTGGAGCGATTTCACACATTGACCGTATTTTGTCTTTAGTTGGGAGGCACGTTTGCTCACGCTGAGGAACGTATATTGGGGTTTTAGCACCTACAGGAACGTAGTTTGCTTTGAAAAACGACTTAATAGCTTTGAAAGTGCAGATAGCTCTGCCTGGTGCAGTTCTCTCTTTTTTCCTATGCCACAGATTTAAGCGGTCCTCAGAGACTCCACGAAGGTTTGGATTTCTTAAGCTAGCCTCTTTCTCTTTTATTAACTGGTCTGGAGTCATTTGATTTTCTCTACAGTAAAGGAACAATGCAAGAACGTAATTTCTTTTAGTTGTTGGGTTTCTTAAGCCGTTGAGCCATCGCTGAACACTTTCAAATGCCATCAAGAAAAGCTCTTGGTCTTTTCTGCTTACTCTACTATTTTGTATTATGGCCATTTTGGCCTGGTTACAAACGAAGACTACTCAAAACACCATTTCAATAAACAGCTATCTTCCTTCCCTTCTTTGTTCTGATTGACCTTGACTATAAATATCTGCATATTTCTTTGTTGGAAAGTATGTTATCTTACATCTAGGACAATAAGCTACTGATTCTATTCTAAGTTTAGAGTTAGGCTCATTAAGAAGATCATTTTTTCTCTGATTTCGGTATTCCTATCCATCTTGGAATCCTATCCATATATTCTTTGTATGCATCACCATACTTCCCAAGGCACCAGCGTTCTTCGGCAATTACCAAAATGTCATCTAGGATTATATATGCCAATGCTAATAGCAGATAAATCCAAGAAATGCATGCTATGCCTATGCTTATGAACATCAAGAACATGCTAAAATACATAGGATTTCTTGAAATACGGTAGACCCCTTTAGTGACTGGTTTATCCAATGGAGTAGTAGCAAAGTTTATTTCTGCCACGGTGCCAAAAATCACACCCACCAAATAAACAAAGAGTCCAGCATAGAACCAGGCTGTGCCTAGTTTCGGCGGTAAGAAAATACTGTAGATATATGAAGCAAAAGTGATCACCATTGAGATATAGAAAAGTTTTTGCTCTTGTTCATTAAATGAGGGCTTGTGGGGTCTACTGGAACCTGCTGGTTTCTTATTACTAGTGAAGAACACTCTGATAATCAATCGGGACAGACCAAGACAAATTAAGAAAAAAGAAAGGACAAGAATCCAAGCGTTCCATAAGCCTAACTCAAATTCTGGTACAAGGGACATAATTTCCCCACATCTTCATAGTAAAGAACCTTTCTCCTTAAATTATTAATGCAAGTTGAAATGAAGATTCGCTGTAAAAAAAGAAGGATATGGTTTAAGGATGTGACGATTTAAGCTATTTCTGTGCTTTGAGATAGAGTTCTGCACCTTTTCTGGTGTCAATTAGGGGTACGAACTTCCAATTCATTTCGGGTCCGTAGTAGATTTGAACGTTCGCTAGTTTTTCTGGATTGTCAGTCTCATATACCGTGAAACCCTTGCGCTCGCCATCAAAAGTATAAGGTCCAAAGATTATCTTTGCAAACTTCTCAGGTCTTTTTTCCCCCACAGGCATCTTCTTGAGCCTCTCAATGACCTTATCGGTACCCTCTGCGCTGTACTCCCAAAACCCTATGAACTGCACATTTTCCACCTCCTTTAAAGTGAAGTTTTTACATGCTTGTTACAACTTCTATTTAATATTATTGAACATTGACAGTTTTACCTTGCTGGTGATATTTTTCATTGAATACGAATACCAAGCATAAACAAAGCATAATTGTAGATTCTGTAACTACTTTCTATCTGAGAACAAGTATTGGTGCTATGAAAGGAAATGTAAATTGAATCAGAACAAGTAATTTGTGATAAGCTCAAAAGAATATTTTAAATTTAAAGCTAGATGAAGAGAAAAATACCAAAGTCCAGACAATTAGTTTTCAAAATACCAAAGGAACTATTGTATAAGATTTAGCTTTTCCCTAGAAAACCATTTCATAGAGTCCATAAAAAGAAAGTAGAGGAACGTAATCCCTAACAACAAAGGGTAATATTATTCTCTCCTGATTCCCTACTAAAAATAAAAGGGGGATTAGCTGAGTACTTTTAACCCAGCTTTATCGTAGATCCGTTTAAGTCTTTATGAGCATTGAGCTAGTTTAGTCATTTTGACTTTTTTACACTGCTGGAATTTTTGTGGGTTATCGTTCCCTAAAATACCCCTCAAACTTGGAAAAAAGCCCATGCTGACAACGCAATGGATAGGAGGAAGGCCGCGGCCCATACAGTTTTGTTCCACCTAAACACTTTCCGTCCATCAAAAATTCCAAAAGGTATGAGGTTGAAGAAAGCTATGAAAAAGGCGTTGATGAGCGCGCTGTACATAGCGATTACTGAGAGATAGCCCGTTGAAAGCGTCGCCATTCCAACAAATAGGGTTGAAAGCACGAGGTTGGTGAGGGGGCCGGCGAGGGAAACCTTTCCGAGAGTTTCCTTGCTTCCGCTTCCTGCAACCATTACGGCTCCAGGTGAAATGATCTTAAGAAAGGTTGGTAATATGGAAATAAGGGTCAATAAGGCGCCGATTGTGGTTAATCGAAATTCAGCCCAAAGTCCATAGTGTTGGGCCGTCATCTTGTGGGCTATTTCGTGGAGGAAAAAAGATGAAGTGAAGATGACGGCGAAGCTTAATAAGATCACTGGCGCTGTGGGTAACATGAACCAAAATAGGGATGCACCCACGCCCATAACTAATAGGGCGCCGAGGGCTAAGTGTTTGAGTTCTGTGAGGGTGAACCAGAAGACTTCGGTGGGTCGGGTTCTAAGGGGGGAGACTTGCTCCACGTATTCTCTGGGGCTAGGGGAAGGCCTTTCTATAATGATTGGACGGGGCTCCCCTCGGGGAATTTTTGTCCTCCAGTATTCTGGGCACGCGTGGTTTTCCGGCAGTCGGTGTTCAACGCAGAAGTATCTCTGGCAGAAGGGACACTTAAAGGGTAGGAAGGCTTCCTTTCCGCAGTGCTGGCACTTCACTTCTCTCTGGCTTCCAAGGGCTGGTCTAAGGTTTCATTAAAGACGTTCCTTAAAATCCTTTGGCTTTATAGCCCCCCACTTATAATTTTTCAACATATCAAACAACTTTTTGTGCACTGCAAGCCGTGGAAAAATTTCTTTACAAAGGCACGCACAAAAGTGTACACGCACGTATTTTTATGTTCCCCAGCGAAAAACTGTTTCCAACACTTGCGGTCGTTTGTAATCAAATAAGCGCGGACTAGCTGGACTGGAAAATGTAGAGAATCTGGAAAGAAATTGCCGAAAGATTTATGCTTATAACTTGACATGTTCTTGAGGGAGGAGGCTGATGTTTTGAGTTCAAAGGATGAATTGACAAAATTTCTTAGGGAGCAGATTAAGATCGAAAACAAAATTGTGGAATCGTTAAATGACGCCTTAGTGGAAATGATGAATCCAGCCGTCAAGGGAGTTTTGAAGGGTATATCCCTAGATTCTGTGAAGCATGCAGAAATGTACGATTCAGCCGTTAAGCTGTTAACAGAGGTTTCTCCAGCCCTTACACAGGAACATCTCGACAAACAAATAGAACTCGTGGAAGAGCACATACGCATAGAAGCAGAGCTCATTGAAAGAATCAGTAAGACAATACCTAGCATTAAAAACGAGAAGGTTAAACTTCTCTTAAAGGCAATATTATCAGATGAGAAGAGGCATCATAAACTCCTAAAGAAAGTGCTACAAATTCTCGTTCGAGGGGAAACCATAACCGAAGAAGAATGGTTCGACTTCATTTGGAAGAGTGTCCCATTCCACGGCGCCCCAGGCTAAAATTGACTGGAAAAGGGCAAAGGCGACGGAATAAGCCTTATAGGAGCTCTGCTTTGTTATCATTAGGAGCGCCGAGGTTGCGGAGCTAGGACAAACGCGCAGACATGCGCTAAACGCGTATGGCGGAAGCCTTGAGAGCCTGTGACCCTTCTGGGTCCCGTGGGTTCAAATCCCACCCTCGGCGCCATTAAAATTTGTTAATTGGAGTTTATTTTGGGCTTATTTTTGTCAAAAGAGCCTGGGCTATAAGTTTCAAAAGGTATATCGAACCTTTTTCTGTCACCTTCCGCCCGGTAAACGCGGCCATCTTTCTTTTAGCCTCCTAAAAGAACAACCCGCCATTCGGTTTCCCTCTCGTTTGATAAAGTTTTGGTTTCATCAATGGCAATTGTGGGCCGCGATAAAGCATACTGGTAACGGTTCGAGAAAAATCTTCGTCTTAACGGGCGCGCTAGCGCTGTGATCGCTTTCTCCTCTCTGTTCATTCTTCTCGATCTTTAACCCTTCCCTGCGGCAAGGCGTTCCATTTAAGGACGATTTTTCGGATTAACGAGGCCATCGCGTGTGCGTCCTCCTGTACGAAGCGACGCTTATCTATCACTCTGGAGCCGTAATATAATACGTAGGCCGTCCAGACCTCTTTCTTTTCGCTGCGGGTTATCATGACTTCGTTGTCGGCAATAACTCGTCTGTTTGGGCTTTCCTCAGGATATCCAGCAAAGGTGAAGATTAGCCGCTTTTCGGTTGCTCCATTGATTTCCATTTCTCTATATTTGAGGTTTGTCACTTCATGGATTATTGGGTTTTTGAGCCCCCTCAGTTCTGTGCACAAATACTTTGAAAGTGAATCAACTTCTTTTTGAGGGATGAGGATCGGTAAATGGACTTTCCAATAGTCGTCAGTTTTTTCGACAACTTCACTTATCCTCCATTTTCTAGTGAGGGATGGGGTTGTTAGAATCGACGCCCTTAACGCCGGGATCGTTGTCCCCAGCACCGCGGTGATGATGGATAAGGCAACGGCTAGGAAGCTCCACTCAATCGACACCTTTTGTGTAACCTCTGCAGGCATGGGCAGCAGGGGCATTACACGGTAGCTTCCCAAGCCTAAAATGTAGCCGAGCCCTCCTGTTATGAAGCCGAGGAGGACCCCTTCGGCTATGAAAATGAGTGCCACATGCGTTGGGTTTAACCCGAGCGTCGACATGGTGTAAATTTCCTTTCTCCTCTCGTAAACGCAGTTGATCATCAGAGAAAAAACATTGCCTATTATCAAAAGGAAAGGCACGATTAGAGAGGAACCCTTTGCTTCAAAATATCTGCCGACATAGTAGTGGAGGACTTTATCAGAAAACGATGCCCAAGCTTCCAATTCCCAATTTAGGACAATAAGCCTAGCCAGAGGCGATATATCGGACGCGTTTTCCATGAGAACATCAACCCGAGCTAAGGCCATCGAAGGCAGTTTTGACGCAGAAGAAAAAGTAAAAATAGCAACGTCATTAGGATCGCAGTAACTCCAAGTAATGCCGACCATTGTTACCACCAGTTTCTTCGGAAGTACGGAAGCTCCATCTAGGTCACGTATGCTCCCGAGTAGACTTGCGTCGAACGTCCCGACCAATCTAAACTGGCTGCCCGAAATCTCAATGGGGTCGCCAAGGTTAACGCCAAGCTCCCTTGCGTTGTTTTCGCTGAGTAAAACGCCGTCGCTGTCCTCGTCGCGCAGAAACGATCCCTGCTTAATCGTTCTGTTGAGAAAGGTGGTTTTTGATTCGGCGCTCGGTACGATGCCAATTACTCCCCAAACAACCGACTTGTTTCCACTGGGAGAAGACAAAGTTAGTACAGGATATAAAGAAGGCAAATTTTCCGCCTTTGGAACTACGAGCTCGATCTCTTCTCTGTAGCTTAGCCATCCCAGTATGGAGGCATTGAGAGGCTGAAACTGCGTTGACGCAGCAGGCTTCCTAATAAGGATTCCTTGTGAAGGGGCGGCTCCAAGTACAACATTTGCAGTAAAGCCCTGCCCCAATTTAAAGGAGGTGAGTGCGATGAAACCAGAGATTAAGGTCAACAGAGAAACCAAGGTTAACAGCGTTCTTAACCGACGCCTCCTCAGGTTTCTTTTCGCGATCGAAAAAGCCGATGCCAAGGCGCCTACGAAGGATAGGCGTGCGCGGTCTCCCTTTCCCTCCTTAAATAGTCGAGGCAAGATCAGACACCCCACCACGCATAAGAGGCAGTCAACCAAAATCAACCTAGGGTTCAGACTTTTGAAACCCGCATAGACAAAACTGATTGCAATTAACAATGCGGTGAAAATCGAAAGGAAGGAGATAATCTTAAGCGGTCCACTCTCAAATAGTAGAAAGGCAACTGCAAGGGCGTTCACAGCCAAAAAGGGAATCATGGCGACTGTATTGACTCCCGCGGCATATATCTGATTAATGCGGTCCTTAACGTCACTTGCGATAAGGTATGCCTCCTGTAGGTCTGCATAGCATTCATCAAAAGCCCCGTTGGCCAAGGCGACCTTTGAGGATTCCAGAAGCAGTTCAGCCTCGCCCAAGCTCCTTTTTTCCTCTAAAACATAGAATCCCCTCGCCTCAGCCTCATCTAGCATGCGTGAAACTTCTTGAATAAAGTTTGCTGTATAGCGCAATTTAGATTCGAGATATTCTTGGGTTAAGTCAAACGGCTTGCTTAAAATGAGTTTTACAAAATAGGGACAGTAAATCATCGGATTAGAAAAAACATCTCCTTGGTTATAGGAAGAAAGAACATAGGAAACGACCACTTCTTTGTCCGTCTTCGAAAGATATGGATAATGGGCTTTTATGGCATAGGCCCAATAGTTTTCGTTCCAGTCTAATTCTGGGGGTGTGTAAAGTATTTGAGGTTCACTCCAAGGTCCAATGGGAGTGTCCGACCATCTGCCCCAGATTGAGCTTCCTAATAATCTATCCTCCGCTTGATCATTTTGATAGATGAGAAGGTACTTATCGAAAGGTGGCAAATAGTCCACTGAATATTCCGTGCTTAAATCGCTGGGACCGTTCTTTACTATTTGGGGAGTGGATGTCCAGTTTTCGCCATCATAAAACTCCCATGAATCAGAATTAGTGATGTTTTCCTGGGTCCTTGCAACCACATAATGCCTAATTATCTTCTGTTCGCCCTTTTCGTCATAAACTTGCTCTTGTTTAACACCATACATGTAATATGTATTATCTTCAACATAGACATCGGTTGCCAACCACAAAAACGAATGATTTTCGTACTTTACCGGAAGAAAGTCTATTGGGTAGTAATTTACATTCCAATCTTCAGGATTGTCTTTAGGGTTATTCACCTCGGCCAGATAAATATCAGCTAACCAATCCCCAATAGGATCCGTCCATCCCGCGAAGTCAATAACCATTAAGAACCAGTATATCTTGCCGTTCTGGATAAATGGTGCAAATGCCCAAGGACCCCAGGGCCACTCAGCTTCCACCCATTCCGCCATCTCAAAGACGTTTTTTTGTTCCTCATGATAAAATTCGATGGTTCCATTTTCAATGTCGTATAAAGCGATAGAATTATTCGTCATGTTAGTAACCAATTTTGTTTCATTCTCTATTCTTCCCCATAGGGTATCCCCGAATGTCCAAAGTATCGTATTCGGATGGAATTCAGAAATGTCTAAGGAGTAAGCCGCATCTGATCCAAGCCAAGGTTCTTGATAGCGAAAGAAACTTTCCAATTCTGGCATCTTTGAAGCGGCTATCAATTTTGGGGCTAAGCTAAAAGGCGTGCTTGCCTCACTAATTTCTGTGAAGTCGATGTCAACAAAGCGGCCGGTCACCATTCGCTGAGTGGCTCCAACCTCATTTGATGAAAACGCCAGAATAAAAAAGGAACAGAAAGTTAAAGCCAACGGAATTGCTGCAGCAATTTTCTTCATTTTTCTTTCAGCATTAATAAATGACGCCTAATATAAAACTATGGCTCTCTCAATTGTTTTGAAGGGGCTCAAGGCTGGCGTAAGTTCGCTTCGAGTGATGATAACCTATTAAACAACTCTGATTTTTCATTAATGTATAAAACTAGATAAATAAAAGATACCGCTCGTCCTTATGTGACGTTGAATTTGAGGTTGGGCATAAAAATCCGGGAGGCGAACATTGAGCGTCTACTAACGGCTTTCATGTGTGAGGAGCCTGATCGCGTGCCCTTCTTTGGGTGTGAATCCGCACAAAGCATGTTGCCCACCTTTTGGGGCGACCCGCCGCTTTCTTGCCCTTCTTTTTTCTATCTCCATCTTTTGCAGATTCGTGATTGTTAGTTGCTCCTTTTCTTTATGACCTTTGCATATCGTGCTATTTCGTGAGGCGTTGCGCTGAAGAGCCTACCAGATGCGCCTCCTTTCTGTATAAAATTCATAGCATCTATTAACATTTTTCCGCTTTTCATTTCATAAAACATAAAGCCCCAAAATGGAGAATCTATGGAAACTATTATCCATCCGGGTTTACCTTCATTCAGGATTTTCTCTTCCCAATTCTTGAGATCTTCAAGCGGATTCTTTGTCCAATGGATATTCTGTTGATTAACTGCGATAAAGTCTTCTTTTTCATAGACGATCCGGGGAAATTTGCCTTCATCCTTATATGTTACGTAATATTGGAAGCCAGCAGAACGCACTGCTTCAAACTGGGGCTCCGCTGTGTCATGTTTATAAAATGGACAAGCGTCTTGAAAGGGATAATAGCCAATGGCAACTGAACCCTCACCCCATTGCTTTGAGATTTTTTCCCTTGTTTTTCTGAGGCTTTCTGTAAGCGTTTGCTCAGAAATATATCCCTTCGCCTCTGTGGCCACACCCAAGCCAGCGCTACATATCATGGGCTCTACATAGGGCAGTGAACCTCCTGCTTCATAGGGGATATAGACATCGTCCATCCACTCAGGGACATACTCGTAAAAGTTCACTGGAACCGCAACCCCAACTTTTATTCTCATGAGGGCCGCCAGTGGGAAGAGGCTCGGCGCAATAGTTAAATGGCGTATGTCTGAAGCATACAAGAGAATAGTCGCAGGGATGAACCCTTCAACCACTTTTTGAAGCAGTTGAGCATCAGAAAGTTCTCGGTTCCACGGAGTTTCAATGACTGGGGCTGGAGCGTAAGGTATTTCTCGCTTAATCGTAACCGCGGGACGCCCCGCATCGATGATCGCGAAAATTTTGTCGTGTTTTGAAAGAATTGGGATAAAGTCGTCGGACAGCTGTCGCCCAAATATCACCGTCGAATCCGTTTGGTCGGCGCACGTTACGACCGTTGACGCGAAGTCCTTCCAGTCAAAGTCAAACATCGAGATCATTTTGTTACGACAGAAGAAGGGGGTCCAGTAAAGGGTTAGGTTTGGATCGCTGTAAGCGACGCCTTTAGAGCGGTTTTTCCATCTCTCGAAGATGCGCTTTGTAACCGTTCCGTAGGTATCTTCCGGCTTGAGTGTGTCGATAACCTTCGTTTTGAATCCGCGCCGCTCCAGCCTTGAAGCCATGTCTTCAGGGCAGTACAGAAGACCCACTTCCATTAAGCCCAGTTTCTGCAGTTCATCAAGCTCTCTTTCTGAAACCGAAGTGTCCAATCCAAGCTTTTCAGAGAAAAAGATTTCTGCGTAGCAGTAGCTTTCAACAAGCAATTGGTCCTTAAGTTGAAACGGAGTTGAAGGCACCATAACGGCTTTTTCCGGCAACTCCATGTTAAAGTATAAAAATATTTCACGGTAAAAGGACGTCAGTTCCTCAGATTTCCTCATGGAAATGAAATTCTTTCCAAGAAATTTTAGGAAACTCCAAAACCTCCGGGCTCCCACCGCGTTGGTGCACGCGACAACATCATAGTAATTCAAAAGGGAATAAACATCAGCGGCATGGGTTTCTCTAAAGGGGGCGACTCCCCCCATCCAGCCGAGACCAACATCCTCGGGTGTTAGAAAGGTATCAATCAATTTTCTAGCATCGCATTCCTTTGGAAAGAAATCCGTGACGATCTCGGGAAC
>Ga0315312_1000781_pt1 | contig 30729 bp, 27 predicted proteins | sample TDP7_MG_FD_203629 | JGI IMG/M metagenome (GOLD analysis project Ga0315312, IMG submission 203629) | Freshwater sediment microbial communities from Lake Towuti, South Sulawesi, Indonesia - TDP7 | ecosystem: Environmental > Aquatic > Freshwater > Lake > Sediment | place: Indonesia: South Sulawesi... | reverse complement strand
ACACCGCACAGCCATTGCCTGGCATGCTCTACCTTTTTCAACCTCGGCGGCACTCTTAGGTAGTAAAGCTGCCCCGTCGATGGGCACTTTAACACAACTATGGCTATCTGCTCGTCAAGTCTGTTCCTTGCTCTTATCTGTTCTAAGGACTCATTGTCCAGCGTAAATATCTTCTTAACATCGGCCTTTAACAGCTGGTTTTCTTCATCTACATCGCAGGCTGTGAATGGCATCTTCTTGAGCAACCTCTCTGGCCCAATCTTTTTCATCAGGGCTGCTCTTAGCTGCATGTTCTCTGTCTTTAAGACCTCGCGTGGGTCCAGTTCATCAGGCCCTGCAAAGTAGATATCCTTACTCACGGCTACTCCCATCATAAAGTAATGCTCGGCTTCGCCCTGCCGCCACACCCCTACCCGCTGGTGGTTTTCTGTCTTGCCGTAGCCATACTCCTTTCCCTGTCCATCATAAAGTTTAATCTCATAGTCAGGCTCGTTGCTCCACGTGTTTCCTTCGTCGGCAATGTCGCCCAACATGGCCTGGACCTTTTGCAATAGGGCCTGTGTTCGTTTCCATGGCCGTCTAACCTTCGCGGTCACTTCCATCCACAACTTCCCGTCCGGTCGATATACCTGAAAACTTTTCCTGTATGGCGTCCAGACGTAAGCTTGCTGTCCATTGTCATATACGAACTCTTCCCGAACGAACCTTGCTCGCCTGCTCATCTGACGGAGCTTGCCTTTATGTTTGCCTATGCTCAGACCTGCCACCTCGTAGAACGCACCTTCAGACGGCAGGTTGCTGTAGGTATCGTATCTACGGGTGGTCCTTACGACATCTTGCTTTACCCCGTTGAATCCGTTCCAGGCCTTGGTAGTCACAATCCTATCGCGCTTATCCCAAGAAGGATGCTCTATGTCCTCTACTTCTACTATTTGTCCGTCTTTTATGCTTAACGTGGTCTCCGGCTCCATTCCGCCTCGCTGTATTCGCACGTGTCCATCCTTAATTTCAAACCGTCTGTTCCTGCCCCATCCGGCTCTAATCGTTAATAGTTCCATAGTATTTACCTCCCGTCATAAATATGCCTCTCCCTCCGCTCATGGTCAGTCAATCACTCTTCTGGCCATGGTCTCATCATACTCTCGTTGTGAATATGCTACGTAACTTCCTGCCGGTATCTGCAACGCATTGTGTTCGGGATGCATCAAAGTCGCTGCCTTGGCTATCTTCAACAGTATCACCGGCCCGACTATGGTTCCTATTCCCAGCGCCCTCAGCAGGCTTCTTCTGGATACGTAGCCCGAAGTGATTGTGCTCCGTGCCATTGTGTTGCCCTCTGTCAACATCGTCGCATCGACCTGGCCTCCCGTAAGCTCGTGCTTATGACCTGTTATTTCTCCTTCTGCTATCACTCGTGGATTGTCCATCTTCCGGCCTGCCTGCTCGTAGAGGATTTGCCATTGACCTTCAAGGTCTTTCGGTACCGGTATTAGTACCATCTCACCATGTCTGTATGCTTTCATTGCTAATTCCTTTCCATATTCAAAATATGCGCAAAAAAATTGCCTCCCGCACTGTGCAAGAGGCTATCTAAAAAACAATCTCGCAACTAAAACTTTCATACAATCATAGGCATCACACTTCCCTTCTTTGATTTAACTAGTTTTTGTGCCAATTCTTTTCTGGATAATTTCAATATTCATCATGACCATCATCACAGAAACGAACCAAAACTTCTGCGATTGAGCATTTGCCATAGACTAAGTGCAGCGTTAAAATAAAGTGGCATTTTTAGCAACGGGAAAACCCAAAAAAGATAGGATTCTGATATGAGCCACATGAAAGACAAGAGCAAGACATTCAAGGAACAATACGCCCAAATCGCCTCCGGAACAATCTCTGGCCTTTTAGACCGTGCGCGAGAGCTTGGGTACTCGGAGGAAGAAATCAAACATATACCACAAGGAGCAGTCCAAATGGGATTAGGCTGCGGTAATCCTGCTGCACTTGCAGAACTTCAAAAGGGGCAGGTCGTCCTTGACCTGGGATCCGGGGCAGGTCTGGATGCTTTCATTGCAGCTCAGAAAGTCGGACCCCAGGGTAATGTAATCGGCGTTGACATGACCCCGGAAATGGTCCATAAAGCCCAACAATTTGCCAGGGAAGGCGGGTACAAGAACGTGGAGTTTAAGATTGGCCAACTCGAACATTTGCCTATTTCTGATGATTCTATTGACGTGATTATCAGCAATTGCGTTATCAACCATTCGGCGGACAAGGTGGCTGCATTCAGGGAGGCATGGAGGGTCTTACGGCTTGGTGGTAAGATGCTCATCTCAGATTTAATGGTGGAAGGACAATTGCCTCCAGCAGATAGTCCGGGGCTTGAGGTTTGGACGCAATGGCTTACCGTGGCGTGTGGTAAACAGGAGTATCTTGCTGCAATGAAGGAAGCTGGCTTCCGAGATATCACCGTAGTAACCGAATACCCATACGATGGCCAGGCGATGACGCCTATACTTGCCGGAAAGATTGTGAGCCTGCAATTGAAGGTATACAAGCATACTTGTGTTAAGTAGATTTGCTGTAATAACCTCTTCTATCATGCCAATAAAGCGGCGCAGCTTCTTACGTATTTATTCTCGTTAGTAGTTTCATGATTTTGTTCTTTCAAACCTAGGAACCGACTGGTGAACATAGTCTCACTGCGAACAGTCTTTCGCAGGCCTTTTCTAAATGGCTTTTTGGCCGGAATTCTCAACGATGCTTCAGGTAGGCTTCTGGTCAAACCTCCAGATTCGAATCCGCTCGTACTGTTTTGCAATCTGGATGATATTCTCTATCGCAGCATCTACATCCTCTTCACCAAGCAAATGAAAAAGAACCTGCAGCTTGCTTTGTGTGAGGCGAGCTGTTTTGGCCAGGAAGTAATCGAAATCGTGCAATTCTTCATCGAACCTTAGGGTATTTTCGTCCCTGTCGATGGTCGCAATTTCGAGCAGGAGATTGCGCATAAAGAACTTGAGCTCTTTCTCGCCGGATTTGATAGAAAAGGCTAAGTCAAGACCGCAACCTTCTTCCTCGACTTGCCAACCAAAAGATTGAAAGATTGTTCTTATAACATCAACAACAATAGGTAACAGCAGTGAAAGAAAATGATTTATCTTCGCGATTTCTTTTTGATCTTGCATTCTGTAACTCCTTTCAGTGAGAAAAAATTTGTATTTGCGAATTGACATCAATAATCTTCCGGCAATAAACAAGTCACATAGCTAACATCATCAATAAACCAAAGCCTTGCTCCGTCAATCTCAAAGACCTGCAGATAATCTAAGCCGCCTTTTCGCTCAACTTCTTTTTGAAGCACAGTGTAGGCAGCAAAAATCACAGGTTCTCCGAATTTTTCTATGGCGTTACGGGTCGATACAAAATTTCCACTAAACTGGAAAGTGCCTTCTTGTTCCTGTGGCAAAAGGTTGATAGTCTTTTTGTGAGTTGGCTGTTTAAGTGGTGCAATCATAATTCATACCTCCGACTAAAGAATTAATGTTTTTTGGGTTTCATTTTCCAAATACAGGTAGGTGTGCAAGCTCATTAAGAGGATATTTCAGGGTCTTCTGCTTGTTCCGGCTGTTTGTGCTCCATCAGGTATTCAAATGCCTTCTGCAGGGCCAGTATGGCTTTAGGAAGGTCATTTAAGCTAAGGCTGTTGGTCCCATTCCATTGGCCCGTTTTGTCTTTGTATCTGACTTCAATAACAACCTTTGGCAGTGGTATCGCTCGGCCATTTTTTTGAATGACGTTTCTAAACACAGATGCTCTTACAGCTCCAACCTTAAAAACAGTTTCTGGTTTTGCCATTTTCCGCTTATTCCTTATCGATTGGATATTACCAATCAGTACGATCGTACTAAGTGATAGGGGTTTATAAACCTTTCGGCTGATGCTGATGAATTCAAGGCCGAGAGAAGGCGCTTAAAAGCGACCTTTTTAGGGAGCGATTTGTGAGCAGACTTTCTCGAAGGCCGCTGATTAAATAACCAGCATCAGCAAGCAAAATACCGACGGGAAAGTCAAGCAGCGGTGATAATAAAAAAGTGGGTGAAGGAAGAAGTGAGAACAGGAAGAAATGTTAGAAATGAGAAAATTGAATTTTCTGAAGCATTAGCTAAGAAAAAAACCTTCTGTATTTTTGGCCTTTGCCTGGAATTTGTGTTTTCCGAGGCGGAAAAGGCTGAATTTAGAGGTCTGGCAAAATTAAGTTTTCAAAACCAGCTTGTTTCCTGAGCAAGCTTTTTAAGATTTGATAAAGCTTTTGTCAGATTTGAGCGGTTTTTTGAACCTTGAATCTTTGTAACCTTCAACATCTATTAAGACTTTGAAGTTTATAAATCTTTGCTTTTTCTGAAATGTTGACACATGGTAACATTTAGTAAGATTTATAAACCTATGTGATTTCACATTAGCATGCAAATAGAAAAAGGTGAATTCACCAATGTTACTGTCTTGGGTAAAAGAAATAAACGTTCCCAAAAGTATGAGCGCTTCGGCGAAATCATAAGATACCTTAACCAAGAGGAACTTACTCAGCTATTCGACAGTATCGACAACTATAATCACAAGCTGATGTTTGAGATAATTTATGAATTGGGCTGCCGTGTTGGAGAATTTGTAAGAATCCAAGTCAAGCACGTAAACTTCAGTCGAAGCACTATTTTCTTCCCTGCTGAAAATACAAAAACAAAGCATGCCAGGAACAGTTATTTGCCGAAAGGCCTTACTAATGAAATTAAAAGCATGCTCAAACAGAAAAGATTGATGAATAAGCATGGAGACAGGGTTAGGATGCCTGAGGCCTACCTATTTCACCCCGGAAGACGTTGGAATAAGCATTATACTGAAAACAGAATCAGGCAGATATTTCAAAAATACGTTAATAAAACTGGCTTGCAGCAAGTATACGGCAAAGACAGTTTAGGCAGAAATCTAAAAATGTTTACTGTCCATAGTTTGCGGCACAGCCACTGCATGGCATATATTGTTGACAAACGCCTTCCTTTGCCGGTAGTACAGAAACAAATAGGTCATCGCAGCCTCAAGACCACTTCCGTTTACTTGCAGCCATCGACTGAAAAGATGGCCGAGGCTTACAACGCAGTTCGAAATAGGGAAAAACAATAAAAACACATGTTGAAATGGCTCAGAGATTATGCCGACAACTTAGTCCATTACTTAACCATGTCCTTGAGAGCTTTGAGGGGTCGAACCTTGATAACTTTGCGAGCTGGCTTGGCAGCAAAGACCTGCTCCTGCTTGGTGAACGGGTTGATGCCTTTCCGTTCGGGGGTGGCCGGCTTATAAATAACCATGATCTTCATCAGACCCGGTAAAGCAAAGACGCCTGGGCCTTTCCTGCCCACAGCAGCCTTGATCTGGTCTGAAAGGGCATCGAATACCGACGCCACCTGCTTGCGGGAAAGATGTGTGGCCTCGGCGATGTTGGACAAAATTTCACTCTTCGTTGCAGTTTTGGCACTCTTTGCCATTATGTTCCTCCTTAGTCTGGGATTTACCATATAATCATATGTAATCTTGCTCATCTACACCGCTGAGCCTAATTTATAATAAATTACCTCAACTCCTTTGGAAAGGCAAGATTTTTAATTTTCTCTCGAAGTTTTAAGACTACGTCTCTTTTTTTAGGGCCAGTGGCATCAACCCTCACTTTACCACGATTTTTGTTGGGATTTTTAGGGGGCCTGATTTCGCTTCTATTCACAAATGTGAAGGAAACGAGGAAAACCACTGATTTTCTCTGTGTTGGAGCATCTTAGAATTTGGCAAAATCGTCAAAGGTGAAATTATTTGAAAAATAGGAGTATTTGGGAGGTTGCAATCGTTTATTTGCAAAAAACTTAACTTATTTTTCAGGGACTACGGTGTAGCCTTTTATGTGGTGATATATCTCCGGCCGCGCGGTTTGCTCTTTACCAGCCCGCTGAGCGAGGTTCATGCTCGGTTTAGGCACCCGGGCTGATGACGGGTCACGAACGGACGATAGAGTGCAAACCACCTCTCTAAATGGAAAGGTTCGATTTTCTTACGAAAAGAACATTATTTGTTTGCGCTCACACCTATTTTCCCCCTAACAAGTTGATGTTACCAGCATTGTTCGAGCAAATACAATATACAAACAAAGATATTAAGAAATATGAATCGACCCTGCAGTATGTCCGCAGAAAGAAATCAGATCCCCGTGCGCTATAGGCGGTTCAGAGATCTTACGAAATCTCGCCTTACTTATCGTTATAGCAGTATCCCCACAACTGCCTTGAAGGCTGACTCCCAAACCAGCACTAAATATATCGCCTTCTTTAAGTTCGAAGATTTGCTAAATCTCTCCCTTGATAACTCACAGCACTTCCGAGTTTAAATTGACTCGTAGTTCCATGGAGCGAGTTGTTTACCACAACGTGCTCACTATTTTTCCACGTCCAACAGCAGCTTCCACAATCTGGTAGAGCCGATGAAATCGGATATGGTCGGGCTCTGGCAGGCCAGGTATAGTCCACACAATCGTTGCCATGCACGCACTTCTAATTTTTTATTTGGGCTGCTCGCTTCTACTTTTCTTATCAAGCCATTGCTTCCACTTCTCGTGGTCAGTACCGAAGCCGTATTGTCCTGTGCGCTGCATCAACTCAAAGCCAGCGGCGCTATTGACAACACGGTCATCGATCTTGAGCAACTCCACCAGCGTCTCCAAAGGCTGCTGCCTTAGAAGGGCTTTCAGCTTCATCACGTTTTTCTCTTCGGCAAGCTTTCGTGCCGTGTACTCGAAGGGCAAATCTGTGGTGGATGCCCCCATCTTTAAGAGCGTGTCAAAGATGACCTGCCTGACGCCATCGTCCGTCTCCTGCTGAAACCTATTCCTGAGTATTTTTTCGACCCTATTGCCGGGAAATACGCCAAGTGACTGCACCACTGCTTTGCGTACGTCTGTACTCTCGTCGTCGAGCTTCTGGAGGAGGAACTCGACGGCCCTCGGATCCTTGAGGCTTCCCATGACTTCGGCCGCCGCCGCGCGAACATCCTGCTCTTTGTCCGTGAGCAGGGCCTGCGAAAGCGCGGTGAGGACCGCTGCCTCGCCAATTTGCCCTAAAGTTCGAGCGGCATCTGCTTGGAGTTGGCTGCTCTCCTTACCAAGCAGGATGTTCGAGATTGGATCGATCGCCTCAGCGAGTTTTAGTTTGCCGGCCAGTTGCATCGCCTTGCTCTTAATGGCCGAGATGTCATGGCCGAGCAGTTCCAGCACGACCGGAGCGACCTCTTTTCCAAAGCTCAGAACATCCTCTGGCTTGTCATCACTGATCCACGCGTAAACTTTCTCTCTGGCCGTTACCGGCTGCCAGTTCAGCGCACGTAGCGCACCAAAAGCAGCCTTCCTCACATTGCCGTCGCTATCAACGAGGGCTTGGACAAGGCCGTTGGTCGCGTTCACGTCCCCGATTTTTCCGAGGGCCTTGGCGGCCGCTTCACGGACGCTACTGTCCTTGTCGGTAAGCAACGCCTGCAGGAGCAGGTCGAGCGCAGCTCTTTCGCCAATCTCGCCAAGGGCCTCGGCAGCCAGCGCTTGCTCAGATCGGCTGCCCGTTGTCAGGATCTTGGCGATCGGCTCCAAAGCGGCCCTGCATTTCATCCGACCAAGACATGTCAGAGTCCGTTCCTTTACGGTCGAGGTAGGATGCTCAAGCTCCTGCATGAGGTGTGGAACGGCCTGCTCGCCCAGCGCCTGCACTTGCTGAACCCGCTGCGTGTCGCTCAGACCATGTGAAGTTCCTTTGGCCAGCAGAAAGAGCACCTTGTCGGCTACAGATTCTGGCTGCCAGCCGAGCTTATGTAGCGAGTCGGTGACATCGCTGAACGCGACATTGCTTGATCGTAAGGCTGCAACTAGGGCCTTGACTGCCATCTGCCCTCCAATCTTTCCAAGAGACTGAGCGGCGGCTTTTTGGACTACACCCTCCTGGTCGGTCGCCAAGGCCTGAGACAGGACATCCACGGCCTCGGTCTGGCCCAGTTGGCCGAGCGCCTCTGCTGAAGCCTGGCGCACTTTATCCTTCTTGTCAGTCAATAGTGTTTGAGACAGTGTCTCCACAGCGCCAGAGTGTCCCAGGCTTCCAAGCGCCTCGGCTGCATGTTTGCGCAGCAGCCACTCATCGTCCACAAGCAATACCTTGTTTAGATCATCCACGAAATGACCATCCTTGGTCTCCCCCGCAAAACGAATTGCATTCAACGCAACTCCGCGAAGAGCCCACTTGACCATCTGGCGATCTTCCACGGCTACCGGATCCGAGATGGCTGACTTGATTGGCCCAAATCCTCTGGTCTGATAGAGTATTGACAGCAACTGGTTGAAGAATTTCGCATTAAGATAGTAACAGGGAAGGAAGGGCGCACCGTCAGGCTCGTGGGCCAACAGGCCCGAGAAGCCATCGTAGTAAGCGTCATGCGTGTGCTCAGCCTTGCGCAGCGTTACTATCGGCTGATCGTGCAACTTGATCTGCCCTGTAATCTCAGTCCGGGCGGTATCGTAGCGATTGCCTCCCATCCAGTAGCTGCTAAGCATGGGAGCAGCCTGCACTCGGACCTCGAGAAGCGCATCGAAAGAGGTTGCTTCGGCCTTGACAACCTGCCATCCAGCATACTGCAGAAGACGTCGGCAGTCTTCAGCGATAGGCAGTCCTTCATAATTCTTAGCCGCCCCGTAGTCTGCCTGCACAAGAACCTTCCAGGTCTTGGCGTTTGCAAGCGCAGCTTTTTGCTCCTCGGTGAGTATCAGCTTAGCGTCTTGCTCGGCCGCCAGGCACAGAAGCGCGGTGCCGATCAGAAAAAAGTACAGCCCTACAGCCAGTGGAATTCTGTTCTTAGAAGGTCCTGTTTGTATAACTGGACTATTGATTGAGGATTTATGAGTCGCTGATTGTTGTAAGAATTTCTTCAGAGGTGTAATCTGATAGAGATCTGCATTTTCGGATGCCATTGTTCTTGCCCTCCCTAAAGGCATTACAATCGACCATATATGATAGTGAAGCGAAAAAAGAAAGCGCTGGCATATTAGAACAATTCCACATGGTGGGCTGCGCCCAGCTATCCAAAGGAACTTCTGCTCAGCGCATCCTATTGCTTTCTTAAATTCCATTGTAATTCTCCTTTCCAAGTTCACAAGTTTAATGTTTCTCACAAAAACCGACATTTCTCAAAAACGGATCAAGGAGAGTAGCTCTTGAGTAGTAAACGGCCAGAATTCAAAAGTATATCAGTCACTCCAAAACACCTTTTCAGTTGTCAAATCTTTTGAACCGATCCCACCAGCTTATCCAAAACAGCGCGCGCCCCAGAGCTCTATCCTGACCGATGAAACTCTCCCACGCCATTAACCCCTGGAAACAAAATCCAGACTAATTTTCAACTCAAAATCAAAGTTTCTTGAGGTTGTTTGACTATATATTGCAGTACCTATGTGTTCTTGTCTTTGAGCCGCAACAACATCTTACTTTTTGTTACGACATCCCTTTGTCTTGGCACACGCTACTTATCCCGACCCTGTGCCGGCGACACCGACACAACGAACTCAGGAGTTTTTGCATCTGATCTGTTTGAGAAAGCCAACTCATCGGTCGGGCCGTCCGCCTTCTCGGTAACATCAATGTGACCCTGGATAATTCTTGCCTCCTGCAACTTCCCGGAGTCCCCAAATTCAACGACAAGCTTAAGGGGGTTATCCCGGTCAATCCCGAACACAGATGCTGTGAGCTTAAGCCTTATCTGGTCAGTGCTATCAGTCGACAACGTGAGGTGATGCCTTCCCGCAGGCAACCGGAAGACCACGCGATGGCCTGCGGGCAGACTGAGGTTCTTCGTCTGACCGGCAGAAAGGTGTATCACGACTTCGCCCGGAGGAGTCACGTGCTCGTCCTTCGGTGTCTCCTTATCCGAGACAGACCCTGTTGCACGTTTAACTTCCTGCAAAAGGTTCTCAATTTGTTTCTTCACACTGGGCCTAAGGGGAAAGGACAGTGCTTCCTCAAGCTTTGCTCGTGCTTCGGTCAGTTTGCCCTGGCGTGCAAGAGTCGATCCGATGTTCGCTAATGATCGGGCTTTCCGATGGATGCTATGAGTCAAGCGGATAACTTCTTCGAAGCACGGAACGGCCTCCTCCGAACGCCCTTGCTCCATGAGGACTGTTCCCCTCTTGAACAGAGCTAACGACCGTGTCTCCTTGCTGGTTGCTTGTGCAAGAGCCTTATCATAGTTGGCCAAGGCTTCTGAAGGTTTTCCCTCATATTCAGCCACCTCCCCCAAACCAGTGAAGCATTTTGCCAAATGATCAGGAGTAGGAGCCAGCTCCAGCGCATGCTCGAAGGTGTGTCGAGCTTTTTCAATTTGCTTGCGCAAGGAGAAGATGCCGCCCTGGAACTGGAGAATCGTGGACTTGGTTTCTGCGTTCTCGGTAAGGTCGAATGCCTCCTTGATGGTGGTTTCTACGTCATTCCACCGGCTCTGAGCCATGTAAATGGTTGCGAGAACAAGTTTCAGATGAGCCTTCTTCTCATTGTCTTGTGCTGCCCGAATCGCCGATTCAACGATTTCTCCAGTAGCGACAAAGCGTCTCCGACCCTGCTCGACATGCCCCTCAAGCACGTCCAGCCCTGCGGCAGTCATCATGGCCGTCGCCTTGGTTTGCGGCTCGGTGGCAAGGCCCAAGGCCTCCTCGACTTTCGTGCGGGCTTCGGCAAGCCTGCGCTGCTGTAGAAGAGGGCCGCTCTGTCCTATGAGGATCATGGCTTTGGTATTGGGATTTTTGGTCAGTTCTGATGCCTGCAGATAGAGTTCCTGCGCCTCTTGGGTCCTGCAGTCTCCGTCGAGAACACAGGCCATTCCAACGCTTGCTCTTGCCTTTGTCTCCGCATCAACGGCGAGATTGAGTACTTCCTCAAACGCCTCATAAGCCTCTTCATCATTACCCAGCAGAGAAAGAATCTCGGCTCTGGCCAAAATCATCTCTGCACGTTCTTTCCGTTGATCCGAGGATTGCTCGTTGCGCGGGACAGCTTCAACAAAGACGACTCTCAGAGCACCGATTAGATTGGGAGAAACGTCAGACCATGTAATAAACAACCTTACAGGATTATCACGGCCATAGGTTTTAAGGTCGTCGAAGTTTCTATTGTGACCGACAGAGATAACGTGAACTCCGAGATTGCCTTGATCGGTGGGGATTCCAATCGCCTCGCGAAACTGGAGAACGTTCTTAAACAGAGAACCTCCCCAGCAGGCGATCTCGTCCTGCGTGAGACCATCAAGCATACGGAGTGGCTTCTGCCGAGAAGTGAAAAACCATAAGTTGGGGTCCCATTTCTGAAGCACGCCGAGGAGTTCGTTGCTGGCTTCGATCCTCACTACTTCTGTCTCCGCTGTGGCGGCTTCAGTGCTGCCAGCGTTGCACTGGACTGCCCAAAGGGTCGCTACTACCACGACAGTGTGGACTACAAATTTGCAGAAATGTCTCATTTCACTTTCCTTCCTTTCCGTTTTACATTACTCCGCGCTGAAGTATTCAAACGTCATGTTCGGCTTCCTATCAACCATCCGAAAGGCAAACAAAAGTCTCCTTATTCATATTTGCTCGACTTCCTTCTTAGGACAACTATTCCGCCTCCTTTTTTCGTAGCCAATCTCTAAATGTTTCTCTCAACGTTTCGTCCTCAATACCTTTCAGAATAGTTAACCGGTCCCGCCAAATGGCTTTCTTACTTATTTCTATCCCTGCCTCATCGCATAGCTTCATCGCCTTTGCCGCTTCATCCTCATTGATTACTCGTGTGCCACCGAATGCTTGAAAGGCTGGACGCGAGACGAGAACACCGAGATCCGCGTAGCCAGCGTCGTCTGTAACGATCCAAATTGCAGCTTGCTCAACGTCGAAGGGGACGCTTGCCTCATCCAGCACTGACATAAGCTGTTTTAGCTCCGCTTGTCTGGGTAACGCTTGCACGGTGAAACGATCGCTTGAGCCTGGAATGGGCAGCGAGCTATTCGCGCAAGCGGAGGGAATAAAGATGGTTTGCCAAGCACTGTCATTTAGTGTGATGGTTTTTTCTTGCCTGCCAATCATGTTTTGGGACGATCCACCACAAACGAAATACGAGCCTATCGGAATAGTTACCTTAACCGGGTGATCTACGAGACGCCGGATCTTCATTGAGACATCTCTGATTCCACTGCCTGTTACCTCCACCTCGACTCTCTTGCTCTCCAGTGCTTCTACGACTTCCCGACCGGCAATGTCGTGTTCCCATTCTGCAATGGTCTTACTGGCTTTACGAGCATAAGGGCTATCGGAGTAGAATTGAACGAAGTTATTGTAAGCCTCTAATGAATTCTCTTGAACGACAGACTGCCACCTTGAGAATTGCTCGCGCAGTTGTTGAAGGCGGGATTGTGCCTCGTCGGTGTATTGACTGACGGGATGCTTGCGAAGGAACGCTTCGAATGCTTCGATACTGTCGGTGCTGTTCGCCTCTCGCCAATCTTTCTCAAGGCGCAGCGTCTCCAAGCGAGACGTTGCTTGAACTGAATATTGTGATTCGGGATATTTCTGTAGGAAATCCTCGTAGGATGGGATCGTATCAACACCTTTGGCAGCGGTCCAACGATCATGTACGGTTGTGCATCCAGCTGCCGGTAACAAAAGCATCAAAAAAACGAGCCGCATAGCACTTTTTCTTTTCATATTTCAGTCTCCTTTCTTATTACTGGTCTTTGCAGATTATAGATCGTGCATCAGACAATAATCATCTTAAAATGCCGTTTGAAAATTTAGCGAAGGTATAACATTTCTCTCCACTTGCATATATCCGAAAATCTCTTCTAAGTTAGTGATGGTAAGGCTTCATACCATCAAGCGAACGTCATCCTCTATGCTCTGAACGAATTTTCCAAATCTCGGGGATTTCGATTCCTTATTGCTCATCCTTCGGAGCGCTTGGAGACTGTCGCTTTGCACATTCGAGCCAGCGGCTTGGGCAAATCAAAGCATTAGCTCCCTTGCATCGGCAAAGTGCAACCTCTTGGACGGTTCCGAGGTGTTTGCGATGGGCCTGCCAAGTAGGAGGACCGTACCGTTCACTAAAAAAGCCCGGAGTACGCCCCGGGTCAACGGTAGACTCATACTGATAGACATGCCCCTTTTCAAAGTAATCAGACAACTCTATCGTACCCACAGACTCGTAGTAACGACCATGATAAAATAACTCGACATCGTGTTTCCCCGGAGCTATATCAATTTCTGCCCCGAGGCCAAAGAGATCAAAATCGACCCAAGACCGAGATATCCTCGTATTGTCTATACGTTTTACCCATACACATGGAAAATCTTGTTCGAGAATTACAGCCACTTCCTCCAAAGGGAGTTCTGGACCATCATAAATACGATAAAAAGTGTCTGGGCTCCTACAGCCGGACACGACGAACACGAGCAACAAGAACAATCTGATGGTCTGCTTTGATAAATGAGTTACATAACCTGACATAGTTCTATCCTCCAATCGTTATACCAATTTTTCGCTTACCAACTCTCCGATAATTATACCATCCCCGGCGTACTTATTGGGGACTCGTCAACCGAGAACACATGACGACCGCGCAGCTGCAAGCTACACTCCCACCTCTGTGATCAGCGATCATTTTCGAACAATCCTGGCACCTCATCTCGCTTGAAGAACTTCCTGGGTACAATTGACTCAACGCCGAGCTTCCTGTGGACTTCCTCAAGCAATGATTTTATCTTCTTCTCATCTCCGCCGAGAGATGATGCCCATTTAGCCAATGCGGTGCGGCATTCCTCAGTATTTATCCAGAAAGTAGTGTTGATATTGTCCACGTCATCCCGCGATACGTCTTGGCCGGGTTGGAGCGTTAGCCCGAAATCCATACTCCTTATACAGGGAATGAGGTTTTCGGTCCAACCTGAGGAGGCCGGTAGTTCAGAAGAGGTCAAAGCCCGAGATTCGCCTGCCTGCGACTTCTCAGCACTACTCGTTCCATTGGCTGCGCAGCCAGCCAAGAAAAAAACCGCTACCAGTGCTACAAATCTGTGATCAGAATACAAGGTCTTCATATTCATCTCCTTTCGTTGTAAGGTGCCGTTAGGCCATTCTTTTGATATTGCAGATTCCCTATCATCGGATGAAGTGACAACTGGTGCTACCAGCCTACAACCTATTACACCTTTCCAGCGGCCCGTCGGAATCCCCAACCGCACATGCGTACGACTCACAGAAGTAAGCTCCCGCGTCAGGTCTACGTTTCGTTTTGCCACAACAAAATTTGGTGCGAGGTCTTGGGCGAATGCAAAAACCTGCAATGATTTGTCATATTGGCTTTGCTTACAGAGAGCAACTCCGCGTGCATTGGCAGCTACGGCAAAATCGGGGACAATTCGTAGCGCCTGCTCAAACTCCTGTTGTGCCTCGACGGGTCGCTCTTGCCGCAGTAATATGATGCCACGAACCACATAAGCATCTGCCAATGCTGGGTCAATCTTGATGGTACATTCAAGATCTTGCAGGGCAGAATTATCATCATCAGCTAACATCCGTATTGTTCCCCGCAGATCATGTACAATAGCTGCACTTGGATTCAATTCAATTGCTTTGCTAACAGCTGCTATCGCTTGCTTATACCGACCGAGCCGTACAAGCCTGTCTGCTTGGAGAATCCAGAGAATCCATCTTTCTGATTTCTTATTTGATGTGAATTCAGCGTGGTCAAAGAAGCAATTATTGGATTGGTAGCTTACTCCGTCTGGGGCTTGGGAAAAACCTTTCATTGCCAATCGATAATCCCCCGTGGCTAAGCCCGCGTAACCAACTATGATATTTTCGGCACGATCAAAAGGCTCATCACAACAGCAGACGTTATCCTTAATCCTTGCCCAATTGCCGGAACTGAGCAAATTGGTTAGGTCATCATCCACACCAAAGCAGGTATTAAAAGACGCTGCTGAAAAAGCCAGAGCAACAACAAACAATCTAATCTTCATCATTAATTTATCTTTAAAAAGAACCTGTTAACGCCACGCCGAACAAACTTGCCGCGATGAAGGTTAACATCCCAGGCCAACCCTTGGCATTAAGCGAAACCCCTACAAACCAAAATCCGAGCAGTCCTCCAATAAACCCCGCAATAGCCAAGACTACCACATCCCACAGAATGAAGTAGGATGTTGCCTTCTTTTGCCAGTAAATCTTTTTCTCAGGAGGGAATGTTTCCAACGACCCAGGTTCAATGCCTTCTGCAACCATGCACCGAGCAACCGACCAGTTCGTAAGTGGGTTAACAATCAATGCTGTTAGAATCCAAAGAATTGCTGTACCTATTAATATGCCTTCCATTTTTGTTCCCTTTCATAAACTTGGTTTCTGTTGGATGACTGAATTCTCCTTTATTCTTCTTTTGCTCACGCCTTTGGTTAATGCTATTTACCTAACACGATGTGGGATTGCATCAAGATCCATCGCATTTGGTACCTGACAACTACTTGGCAATGTACGTTGCACGACTACTTCTGCCTTTCAAAAGATTTACGCACTTTGAGACGACTTCTCGTGGGAAATCAAACCGAATTTTTCAGTCTTTTATGTACTGTCCCCAAAGCAGATTGTGTTTCCTTGCCACGAATTTCAATCAATTCCTATTTACATCCAGTTAGTGTTTTTGTAGACTACTACCTCATAACATTTGATTTTAGTAATTTATTTGTAATCGCCGATATTTCTTTCGGAAAGTCATTTATCTGAAAGGAATCGGTATGAATAAAAAGTATATTGTCCGGCTTACAGGCCAGGAACGCAAGGAGCTGGAAAACTTAGTGAAAAAAGGGAAAACCCAGGCGTATCGAATAAAGCACGCCCATATTCTATTGGCGGTAGATGCTGATGGACCAAATTGGCCAGACCATCAGGTAGCTAAGGCTTACAAGTGTCATCAAAATACAGTCGTAAACGTTCGACAGCGTTTTGTTGAGCAAGGTTTTCAGGCTGCTCTGGAGCGTAAAAAACAGCAGGCGCCGTCACGCCAATGCATCATCGATGGAGAAAGTGAGGCTCGATTGATATCAATTGCTTGCAGCAAACCGCCAGAAGGGTATGCCAAATGGACTATGCAAATGTTGGCTGATGAACTGGTTGCCTTGAAAGTGGTTGAGACGGTTTCCGGGCAGACGGTATGGAGGACGCTTAAAAAAACGAACTTAAACCTCACCTGAGGAGATGCTGGGTCATACCTCCAGAACAAAATGCAGAATTTGTTGCACACATGGAGGATATACTGGAAATCTATAAAAGACCTTATAATCCGGCTGTTCCGGTTGTTTGCATGGATGAGCAACCAACACAGTTGATCAAGGAAACACGCAGGAAGATAGCAACTGAGCCAGGCAAGCCGCAACGTGTGGACTATGAGTATGAGCGCAATGGCACCGCAGCGAATTTTATGTTTACTGAGCCTTTGGGTAGTTGGCGCAAGGTTAATGTTCGTGAACGTAAGACAGCAATTGATTGGGCGTATCAGATGAGAGACTTGCTGAATGAGGACTATCCTGAGGCGGAGAAAGTGGTATTGGTTTGTGATAATCTGAACACGCATAATATTACATCGTTCTACGAAGCATTTGAGCCGAAACAGGCACGAGAACTTGTTGAACGTCTGGAGATACATTATACCCCAAAGCACGGCAGTTGGCTGAACGTAGCGGAGATAGAACTGAGCGTGTTCACCAAACAATGTTTGGATCGTCGGGTAGCAGATATAGAAATGTTGCGTGCAGAGTCGAAAGCATGGTACTGCGAGCGCAACTCTGCACAAAAATCGGTTGATTGGCAATTTACAACCCAGGATGCCCGCATCAAACTGAAACGTCTCTACCCACGAATTAAAATGTCATGATGTACTACTGTCCCGTTAACTTTTGAGTAAATTGTTGTAAAGTAAATAATATTAAGAAGTTGTGCGAAAAAATGGTTGGGATCGACTTGAAAACACCCATAGACTTTGGCCATAAAACTTTCACTGATTCATTGAAAGGGCCGGCCAATGTACATGGGACGAACAGTCTTTTCGCAACTGATAGACTTCTTTCCCAAAAAACAATTCGACAGATGTGTTCGACAATATCGCGGCAACCATCGAATAAAAACTTTTTCATGTTTCGATCAATACTTGTGTATGGCTTTTGCCCAGATAACCTATCGCCAGAGTCTTCGCGACATCGAAACTTGTCTTCGAGCAATGCAGCCAAAACTCTATCATTGCGGAATCCGCGGAAGTGTTTCCCGCATCACCTTGGCAAAGGCGAACGAAAATCGAGACTGGCGAATACACGCCGACTTCGCCCAAGTGTTGATAAACAGAGCTTGCGAGCTTTACGCAGACGAAGAGTTCGGCGTTCAATTGAAAACAACAGTTTATGCTTTGGACTCAACGACCATCGATTTATGTCTGTCACTATTTCCATGGGCAAAGTTTCGCAAACACAAAGCCGCAGTCAAGGTTCACACGCTAATGGACCTAAAAGGCTCTATACCCACTTTTATCCGCATTACAGACGGAAAAGTCCACGACGTAAATATACTCGACGAACTGATTTTAGAGCCTGGTGCAATTTACATAATGGATCGCGGCTACCTCGACTTTGCTCGTCTTTATACCTTCACTCAAAACCTTTCAACTTTTGTTACAAGAGCCAAGAGCAATTTCGATTATCATCGTCTTTACTATCGCAAGGTCGACAAAACAACTGGCCTTCGGTGCGACCAGGCAATAAGACTCAATGGCTTTTATGCATCGCAGGATTATCCTGCGGTTCTTCGTCGAATCTGATATCTCGACATCGAGACAAACAAAAGATTCGTATTCTTAACGAACAATTTTGCTTTGCCGGCATTGACTATTGCACAACTTTACAAGTGCCGTTGGCGGATAGAAATCTTTTTCAAATGGATCAAGCAATACCTGCGAATCAAAACATTTTACGGCACCACCAAGAACGCTGTGAAGACTCAAATCTGGATTGCTATCAGCGTCTATGTCTTGGTGGCGATTGTCAAGAAAGAGCTCAAAATCGAGCTGAGTTTGGGCGAAATCTTGCAAATTCTCAGCATTGTACTTTTCGAGAAAGTTCCTATTACGCAAGTACTTATGAAAACTATGTTGCAAAACAAAAACTTCCAGTTTCATAACCAGTTGTTATTATTCAACTTATAACGGGATAATAGTGTAGAAGAATAAATAAAAAAACCGAATATTATCGACTTGACAACGGTCGTTCCATATCAGGACAGTTGTAGGCGTCGACGCGTGAAAATGGGGCTGTTTTGGGGGTTTCATGCGAGACTGCAAAATCCCCAACACCCAGCTCCCTGAACACGACATCTGTAAAGCTCGATTCTGGATCAGTTGCACGAATTCCTTCCTCGATAGTATAATGTCCAGCTATTATCGATGAGATGAAATATGTTGTGGAGCGTTGGCGCATGGATTACAATCACTGTCGGTCGCATAGCAGCCCAAGCTATATGACCCCTGCAGGCTTTGCAGAACTGTGTCGTGAGGTCGGCTGTATTAGGCCACAGACGCCATTGCTCCATGGAGTACAGGATTGTGGAATTCTCTCATAGACACTGGGCTCAAAAAAAGGGGCAGATCAGTCATTCTGATGTGGATGAGCAATAACAACATCGTCCGCAACAAGGCGGCTAAGGTCTATCTGGGTGACAACAAGAAGGACCCGTGGCGCATGATTATCACCAAGGAGAACGACCCCCGGTTCGGCGATCTTGACGTATTTAGCGAGAGCCAGTTGGCCGATGGTCCGGACGGCAGCCGACGCGTCGCCCAGAAGCGCCACCGGCAAGGCTGCAGCAGCCTGTTCCTGGATTGGCACGTCGAGTACATCAAGATTGATAAGCAGGATGAGCAGGAGACTCATAAGGCGGAGTTGCGTGGGAAGTGGTTCTACGAAGGCAAATAGGAGAAAACCATGAGACATAGGGCAGTGGTGAGCGCCGTGTGCGGCGCGATTGTGGTCTGGGCGTCGGTGACAGCTTGCGTGCAGGCCGAGACTGTAACTTTGTGTTACGACGGGGCGTGTCCACAGATCAGCTTTGCGGCGGGTGACATGGGCAAGGCGTTGGCGGAGCGCGGCGATGCAGTCGCGCAAATACCGCTGTTGCAGATGGGCTCGTCTGCAGCAGGAACGCGAATCGTGCTGGCGACTCTAAGTGACGCGACCGCAATCGATGCGATGCGCATGCTGGGCGCGGCTACGTCTGCCGGCCTGAGGCCCGAGGGCTTCAGTATCCGAACGACCGCGGCCGGTGGTCGGACCACACATTGGGTCGTTGGCAAGGATGCTGCCGGAGCAATGTATGGTGGCCTGGAATTGGCCGAGGTCATCCGCTGCGAGGGCCACGGCGCAGTCGGCGCCGTGGACCAGAATCCCTACATGCCCCTGCGCGGTATTAAGTTCAATTGCCCGCTGGATGAGCGGACACCCACGTACCACAATCACGATGGAGACGCCCAGCGCAAGAATGTCCTGGTGATGTGGGACATAGAGTTCTGGAAGGCATACATCGATGACCTGGCCCGGTTCCGCTACAACTACCTGTCCCTTTGGAACCTGCATCCGTTCCCCTCCATGGTCCGCGTGCCGGATTATGAGAAGGTGGCCCTGGACGATGTCCAAAGCACGACCGGAACCTTGAAAATGACGATGGATGAGAAGATCGAGTTCTGGCGTCAGGTCATGCGCTATGGCAAGGACCGAAACGTCGATATCTACGTGGTCACCTGGAACATCTTCGTCCACGGCACCGACGGCCAATATGGACTGACGGACAAATACGACAACCCAACGACCACAGACTACTTCCGCAAGAGCGTCAAGCAGATGTTCCTTACCTACCCTGACTTGGCCGGAATAGGCCTGACCACCGGCGAGAACATGCCCCGCATGAGTACCGCCCAGAAGGAGGCATGGGCCTTCGCGACCTACGGCCAAGGGGTCCTGGATGCAGCGGGGACCCAGCCCGGGCGCAAGATCACCCTCATCCACCGCCAGCACCAGACCGGGGCCCAGGATATCGCCAAGACCTTCAAGCCCCTGATTGACCAGCCGTACATCAACTTCGTGTTCAGCTTCAAGTATGCCCAGGCGCATGCGCTGAGTTCGACGCGCCAGCCATTCTGCAACGCGTTTGTCAAGGATATCGGCAGTCTCAAGACGATCTGGACCCTGCGCAACGATGACAACTTTTACTTCCGCTGGGGCGCGCCCGACTTCGTGCGGCAGTTCATTCAGAACATCCCCTACGAGCCGTCTATGGGTTACTACTACGGCTCGGACGGATACGTGTGGGGCCGCGAGTTTCTGAGCACCGAGCCGAACTCGCCCCGCCAGCTTGAGATGGACAAGCACTGGTACCACTGGATGCTCTGGGGCCGCCTTGGGTATGACCCGAGCCTGAGCAACAACCAGCTTGCCCGGATCCTGGGCGCAAGTTTTCCTCATATCCGGGGTCAGGATCTGTTCACGGCCTGGCAAGAGGCCTCGATGGTCTATCCGATCACCACAGGCTTCCACTGGGGAGACCTGGACTTCAAGTGGTACATCGAGGCCTGCTTCAGCAAGCCTGAGCCTGCGCAGACAGCGAGTGGCTTCCACGACATCAACCGCTTCATTACCTTAGGCACACACCCGGGCACGGACTACTTGTCGATCCCGGATTACGTCGATGCGGTCGCCACCGGCAAAGAGTTGTCCGGTACCACACCGATCCATATCTCGCATCAGCTCCACGGCCATGCGGACAGGGCCTTGCAGATTCTTGACGGACTGCCCAAGATAACGGACAAGGAGCTTCGCCTGACCCTCGGTGACATCCGGGCCATGGCTTACATGGGCAAGTATTACGCGCACAAGATTCGCGGCGCCACCGAGCTGGCACTCTACCGCAAGAACCAGGCCCGGTCGCACCAGGAGGCGGCCATACGCGAGATGAGCAGCGCCGCCGAGTACTGGGACCGCTACACGGCGGCCGCCCTGACCCAATATACGAATCCTATCCTGTTGAACCGCGTCGGGCTGTGCGACTGGCGTGCCCTGACCGCAGAAGTGCGCAAAGATATAGAAATCGCGCACGAATCTGCCATGCCACCGGCTCGATAATAATAGACTGTCGGCAATCTGCGTCGAATATAGGAGATAGAAAGATGAATACGGAACGCCTTTTACTTGCCTGTCTACTGAGCCTGAATCTCGCAAATATTGCGCGCTGCGAAGACCAGAGTTCGCCGTGGTGGCTCAAGCCCCACCGCATGCTGCAAACCAATCTGCGCGAGATCGACGCAACGATGGACATCGATCGGTACATCCAGGATCTCAAGGACTGGAAAATCAACGTGGTGATGTTCAATGTGGGAGGAATTGTAGCGAACTACCCGACCGATGTGAAATACCACTGGCGCAACACGTTTATGAAGGGCGACCTGACCGGGGCCGTCCTGAAGCGCCTGCACGCCGAAGAGATTCGCATGGTCGCCCGGTTCGACGTGAGCAAGATCAACGAGAAGTTCGCCGCTGAGCACCCTGACTGGCTCTACGTCAGCGAAGCGGGTAAGAACGTGAACTACAACGGCCAGGTGCATACCTGCCTCAGCGGCGGCTATCAGCAGCAGTACATGTACGAGTTCTTGGGAGAAGCTCTTGACTGCTACCCGTTCGATGGCGTGTTCTTCAACATGAGCGGCTACATTCGCAACGATTACAGCCGCAACTACCACGGCATTTGCCAGTGCGACAACTGCCGGCGGCTGTTCAAGGAGTACTGCGGCTTGGATCTGCCACCGACGCAGGATAACAGTCCTGCGTACAGAAAATACGTCGAGTTCACACGCATGATGACGGACAAGCAAAACGAGCAGGTGACGAAGTTTTTCAAGAATAAACGGCCTGATTTGATGCTCTACACGGTGGACGTCATCCGCAGCGAGTCGGGCGAGCCACTCGGACGGGGCACTTATTACGACACGGATAAGGTCAAATCGGCGATGTTGACCATGGGGCGAAAGCAATATAACAATACCGCCAATCATTTCTTTGAGATGCCATACCGGCACGCCGGCGCCGCCCCCTCTCTGCAGGCGCGGCGCGTCTGGGCGCAGGCGGTCAACGGCACCTGGCTGGGCTTCTATATCATGGGGCCGCTTCATCTGCTGGAAGACCGCGCTGCCCTCAACGTGCTCAAGAACATTTATCGATTTCACGAAGCCAATGAAGCATGGTTTCTCGACACCGAGCCGGCCGGGGACGTCGGATTGGTTCGCCGAGAGGCAGACGAGTACCAGGGAATCCTGGAGATTCTCTGCGAAGGGCAGGTGAGCTTTGACCTGACCGAGTTGGAGCCGGAACAGTTGGACCGGTTCGCGCTGGTCATTGTGCCCGACGCAGGCGGACTTAATCTAAAACAAACCGCAGTCTTGGACGATTACGTGAAACGAGGCGGCAAACTCCTGCTGACACAAGCAGTCCCGAAAGATCTCAAGAGCCTAGGGAAGATCGGACTGCTCGAATCGCGTCCCTCCGAAATGGGTGCCTACATTCGCATTCGGCCCGAGGACAAGACTATGCTGGCCAAGCCCGCCCTCGACGATCTGGATCTGGTCTTTTTAGGGGGTGAATGCCAGGTGTATCAGACGGGTGACGACGTCGCGAATCTGTTGCGGCTGATTCCGGCCGACATGTTCGGTCCGCCTGAGAAATGCTACTATCGTTATGTCTCGGACCATCCAGCCCTGATATATCGAAAATACGGCAAAGGCGCCGTCGCCTGCTTCACCTTTGGCATCGGAGCGCATTACGTCAGATGGGCCCATCAGGGCCACGCCGCTCTGCTGCTCGGCGCAATCGACAACATCCTGGGGCTGGAGCGCCGCGCGGTTGTCACGGCACCGCCCCTGGTCGAGATCAACCAGCGCGCCAGCCGGCACGGCACGTTCGAATGGATCAGCCTCTACAACCATACCGGCCAGCGAGGCAACGCACTGCACATGCCGGTCCCCATCTCCGGAATCCGCGTCGATTTCAGGCCCCGAAAACCTGTGCGGACCGTCCGGCTCCTGGGCGCCAACCAGGAATTGACATTCGCCAGGAAAAATGACGGCCGGGTCGCAATAACCCTGCCGCCATTGAATCACTACGAGATCGTGGCTTTCGAATACCAGGATAAATGAATTCCCCAAGGAATGACGTGCTTGATGCATTTGATGTCCTTCACCGGCTCGGTCAACTATGCTCAGCAGAGTATTTCGGAACAGCCCAGGAAAGCCAAAGAGTAGCGAGCAATGCTACTGCAACACAAGTAGTAAATGAGTGATATGGTTACCCATACAAGTAATTTACTACAAAAGCATAGTTCTGGTCTTATACGTTCGATACCAGCCCCAAGGCATTGGAATAATGCATATTTAATTCCATGGTACGGTGGAAGGGACGATTGATTGAGTGTATCGACCGCCCCTTACCACTTCATCCTACGTGCAAATCACAAATCGCGGGGGCAACCTTAATTGGTCAGCACGATATCGTCGACATATACGACGCCTTTAGCCCCTGCACCATCCACGCCAATGGTCAGAGTCCCGACCTTAGACAAGTCTATCCCTGCAGCAGCCAGATCGACGACAATTGAGCTCCAACCTTCTACTACTGCAACCGGTACAGCAGCGACCTTGACTCCGTTAATCTTGACATAGAACTCGCCACCGGTACTACCCGGACCGAATTGATAGTACAGCATCAGTTTTTGGACGCCGGATTTCGTCCAATCTCGAGTAGGATCAAACGTCCGGGTGGCCTCAGATAGTGGGGAGGAACTGTTGTCGAAGAACAACGGCAGAGACTGTGCACCACTATGCACGATTTGCGTCTCCGGAAGATCGCCGTTACCGACCGTGGAACCATTCGCAGGATCCTCAAAACCATCAACCCAGGTTTGCCATATCCAACGGCCCTCAGCGTCTCTATAGGATTCCATATTATCAACAACAATAGAATCCGCCGTGGTGAAGCTCCACACGTAGCCTGGCCAGGTTTCGGTATCGCCGACCTCATTAACCTTCCAGTAATAGACCGTGTTTATGTTGAGGCCTGCCAAGTCATAGGTGGTATCAGTTATCCCAACCGCGATGGGGGCAATGGTCTCGTCGGAAACTGCGATCGGATCATCACTTATATAAAGATTGTGCGAAACGGCACCGCGCCCAGCGCCCCAGGAAACCGTGGGGTCGACGGACACAGCCGTCTGGCCGTTTGCAGGAACAGGATCAGCGGCTTGAACCGGAACGGTCAAGAACTGAGCCTCGGCAGGCCGTACATGTTCAGCGGGACGATGCCTCCAAAATTGCCACTCCTCGAGTGCCATTCTGGACATGTATTTCACAATGAATGACAGGCATGCCCTGGCTGCGATGAACAGCATGAGCTTCGAGGCTGAAAAAGCAGAAAGTAGGACAGTTTTAGGACAGTGGTGTCACGCGGCGAGCTCGTAAGAGACCTCCTGCAAAGGTAGACCATTCTTGACGCAAGTGCTTGGCCTTTGTGATGTTTTTGTACGGCATGGCATATTGAACGTGCTGGAATATTGTTGAAGTTGAGATGAAACCTTTGTATTATTGGACTTGTTGCAAGGAGGAGTATTTCAATGAAGTGCATATGGGAAATCCCAGATTTATCGGAGGTTACATAAAATGGATGGAGAAATGGAAAATTTGGTTTCCCGGTTCGCAGAATATCTTAGAACGTCCGAACAACAACTTCGGTGCTTTCCCAAGTACGAATCACAGCTTGAGGGATGGTTTAAGGGTGAACTGCTCTACTTCCTTGACCGGGAAAAAAGTGAAGGCCGTACAGAAGACGAGAGAATGTAGTCTACTTTGAAGATAGCCCCATGAACGCAAAAAAAAGGTCCAAATGTTTAGTAGATGTCGTGCTGCAATTTGACAAAACGGATAGCGGCCGCGTTTCATGGGTTGAGTTGACGCACTGGCGCATGTGGTATCCAAAGAACAAACCCTACGGTTGCATTAACTGGTATTTTAAGAACAGCGCCAAACCTAATGTTGAAAAGCTACTAAAGATACGTAAAGGTGGTAACAAATTCATGCTAATACTTCTAACCGAGAATCCAGGTTCAAAAAAGTGGAATATTGGAGTCGGGAATTTCAATACCAAGTTCTCTCGACTGGCCGTACGTTCCTTGACGAGTCCCAACGAATACCCAGAATACTTCTCTGCTTGCATGTAAAAGAATCGACCTCTTTTTTCCAAAAGAAATTATCTGACTACCTACATTTTTTGTTAAAGAATGAGGGTCAGATTTCAAAAATAGGTAGTTTCCCCAACTACCAAACTGTGTTGATTTGTGCATAATCTAATGGTAATATTTGGCTTCCTGTGGTAATATTTGAGTGAATTTATGCATCGTAAAGGCGTTGGGGAAGCTGTGAAATGGCGGACAAAATACCAACCATAATAAACAACCGTGGCGATAACACCGTGCTGCAGGCCCTTCAGAAACTATTGCCGAATCTTCAAGGTTTGGATATTGCCACAGGCGTTTTTGAAATCGGTTCGCTTTTGCTATTAGAAGGTCTTTGGCAGTATCTTGACCGGATTCGCATTCTGATGGGGGATGAAACCACAAAAAGAACAAAAAGGGAAATTGTCAAGGCTCTGCTTGAGGTATCCAATGAGAGTATCGAGCGAGAAAAAGAACGCGATGATGCCTTGACAGGTCTTCCAGCTGTTCGGCAAGCTATCGCCAACAAGCAAATAGCACTGAGAACATATTCCAAATCGCGATTTCACGCCAAGTCGTATTTGATGGAATCAAGAGAAGCAAGCCCTGTTGATTTTGTTATTGTCGGCAGCTCCAATTTCACCAGACCGGGTCTAACCGAGAATCTTGAACTCAACTTATTCAGTACAGACCAAGCTCATATAGAGAATCTTCGTAAATGGTACGAGGAAATATGGAAAGACGGAGATGATGTGAGAGAAGAAATCCTGAAAGTCATTGAACCCCATCTGAAGGAATATGATCCATTCACTGTATACGCAAAGGCTCTTTATGAGTACTTTGCAGGCCGTGAAAAACCGCAGGAAGATTGGGAAATAAATGAATCCGTAATATATCCGAAGCTTTCTCAATATCAGAAGGATGGTTACCACCGTGCCTTACAAATTGCAGAAAAATGGGATGGTGCCCTTGTTTGCGATAGCGTCGGCCTTGGAAAAACGTACATTGGGCTAATGATACTAGAGAGATGCATCCACGATGGGAAACGCGTGCTGCTGATAGTACCGAAGTCAGCTGAAAAAAGTGTTTGGCTAAGGGATATTACGAAATATCTGGAACCGAAGTATGACATATTTTTTCAGGAACAGTTTAAGCTGAAAAGACATACTGACTTTGGCCGAGAGGGGCTCATATCAGAGCGAGAATTGGAGTATTTCCAGCAGAGGACGGAGGTCATCATAATTGACGAAGCACACCACTTCCGCAACCCTAACACGAACAGAGGAAACGTCTTGATGGACTTGGCAGCAGGCAAAGAACTGTATATGCTGACTGCCACACCAATCAACAATAAACTCGACGACTTATACCACCTGATCAACTATGTCGCACAGAGCAACCAAGAGCACTTTGCCGGAATCCGTATTAGAAACCTCCGTAAGCACTTTCTGGAAAATGAAAAAAGGATGGAAGGTCAGCACCCTGAAACTGACGTAGTTGAACTCGCTGAAAGTGAAGATTTTCTTCGTACAGATGATTTGTTAAAGCACATACTGATACAGAGAAGTAGAAAATACGTTAAAAATTCAGAAAGCGGGGGAGATGGTCCTCTATTTCCGGAGCGTCAGAGACCGCGCGTAGTCAATTATTCATTAAAGAGTGTGTACGAAACCTTATATGGCGAAATTAAGGAAGCATTTGACAGACAAAATCCATTTCTTTCGCTGGCGATTTATAACATCTCTGCTTATCACAAAGACCCTGACAAGCGAACTGTAGAGTACCAGAAGCTGGTCATTGCTTTAATCCGAACATTGTTGCTAAAAAGACTTGAGAGTTCTTTTAAGGCTTTTGAGGCGAGTGTCGAAGATCTTCTTGCTAAAATGGCACGATTCTTACAGTACTATTCGCCTGAACTATTTGAAGCATGGGATAAAACAAACCGTCGCTGGTGGAAGCTTGTCCAAGACCACATAACTGAAAGACTCGAACGCAACGAAGCCGAGACCGAAAACGAAGAAGAAGACGAAGTCCCCGATTTCGCAGAAGATTTTGAACCTGAGCAACATGATATGGACAAGCTTTTGGCTGATGTTCAGGAAGATATGGAACAGCTTACGAACTTCCTCAGCAAAATCTATCGGCGTTTTTATGTGAAAGGCAAAGAGGGAGAAGAAGAGGACCCTGAGAAAGATGATAAGCTACAAAAGCTATTACAGCATCTTAAGGGAGACGAGATTCTGAAAGACCAAAAAGTAATAATATTTTCTGAATTTAAGGATACATCAAGGTACTTAGCTCGACAACTTCAGGCTGCCGGCCTGAAAGAACTGGAACAGGTCGATAGTGGTAGAAACGTAAGCAATCGGGAAATGATTATTAAGAGATTTGCACCGTATTACAACTGTGCAGAGACAGATAAAGACTTATTCGGCGATACAGAACTATCAAAGTGCCTTGATAATCCTATCGATATTCTTATTTCAACCGATGTCCTGTCTGAAGGCCTGAATCTGCAGGATGCCTGTCTCATTATCAACTATGACTTGCATTGGAATCCCGTGCGTCTCATGCAGCGAATAGGACGTGTTGATAGGCGTTTGAATCCTGAAATCGAAGAGATGCTCGACCGTCCCCCGCATTTGAAAGGCAAAGTTTACTTTTGGAATTTCCTTCCGCCAAAAGAGTTAGAAGACCTTCTTCATCTTAAACAGAGGCTCGATGGCAAGATTTTGAGAATCAACAGAACCCGGTATTGAAGGAGCATTGTTGATGCCAGATGACCCGGATATGGCCCTTAAGCTGTTCAATGAACGATATGAAGGCAAAGAGTCAACTGAAGAACTAATGCACCTTGAAAAAAAGAGGATTGAAGCTGAAATGCCGGAGTTGTGGCAATCGCTACCGAACTTGCCAAGACGTCTCTTCTCAGGGAAAAAGGCTGGTGCTGGTTTCGGCCCCATTTTGAATCGTAGGGGTGATGAAGTTGAGAGATTAGAACCAAATCTCCGCTCAGGCCTGTTTGCCTGCTATCGCATGCCGCCGATAGTAGCCCCCGCAGCAGAGGATCTTACGGAATATACTCAGGAAAAATACGAGCCGGGCAAGCATCCCCAAGGCGAGGTTAAATGGTATTTCTGGGATGCTAAAACTGAAAAGATTACAGAAGTTCTCGAAGAAACCTGGACTGCCGTGAGATGTTCCCAAGATACCAAGAGAGTGGTCAAAAGGGGAGTCACCAAGTTAGCCGAGCCACGCAAGGTAATAGAGAAGCACATTAAGAACACATACCTTAAGGATGTGCAGGCTCCTATTGGAGCAAAGCCTCAACTGGTTGCTTGGATGGAAATAGCGTAGCGGAGGGAAGAGAAATATGCCAGATATTACTCGTTAGCGAATAAAAGCAATAAGGAGTTTTCCTTCATTAGTTAAATTCCTCCGAGATGATCTGGACTGGCCCTTGGAATCTGAGGAGATTGAAGAGCTCATGTTTGAATATGAACCTAATGAGCTTGGCATCGACCCTAAAACAGCCGTTAAAATAAAAGAAATAAAGCAGCTCAGGCCATTCACGGCTAATCAACCCTGGGGCATTTTCTATATAGGCTTTGAGCCCAAGCGGTTGCCTGTAGTTGTCTTACGCCGCGTTCTTCGTGCCCTTGTCATAAAAAAACGTCAAAGCGCAAACAAAGCCAACCGAGCAGCCTGGAATCTGCACGACCTGATGTTTATCTCCTCATACGGCGAAAGCGATGAGCGAGCTCTAACTTTTGCTCATTTTATGGAAGAGCGTGAAGGATCTCTTCCTACACTTCGCGTCATCGGCTGGGATTATCAGGACACTCCTCTTCATATAGACCAGTGCATATATGAACTTGAGAGACTACGTTATGATGAAGGACTCACTCCAGAACAGTGGCGAGAGCATTGGTCCCAGGCATTTACATTGGAACATCGTGAAGTTATCTCCACTTCCAAGGTTCTCGCCCAGAAACTTGCAATTCTTGCACAGCGAATTCGCATGAGAGTAAACGTAGTTTTTGCGGTAGAATCAGAAATCGGCCCTATACGCAAATTATATAAAGCTTTTCAGGAAACTCTAATCCACGACCTCAGCGAAGATGATTTTGCTGATATGTATGCCCAGACTGTCACATATGGATTGTTCTCGGCTCGCTGTTCCCGTGAAGCAGACTTCATTCCTGAAAATCTTGCAGATATGATTCCTGTTACCAATCCGTTCCTTAAAGAATTGCTCTCTACTTTTCTCACTGTCGGTGGTCGCAAAGGTAAAATCGATTTCGACGAACTCGGAATCAACGATGTTGTCCAAGTTCTAAGAGATGCTAATATGGAAGCGGTTCTTAGAGACTTCGGCGATACCAAGCCCGAGGAAGACACCCCGTAGTTCATTTTTACGAGGATTTCCTGAAGCAGTATGATGCCAAGAAGAAAGTCAGACGAGGGGTATTCTATACTCCCCGCCCCGTAGTTTCTTTCATTGTTCGGTCGGTAGATGAAATACTTCGCAAGGAATTTGACCTTGAACATGGCCTTGCAGATACAACTACATGGGGCGAAATGGCCTGGCGAAATAAACATATCAAAATTCCCGATGGTATCAGTGAGAACGACCCATTTGTCCAAATCCTCGATCCTGCTGTGGGAACAGGAACGTTTCTTGTAGAAGTCATCGACGTAATTCATAAAACAATGATGAAGAATTGGGAGCACGAAGGCCATTTGCCCCTTGAGTTTAATAAGCTCTGGAACGAATATGTTCCCCGACATCTTTTACCACGTCTTTACGCTTTTGAACTAATGATGGCTCCTTATGCTATTGCACATATGAAAATCGGCCTCAAACTTTTTGAAACTGGCTATAAATTTGGATCGCAGGAACGAGCCAAGAGATTTTCCTGAGTATTTAGAAGATGTAGCCATCTCTCTTGCACACGAGTCAAAAGCTGCAAATACAATCAAGGGCAAAACGGCAATCACGATTGTCATAGGCAATCCACCATATTCGGGGCACTCTTGGAATCTTTCTCCAGAACTCCGGCTAATTGTGGAACCATATAAGTTTATTAATAGCAAACGAATCAGGGAAAAGGGTGCTCTCCAACTTGAGAAGAGTATCCAAGAAGACTATATAAAGTTTATTCGCTACGGTCAAAAACTAGTGCCGTTTCCAGTAACAGAGTTTCGTACTCGAAGCAATGGTTGTAATTATATTTTAATAAAGAACTTATGTCAACACCGTGTCAAGTAAACAGGAGTTCTCCACCGATAATGTTTCTAAAAG
>Ga0315312_1000780_pt1 | contig 30800 bp, 34 predicted proteins | sample TDP7_MG_FD_203629 | JGI IMG/M metagenome (GOLD analysis project Ga0315312, IMG submission 203629) | Freshwater sediment microbial communities from Lake Towuti, South Sulawesi, Indonesia - TDP7 | ecosystem: Environmental > Aquatic > Freshwater > Lake > Sediment | place: Indonesia: South Sulawesi... | reverse complement strand
ATATTTAGCATTGATTAGCAATAATTGGAAAGGAGCGTATAAAGTATTTGAAAAATGTGGTATAACAAAATATTTTGATGTTATGGTGGTGTCCGAAGAAGTAAATGCCTTAAAATTTCATCTAGAACCCTTTAGATTCGTGCTTAAAAAATTAAAATTAAATCCTGAAGAATGTATAATGGTTGGTAATAATATAATTGAAGATGGTGCATGCAAAAAACTTGGAATTATATTTTGCTTGGTTGATCAAGAGAAAAAACACAAAAAAGATATTAATTGCTTTGATTTTAGAATAGAAAATTTGGAAGAATTAAAAGATATAATACAAAAACTATTAAGTTGATTTTATGGGAATAACCGAAAAGGCAGTAGAAATGCTGAAAGAAGGATTCGTATGCAATTCTTGTCTAGGGCGTCAATTCGCCAGTTTGCTCACGGGTTATACTAATGAACAAAGGGGAAAAATAATCCGCCAATTCGTAGCTTTCTTGGTCGATTCTGGAGAAAAAATTGATGTCGATTCAACTAATTTCTACGGCATAAAATTTAGAAATGTGAAAATTAAATCTGAAAGACCGACAAAATGCAAAATCTGCAAAAATTTTTTTCTTGAAAAAGTAGACCAAGTTGCCAAAAGGATAGCAAAGGAGCTGAGCAAAATTGAGTTCGACACGTTTGTAATCGGCTCGATGGTTCCGGACGATGTCCTAATGGTCGAAGAGAACATTTGGAAAAAGAGCGGCATAGAATTCGTGGAGCCGATAAAATCTGAGATCAACAGAGAGTTGGGAAAGAGAATCGAAAAACTGACGAAGAAAAAGTTTGACCGAAGAAATCCAGGTGTCACGGCGATAGTTGACCTAAAAACTGGAAGGGTAAGGGTGGAGATAAGAAGCTTGTACATTTTCGGCGAATACAAGAAAATAATTCCTAAACTGCCGCTGACGAGATGGAGGGAAAGGAAAGCAAAAACGTCTGTCCAGGAAATTGTTGAAAAGCCGTTGTTAAAAATAACCAAGGGGAAAAAATCTAAATTCCACACGCCGAGAAAAAAGAAACCTTCCGAGTACAGCACATTCGTCATTGAAATAGTAGAACCGGTGAAGAGAAAGGTCGATCTCAAGAAAATAGCTAAGCAAATAAACAAATCGAAAAAATTAAAAGTCACCGAGTTGAAATTTACAACAAAAAACAATTCTTTATAAATTTATAAGCGATAAGTAAAAGTAAGGGAATAACATGGTTAGAAAATCTCGAGGTTTTAGGGCAAAAACTAGAGCGAAATTGAGGCAGAAGTCGGGCTACAGGCCGGCCATAACGAAATTTTTAACGGAGTTCAGAAAGGATCAGAAGGTCGTGCTGAACCCGGAGCCATTTAGCCACAAGGGCATGCCGCACTCGAGATACAAGGGGAGGATAGGAAAGGTTATAGGCAAGAGGGGCAAAAGTTATATTATCGAAATAATGGACGGAAAGAAGAGCAAATTGATAATATCTAGACCGGAACATTTGAAGGCGATGTAGAATGGAAGTGTTGAACGAAGAAGTAATAACCGATGCGGAAGCAAAGGATATGCTAGAGAAAAGGAAAAAAGATTCCGAGTTGAAGTACGAGCAGAAGAATGCTTTGGATATTCTGAAGAAATTTATTAAAGCTGATTTTAAAAATGTTAAAACTTTGGTTGAGGAATTGAAGAAGTTGAACTTGAGGGACAAGCAAATAGTGGCCATAGCCAATTTCTTGCCGCAGGATAGGGATGATCTAAAGGCCGTTCTTCACAAGGAGTATTCAAATTTTAAAGAAGATGAGATAGACAAGATTCTTGAGCTCGTTAAAAAGATCTAATTCTTTGGTGGTCTTATGATAATGAAAGACGATTATGCAATAGTATTGGATTTTCTTGTGCACGGCAAAGCAAGCGATAGAAAGGCAGAGCCGGTGGCACAAGCTATAGGCGAGAAATTTTTGAATTTGCTCGAGGTCGTGATAAAGGAAGGCAGCGAGGTCAAAGCTGGGGACAAAATTTACATAGGGGATGAAAAAAGGGATAACGTAAAATACATTCGCGGTAGAATTGTTTTTGATGACTTAACGAGCTTTGCCAAAAGCGAATTGGACAATATCATATCCGGCTTGATAGATAAGGATGAAAAAAGGTTTGTTAATTTCTTCAACGTAGCTGGGCCTCTCACCACGAGGTTGCACAGCCTTGAATTGCTCCCCGGAATCGGCAAACGCCACATGTGGCAAATAATTGAAGAGAGAAGGAAGAAGCCCTTTGAAAGTTTTAAAGAACTGCAACAGAGAATTGAGATGTTACCAGATCCGAAAAGAATGATAATAAAAAGAATTTTAGATGAATTGCAAAATAAAGACAGACATCGTTTATTTGTCAGTGTAGATAGAGTTTAAGCAGAACAGACATCAGAGGGATTGTTTCCAGTTAAATTGCACATAAGCTTTGTCAACGTAGCTATTTCACTAGCTTCTCCAACATTTTCACCGCTTCCTACTCTCACATACTTGCAGCCAAGAACTAAAAATGGAACATAACCTGAATTAATATCCGAATATTTGGCATAAACATCGCTGTCTCTGTTGCTGTCCATGTTGTCGTGAAAAGAAATATAATTAGAAAACTTAGCAGTAACGCTTGATATTATTGGATGTTGCCATTGGCAGTGGGGACAACCAGAATGACCGAAGAAATAAATTATCGGCTTTCCGTTTTCCTCGCAAACTTGCTGGTTTGTTATTTTGAAATTGTCAACCTCGCCGACGACTTTTATTTCCGAAGTCTTGACAAACATGCCAGTAATTGCAAAATAACCGATTAACGACAAAATGAGCAAGACAGCTAGTATTATTAAATGTTTTCTTTTCATTTGGAACTTCATGCACATCCGCCTGAAGTCGAACCGCTAGAACTTGAAAGAGTTTGGCTGCATTCTGCAGGCGCTGTTGTGAATGCTGAACAAATTAGATTTTTAATTCCTTCTGATGATCTATCGAAATTGGACCCTAGAGATACATCGTTTATTACAAGTGATGGGGAATATTGTAAGTTAAACCTAGACGCATCATTTTTGTCATTTGAATATAGAGTTTCACCATTTTCTTTTACACAATTCATTATCTTTTCTGAGTCAACTCCTATCTTCTGCATTAAAGCAATTGACTCGTTTTTATCACAATCTACATCTTTAGTTGCACCGCACTTATTGTAAACTTCTTCCACATAATTGCTAGCATAATCCCAATATTTGGAGGGCTCATTTGCTTGAATACATTCCTGAATTTTATTTTGTTGAAGTTCGTGATCACCATGCATATTACTGAAAAACTTAACTCTCATGTCTGCTTTACTACTTAATAATTTTCCAACAGTAGCATAAGAATCTAATGCAGCAGTACCAGCGGGGCAATAAGAAAATATATACAATCCAACTGTAGGTTTGTCAGATTTTGGAATTTCTTGCGGTTGTGTTGTTGTAGTTGTTATTTCTTGTGATGTATCAGCTATTAAACTAAATAAAAATCTTCCATCTTTTGTTACATAGACTGGTATATTTCTGCCTTGTAAGGATGTTATTACTTCATATAAATTTGGATTTTCAAATTCTTTTACGGAAACCAACGAACAATCATAACCCATACCTCGTAAATATTCAATTGCTTTATTCGCAGCTTCATTTGGGCTTATAGTTGCAACAAATCGACCCGTTGTTCCAAATGGAATTACTCCAACAAAAGATAGAACGAGAACTAAACCTAAAACGACAGAAACAAACATCCACAAATTCAACTTCGGCAAATGAATTGTTATAGTTCTCTTATCTTCCGTTTTTTCTTCTGCCATTATATCAGCTTTGGACAATAACGTATTTAAGCATTATTCTTCCGAAACAGTTTTTACTGCTATAGAAACGGAAATCCAGAGCAAGCCGCCGAGCAAGAACAAAATGAACGAAAACAGCAGAGCTATGAAGTAACTTGCGTCCGTGACTCCTATATCCTTTTCCAAATGGCCAGAGATCATAGAGCCAAGCAATAAACAAATTGCGCCGAGAACCCAAAAAGCAACGATTTTCCAATTTCTTTTCATGCTCTCTAAAAATAGATGAATTTTTTAGTAATAAAAGTTAACTTAAAGGCTTCGCGTCAAACCCGTAACTTCTACTTCGCCTACATCCGGAATTGATTTAATTTTATTTTCCACCTTTTCCAGTTCGCCACCAGCGTCGGGTATGATTTTTGTTACAAGCAAAGCAACGAGGCCAAAGGCAATCGGTTCGCGCCTCATCCTTTCAGGCTTTATCGCTTCGTCTATCTCTTTTTCCAGTTTGTCCAAATCCACTTCCACAGTCTTGGGCATCACTTTTAAACCGACTATTACTTCTGCCATTCAAATAAGTTAGAATTTTTAAATTAAAAAGCTTAACTCAATTCTACCATTTAAATTCAGTTTATTTTGCCTCCTTTTCTAATTTCATCGGAAGTAACGGAAGTGAACTCCCGAAAGTGATAAATAAACTATATGTAGAAGTTATTTGTAAGCTATGAATGGTAACAAAAATTATGAAATCTATAATCCATTTAGAAGACATAAAACCTAAAGTATTTGAAAAATATGAAAATTGTTATGTTGAATTAGAATCACAAATAAAAAAAGATTTATTCGATAAAGCTGTAGAACTATCCCCAAGAAGATCTCTTGTTTCTTTATCAAAATTATTAAATATAAAATTACATAGATTATCCGACAGTAGAAATAGAGCTCCAATTCCACTAATGATACTTAAAAAATTATCTTATTTTTTAGTTTCTAATGGTTATGAAAAGTTTTCCTTACAAAATCTAGAAAAATATGTTGAATATATAAAAGGAATGTCACGCGGCATTAAAATATGTAAACCTAAATTTCCACTAAATTTTGATACTCCTGCTGGCATAAGGATAATATCGAGAATGTACCATGATGGTGGTATTGGAAAAAGTAGAGAACCACATTATCATAATCAGAATATCGGACTAATAGAAGATTTTTGTAGAGACGTAAAACCGTATTTGGAGAAATGAGATTAGTTATTCAAAAAAGTCAAAGAAAACTAACTGTCGAGTTGCCTTATATTATTGGAGATATTCTAAAATTGACTGGTTGTTTCTTAGGAACAAAAGTGGATAACAACCCTTCTCCTCCTAGATGGGTTGAAAACTTGAATCAAAACTTAATTAAAGAGTTTGTTAGAATTGCTATGGACGACGAAGGAAGTGTAGGAACTAGAGGAATTACATTAGGTCTATCTTGTGACATTACTAAATTTTTACCTATATAAATAAAAGTCAAACTTTTAAGGCTGCCTGAAAATAAAAGAACCAATTTTATACGAAAATACTTTAAGTTGCATGCGAACATTGCTAATAAATGTATCTCCAAAACTTTGTTATTTAATCAAAGACTCTTGAACAAAATGAAAATAAAAACTACAGGACCGCATTTAAAGTTGTGTTATACCGATAAGAGGGGGGAATACTTGCGTGCGATTTGGAACATACAAATTTCATCAAAAGAAGATATGAAGAAGTTTCGAAATTTAATAGGTTTCAGATCGAAAGACAAAAATGAAAAATTAGAATCTTACACTAACAACACAAGTATGATTGTAAATAAAAGAATTGGTGCAGAGAACCATAAAATAAGACTTATTTTAACAAAAGATATTTAATAAATGTTACCTATGGACCACTAAATGAACATTGTGGACAAGTATACTTGCTGCTCAAAGCTTTGCAAGTGCTACAACGAACTATTAACTCTTTGCCGCAGGAAGGGCACATAAATTTTACAAAATTATCTTTAGCCAAAACAGGCGTCCTGCACGTTGAACATTTAAACATTTTATCCTCCTTTAGATTATTTAACTGTGGTGATAATAATTTATATGTTTGCCCTTGTAGTTCAACTTGGATAGAATAACACCCTGCGGAGGTGGAGGTTCCGGGTTCAAATCCCGGCGGGGGCATCAGATTAATCGTCCATAAAACAATTAAATATAAACTTCTATAGAAGAAACATATGAAATTTTTAGTCACCGGTGGAGCCGGTTTTATAGGGAGTAATTTAGTTGAAGAGCTGGTCAAACAAAAAAATGAAGTTATTGTCTTGGACGATTTGTCAACAGGAAGTCTTGATAATCTGAAAAATTTGAAGGTAAAGGTTATAACATCTCCTTGCTCTAACGTACTGAACGAAGATTTAAAAGGATTGGATGGTATTTTCCATTTTGGAATTCCTTCCTCATCGCCCATGTACAGAAAAGATCATTCCTTGGTTTCAAGCGCCATATCGGATTTTATAAAAATACTCGAACTTGCCAAGCGCGAGGACTGTAAAATTGTCCTTTCGTCTTCTTCCAGCATATACAACGGCAACCCCCTGCCTTGGAAGGAGGATATGGAAATTAAACCCACTGATTTTTACACAGAAGCTAGGTATTCCATAGAAAGGTTGGCCAAACTTTACCATGATTTTTACGGCGTGAAAACTATTGTCTTGAGATTTTTTTCCGTGTACGGCCCTAAAGAAGAAGCAAAAAAGCAATATGCCAACTTAGTCTCTCAGTTCCTATGGGCGATGAAAAAAGGCGAACAACCTGTGATTTACGGAGATGGCGAACAAACAAGGGACTTCATTTACGTGGAAGATGTCGCCAGAGCTTGCACAATTGCAATGGAATCGAATATAGATTATGATATTTTTAACATTGGTATAGGCAAGGACTACTCCCTCAATCAGTTGATAGAGGTTTTGAACAAAAAACTCAACAAAAACATAAAACCAGTCCATGTGAATAATCCGTTAAAAAATTACGTGGAGAATACATTGGCTGATACAAAAAAAGCAAAATCTGTACTTAAGTTTGAAGCGAAAATTAGTTTGGAAGAAGGAATAGAGAAAATAAAAAATCTAAGCTAACTTTTTAATTTGACTTTCATTCCATCGTAAGCAACTTTTGTGTTCTTGAAAACTTTCTTCGCCTCTGCGAGCAATTCCTTTGGAGATGTGTACCTTCTGCTTATATGAGTTAGAATTAATTTTTTCACTCCAGATTTTTTTGCAATCTGCGCTGCCTGTTTTACGTCCGCGTGAGCCTTGCCTTCCTCATCTTCAAGAAAAGTAGAATCGTGTATAAGCAAATTTGCCTTTTCGGAAATTTTTACCATGTTGTCGCAGGGTTTAGTATCGCCAGAGTAAACAACTTTTAATCCTGGCTTTAAATTAGAAACTTGTTCAATTTTTACCTCCTTTCCTTTGTATTCGGCCTTGCCAGTTCTTTTCAACTTCTTCAACCAATAACCCCTGTGCAAGCCAAGCTTTTTCAACTTGTCCAGCTTGATGCTCCATCTATCCTTTTCTTTGAAAGCAAATGCAACTGTCGGAACAGAATGCAGCACAGGAATGGAATATACTTCGTACTCTCTTGTCTTGTCGATTAAAGTCAGCTTGTCCCCTTCTGTCGGCAAATTCATGGCGAGGATTGGAAATCTGCAGCCGAAGTAGCCCAAATCCAAAATGTTCGAAACGAATTTTTCTGCCTCAGGAGCAAATATCATCAGCTCCTTTTTTCTCTTTTCCAGGTTCATCGTTTGAATTAAAGGAATTAACCCGGCGAAGTGGTCGGCATGCCAGTGAGAGATAAAAATTTTGTTTATTTTCATAAAACTTATTCCTGATCCCATCAACCGAGATTGGGTGCCTTCCCCGCAATCGAAAAGCAGCGTGTCCTTTTCTTCTCCAAAATATTCCAAAACTATGCCAGGATGCCCTCTTCTTCTGCTAGGTATGCCAGAGACCGTGCCTAAAAATGTTATTTCTATCATAAATAAACTTAGAACAACAAAAAAGATAATCTTTATAAATTTTTAACTAAAAGTTTTTTGCATGGTAAGGGTAGTAAAAGTTCAGATACCAGATAGATACTATGATGGGATGGAAAAATTGGAAGAATCAAACCCGAAGTATAAAATTATTAGTGATGTTGGAGTTAGAGCTGTTCTTACGCTTTTACAAGGTCACGTCAGGTATGGACATATAAATAGTTATTTAAAAAAACTAATTTTACCAGAATCAAGACATTAAACCAAGCTTTCTTTCTCAAAATATTTCTTCAAAAATATTCCAAAGTCAGGGTCTTTCTTTACTAGTTCCATAATTTTTCCTGTTTCCAGAATTACTTCAAACTTCTTTGAAATTTGATCAGCGATATGGTTGGGAATGCCTTTTGCTTTTAGTATTTTAGCACTTTCTTTCAAACTGTCCTTAAGCTTCTCCCTAGCTGTCAAGAATTTCCTTTTTACCTCCACTGCCCAGAAATTGTTTTCGACAAACGGTCCTGTTAGAGCTTTGCCTTTGTATTTCTCCAAAAATCTCTGAGAATCGTCAAAATCAAAAATCTTTGGCCCAATTCTTTTCTGCGCTGTCGGCAATTTGGACGTCTCCATTTCCAACAGAACAACTGCCAGGTCCTTCTCGTTTGTGTATGAATCTTTTCGCAAAACTCTAAATTCGTACTTCATTTCTTCCAAGATGCTTTCGAGCCTGTCCGCAAACCTTCTCAGCTGCGGCCATAGTATGTCTGGAACGACTTTTGGCGGTTTAAATTTGAGTAGAATTATTTCCGTCCTTCTTTTCATTTGCTGCGTTATCAGTTCGTTTTCTGTTATCGATTTGAACTTTTTCTCAAAAAATAATTCCTTGGAGGGTTTGGCTAAGAATTCTTTTGCGACCTTCTTCAACTTGTAAAAACTTTGCGCGGATACAGCAGCTGTAGTATTTCTGTTCTTATCGATGGGGTCTATCAAAATTAAAGATTGGTCTCTAAACTGTTTTTTAACTTTATAGTAATCATTTTGGGGATAAAACTTTTCTATGTCGATTATCTCTCCTGGCTTCCACTTCATCGCATTTTTCAAGACGTCTAAGAATTTACTGTATTTAATTATCAAAATTTCACACACGTAGCCAGAAAATCCTTCGGTTTTTGCGTCTGCTCCGTATATGCCGTTGACTGTGCAGAAGTGTTTTAGCAACCTGACTTCGTCCGAGGAGTCTTTCGGCAAATGCTTTTCTATATATCTGACGTGAAAGGGTGTCCTGTCTACCGCGGATTTCAATTTTTCCGGAGATTCGAGTTCATAGCACGGCACTACGTCTATGTCTATTCCTTTTGCTTTACCGCAGACATAAGGATGTTGGGCATATTCTATCCTGTAGCTACCCTTGAGTTTTGCAATAATTTTTTTACCAAGTTTTAATCCAAGTTCTTCTAATTTTTTTTCTGGAATGTTTGGAAAGAGGATGAAAATATCAAACTCCATTTTCCCCGGCAACCATGTATCGCGAGTTATACTTCCAGCGAGGATTGGTTTTGCGTTGAACTTTTTTGATTCTTCTTTTGCTATTTTTAAAACTTTATCTACCATGGAATTTAGTTTTTTCTTTTCATTCGACTTTGGAACTATCTGTTTTAAAACTTCTTTCAGAACTTTTTGATAGTTCTTTGGCATAATATAAATTTTGATTTAACAAATAAAGAAATATGGGTAGCGATGACGAAAACAGATTGTATTTCATCATAAGATCTGTAATTCTAAGCAGCATAGCAGGCGGTATGTTTTTAGCTACAATATGGTACTTAAGAACTATCAATTTTGTTCAAAGCATAGTTATCGGCACCTTTGCCTTTACAGCTTCTCTAGTTATTTCAAGACTTTTTGATTCGCAAATTGAAAAATTGGTCAGAAGAATTTTGAGATTTTTAAATAGACATGAAAAATTGAAGAAGGTTGTTCTAAAGTATTTTTGAAACATGCGGTCCGTTCGAGCGATAGCCAAAAACTTTATAAATATTTACTATTCTGCAGTAGCGAAATCTTTATATACTGTCACTTATTAATAGTAACATATCAAAGGTGAAAAAATGAACCATCGAGATAGAATCGAACAAACAAAGTTTTTTGAAGAACAACTATTCGAAGCTAAGCGAGAACTATTCCTAGTCACTACAGTTAGACAAGCAAAATTTTTGCAGAGCAGGATTAAATACCTCAGAGAAAGAGTAAAGGAATTAGAAAGATAGTTTGCAGATAATTTTTTTGTATATTTTTCATCACATAAATTTTTATTAATTCGCTTTACTAATTTTGGTGTGGGTCTTGTTAAGACAACAGTCTGAAATTTTATCTTGTACTGCCATTTTGTTTGACAGGGATTGCCTAATTTCTATATTTAATAATTTAAGGGCTTTCAATAATTTGACTACTGATGCTGAATGGGTTCTCGAAAGAAGTTCTAAAACAAGTGGATTCATTGTTAGACCAATAGGCAATGTTGACGAAGAAGGATTATGGATTGGAGAATATAGAAAAAATACTATAACAAGAGAAGAAAGATTCTACGACGAAGATGTCAAGACGATAAGAAAAATAGTCGAAGGATGTAAAGATGAAGAAGACGTTAAAAAGAAATTGGGAATTGACATATTAAAAGAAAAATTAAAATCTGAAATAGTTCAAGACTTTCGTTATTTTTGGTGTCCAGAAGAGAAAGGAATTTTGAAATGTCCAAATGTGGAAGTAATAAGAGATTCGTTAAGAAATGAATCGGAAAACTCCAAAGGAGTAATTAGATGTTTTGAAGTTGTAGACGCTATAAGTAAGCATAATTCTTGTCCTTATACCAACATGTATTGCCCACTTAAAGATCCAAACGAATATAACAGGGTACTTAGTTATATCAAATTACTCAAAAAATATCATAGAAATGATAAAATAGAATTAGGAGATTGGGATAGCATCCATATAAAATTTGATGATAGCCCCGGCCAGATTCGAACTGGCGTCCCAAGCTATCTCTCTAATGACCAGAGGCTTCTACCCAATAGTTTGTATGCTTGACTTATAGGGTCGACCCTCGCTACACCACGGGGCTATCTGATTTAATCTTATTTTATGCTTAGGATTATTAAACCCTATAGTTTCCTCGAATATTTTTACGTCATTTAATCTGGAAATAAATATTTGATTTATTATTATTTTTGACGGATGAAATCCCAGTTCTATTAAACTATTTCTAACGTCTTCTAATAATTTTTTGTTATTACTTTTAAAACTTATACGAGGATTGTCGAAATCCTCTTTTGACATTCTAAAAACACTCCCATCCGTATCAACTAGTCCTCTTAAGCATGCCTTTAATAGACTTTTATCTTTTCTAATCCAAGAGGGTACAGAAACCTGATTGTTAATTTTATCTCCATGAGCTAATCCTATTGAGAGAAGAAACTCTGCTAAATTTCTATTTTCAATAGCAATAAAAACCTCATTTTTAGTTTTATGAAACAGTATTCTGGGAACTATCTTAAAAAGATCTACTATAAGAGGCTTAATGAAATTTATCATGAAGTCCATTTCTGTGTGGGGGTTTCCCACTATCCTTACTTGCGCGACATCTTTGTTTATAAAAATATTTCCATCACCTAGCATTATCCCTATAAATTCTGCTAGTTTTTCATTTTTAGTTGGGATTTGGATTGGTTTTCTATTTGGCATCATATCACTATTTTCGGAATATATTTAAACTTTGTTTTATAAATTAAATGATAGGTGCTTAGGTTGATAGAAGGACTTGAAATGCAGACAACGACATACACAAATACAAAGCCTAAGCCATATTTCTTCTAAACCCTGTCCTTCGATCTCATTCTGGTGATTGATATGACAGGAGTAGACACTATAAAATATACTGCAAATGGGCCGGGAGAACGGCGAAAAGTTCAGCCTAAGGAAGAACAAAATCTTACTCCTCCAGAAGAAATATATTATGTTTGGGATGTAGGAGGAAGTTTTGCGATTGAAACGCCACTTAGGAACCACCCACTTAACGAAACTTTATTTCTTGCAATGAAGGGGAATTATCAGTTTTTCCACAAAGGAGTTCTTCCTACTGTTAGAAAAGTTGGCAAAGTTACAAAAAAAGAAGCGCTTGACTTATATCATTCGTACTCTGAAGTTTATTTTCGTGAAGATGGCAAAGAAAAAGCTTCTGAAGAGGAAGTTGAAGAATTCGACAAAGAAGTAGATTTATTGTTAAAAAAAGCGATAAAAAATTATAATGGCGAGGGTCAATGACCGGTGAACGAGAAACAGTACGTTGATACTATTTCTTTTTATATTTCTAATTTTAATCCAATGAATTTGATTGCATACCTTAAATTAAAAGATGTTTGGTTTAGAGTAACAGAAAAGGAATCGACTGTTCATACAGCCGATGCTGCTGCAGCTACTGGTATACCTTTAGAAAGAGTTACAAAATCTTTAGTTTTTCTTGCTGACAACATACCTGTGCTAACGATAATTCCAGGTAATTGTAGAATTAGCAAAAGTAAATTGAAAGAAGTCTTGAATGTAAAAAATATTGAGATGGTTCCATTTGAAGAAGCAGAAAAATATTCTGGATACGAACCTGGTGCAACACCTCCAGTTTACCACAAAAATATAAAAAAAGTTGTAATCGACGAAAAAGTTATGCAGTTCGATACTGTCTATGGTGGTGGTGGATCGAGAAAGAAATTAATTGAATTAAAATCTGTAGATATACAAAAATTAAATAATGCGTTAGTTGCAAATATAGTAGAGGCGGAGTAGATGAGAATACTACAACTCCATTCGGATTTCATAGAGTACGAACCGATAAAAAAAGAGATTTCAGCAGCAGAAGAGGTTGAGAAGAAAAAAAATAGAATTGAAGAAGTAGTTGTTTTGTTTACTGCTGTTGAAGAGGACGATACAGAAGAAGTTGCTAAAAAAGCTGTTGAGGAAGTTAAAGCTAGTCTCGAACAGATAAAAGCAAATAGAATTTTAATTTATCCTTATGCTCATTTGAGCAGCAATCTTGCAAAGCCAACTGATGCTTTAAAAATAATCAAAGAAATGGAGGCCGAAGCCAAAAGGGCTGGGATAGAAACCTACAGAACTCCATTTGGTTGGAACAAAAAGTTTTCTATCTCAATAAAAGGTCATCCGCTTGCAGAGCAATCAAAAGAAATTATTGCAGAAAAAATGAAAGAAGAAAAAGAAAATATTTCTAAGGCTTTGAAGGAAGCAGAAAAAATGAAATCTTATTGGTATATCATGCAACCTAATGGTAAAATGGTTGATGTTAAAAAATTTAATTTTAAAGGACATGAAAATTTGCAAAAATTCGCTAGATATGAAATGGAAAAATCTAGAGCTGTTAAACAGATACCGCCTCATGTAAGTTTAATGAAAAAATTAGAGCTCGCTGATGTTGAGCCAGGAAGTGATCCAGGAAATTTAAGATTTTATCCTAAAGGTAGATTGATTAAATCTTTACTTGAAGAGTTTGTTACTAAAAAAGTTATTGAATATGGGGGGATGGAAGTCGAAACTCCTCTTATGTACGATACTGCTCATCAAAGTTTAGCAAATTATCTGAACAGATTTCCAGCTAGGCAGTATAACTTAAAATCTGGAGATAGGGAATTCTTCTTACGTTTTAGCGCTTGCTTCGGTCAGTTTTTGATGACTCATGATGCGCAAATTTCTTACAAACAACTTCCATTTAGAATTTATGAACTAACTCGCTACAGTTTTAGAAGAGAAAAAAGCGGTGAATTAGTCGGATTAAGAAGATTGCGAGCATTTACGATGCCTGACGTGCATGCTATGTGCGCTGATTTAGATCAAGCAAAAAAAGAATTTATTACGAGGTTTAGACTGTGTATTGACACGCTCGAAGCTTTTGAGTTAACCAAAAAAGATTACGAACTGGCGATAAGATTTACAAAGGATTTCTATAAAGAAAATAAAAAGTTCATAAATTCCTTGGTAAAATTGTTTGGAAAGCCGATTCTAGTTGAAATGTGGGACAAAAAGTTCTTTTACTTCGTTCTGAAATGGGAATTCAATTTTGTTGATAATTTGGATAAGGCTTCTGCCCTATCTACGGATCAAATTGATATAGAAAATGCAAAGAGATATGAAATAACATATACAGATGAAAGGGGAGAGAAAAAATATCCATTGATATTACATTGTAGTCCTAGCGGAGCAATAGAGCGTTGTATATATGCTATGCTTGAAAGGGCTTATGCAGAACAACAAAGAGGAAAAGTTCCTAGTTTTCCGTTATGGCTCTCGCCAACGCAAGTAAGGCTGATACCAGTATCCGACAAATATGTTAAAAATTGTGAGAAACTTTCGGAAGAAATTGAAAAAAATGAAATAAGGACGGATATAGACGATAGGAGGGAAACTGTTGAAAAGAAAATAAGATACGCGGAATTGGAATGGGTGCCTTATATTTTAGTCGTCGGCGAAAAAGAAATAAAATCTAAAAAAGTTTCTGTTAGAGAAAGAAAAACAGGAAAAGTAAAATCAATAAAATTGAAAGAGTTGATCGAAGAAATAAAAAACAAGATAAAGGATAAGCCATACAAGCAATTACCATTACCAAAGTTATTATCAGAAAGGCCAATTTTTGTCGGTTAACTCAAAGATTTAGAATGCTCCCATACAAGCTTAAACAATGGTTCTAGAACCTGCGAAGCGGCATACTCGCTCTTCGACCAAATTGCCATGTCTTGCGTTGAATGAACTTTTGAATCCGTCAAAGCGAATGTCAACTGTTTGCCGTCGACTACAAAGAATTTTCCAGCAACAGGAACTTCCTTTTCATTCACAGCCCTTATGTCCGCTATGTTATTAAAAGCCTTTATCGCGTCAGTCGCTTTCCCGCTTCCACTCAAGGCAATTTTTATATCAACTCCTCTCTCCTTCGCTTTTTTCAACGAATCCAGATGGGTTTCGAACAATTCGTTCAAGCCTTCTGGCGAAGTTACGATTTCAATTTTTTTATTCGCCACTTTGAACATGCTGTCGAGTTGTTGAAGGACAGAATATTTTCCTTTCAATGCTCCTGTCATCTCTTCAGGAGAAACCAACTTCAGTCCCTGAGTGAACACTTCGTTTAACTCCCTCATCACAGGAGATTCTTTCAAATCGTCTAGCCTTTCTTGCATTTCGTGTATGTCTTCTTCCAATTTTTTCTTTGCCCTATCCACTGCCTCCTCCGGAGAAACTGCAACATATTTTATCGGTTTAGCCATTTGGACGACTACAAATCCTTTGTCCGCCAAACTTTGCAGGACATCGTACGCCCTGCTTCTGGGAACGTTAGCGATTTCTGAAAGTTCTCCTGCGGTAGAAGTGCCGCGAGCGAGCAAAGCAACCCATAATCTTCTTTCGTATAAATTTAACCCTATTCCCTTCAACGCATCCATCACTTTTGTCGACGCCAACATATATTTTTCCTCTGTTTTAACTATGTAGTAATCCTATATTAAACCTTTTATACTTTTTGACTATTTAACTTTTAAAGTTGGTACATAAAGGTTTTTATATTTATCCTATTTTGCCTTGACTCTTGAATAAAGTACGCACTCTTTCTATCGTGTCAGCCTCATCGGGGCCTTTGTCTTCCCTTATTCTTTGAAGTTTTGGAAATCTCAAAGCCACTCCAGCCTCATAAGTTGGTGATTTCTGAATTTCTTGATAAGCAACTTCCACTACAATTTTTGGTTTTAATTTAACTTCCGTTCCTTTTTCGCTTATTATTAAAGGTTTTAAAATATCCGTCACCATTTTAAATTGTTCTTCAGTCAAACCAGTTCCCATCATGCCGCATGACAAAAATTTACCAGTGTTCGGGTCTCTGCAGGCCAATACATAAGAGCTGAGCCACTTCGCTCTTGCACCCCTGCCCCATGTTGCACCAATTATTACTAAATCTAAAGTCTCCATTATCGGTTTTATCTTATACCAACCACCGACATGTCTACCGAATATATAGGATGAGTCTAAAACTTTTAAAAATAATCCTTCTTGATTTGCTTTCAAGGCTTCTTTATAAAATTTATTTAATTCCGTGGCATCGTCGCTAACTTTTTGCTTTGCTAATTCGAATTTTTTTGGCACGACTTTAACTATTTTTTCCAAGATTTTTCTTCTCTCCGTAAATTTTTTATCGAACAGCATCTTTGCTTCAAGATAAACAATATCGAAAAGGTGAATTTGAATGGGAATCTCTTTCATCATTTTTTCTATATCGTATTTTCTATGAATCCTTTGTGAAAGAATTTGGAATGGTAAAGGTGCTCCCGTCTTCGGATTCACTCCAAAAACTTCCCCCTCAACTATGCATTTTTTTGCCTTTAAACCCCTTTTGCATAATTCAACTAAATCTGGGAATTGATTTGTGACGTCTTCCAACCTTCTTGTGTATACCCATATTTGATTGTCTTTCTTGTGAATTTGCGTGCGCATGCCGTCGTATTTATATTCTGCTGCTACAGCTCCAAACTCTTTAATTATTTCCTCTATACTCTCTGCCTTTTCTCCGAGCATCATTTGCATCGGTTTGCCTAGCTCCAACTTAACTTTCTTCAATCCTTCGTTTCTTTTCTCCTTCGCAACCCTTGCAATTTCTCCGAAATCGGGAAGCAGGTTCCATGCATGTTCCACCAAACTAGCATCGACATCAAACGCTTTTGCAATAGCATCCCTCACTATACCTTCGGCAACTCCTATGCGCAAAGTTTCTAAAATAGTTCTCATAACATACCTTGCCTCTTTTGGCTGGGCAGAAACTAAAAGCTCGGCGATTAAATTCAATTTTCTATCCTGAGAACCAACACCCGCGACTGAAGCAAGCTGCCCAATATTTTCAAAAACTTTTTCGACCGTCAATTTCTTCTTCAAAAGTGCTGCCTGCTTTTTTTTCTTTATGCATTCTTCAGCTGTTAAACCCAAGTCGCCAGTTTTCTTAAAGTTCTGAACGATTTCTGTATCTTTAAAACCGGTGGCTCTTGCAATCGCCCTGATCATCATCTTGTCTGCAACGCCGATCTCTTGCTGGCTCCACGATGGGAATACTCGCCCAACAGAAAGCAAAGTAACCTTAGGCAGGAGTTCTGAAGAAGTTTTTTTAAATAGATCTGAAAGTATGTCTGTCTTTGCCAGCTTGGATGAAGTGGTTTCCAATTTTTCGTACACTTCTGCCAAAATCGAATAATCCATACAATTCACATTTAAATTATAGAACTTATAATTTTTTAGTTGATTGCTGTAATATAAAAACCTTTAATCATTAAACTTCCATTAGATAATTATGAACATATTCGACTGCATAACAAGCAGAAGGTCTGTCAGAGCTTTTGAGAAAAAACCAGTGGACGACAAACTTATTGGCGTGATGCTTTACATGGCCACTCATGCACCATCCGCGGGCAACACACAAGACTGGCATTTCATCGTCGTGAAAGACGAAGGACAAAAAAAGAAACTGGCAGAAGCAGCCCTCCATCAAGAATTTATTGCAAAAGCGCCTGTCGTAATAGCTGTCTGCGCTGACCTAGAAAAAGCAAGTTTAAAATACGGAAAAAGAGGAGAGAATTTGTATACATTTCAAAATACAGCTTCAGCGGCAATGTTAATAACTTTAACTGCAAGGGCATTGGGCTTGGACAGCTGTTGGGTCGGAGCTTTTGACGAGGATAAAGTTAGCCATGTTCTAGAATTACCGGAAAACATAAGGCCTATGGCGATTTTGCCTGTGGGCTATGCCGCAGAAAGGCCAGAAAAACCGAGGCGCATACCGTTTGAAAATGTAACTTCTTTTGACAGGTTTGGAAAAAAATTCAAGATGGTAGCCCTTCAACCGGAAGCAAAACTCGGAGAAGAGCTGATGGAGCCGTTAAGCGTTTACCTCGAAGAAATTTTTGGAAAAATAAAGAAAGTAGAGCCAAAAAAAGAAAAGAAACTGTCCTTTCAGGAATTTTTGAGAAGGTTGGCAAGATAACACTAAGTTTAAAATATAGAAAACCAAATTCTATTATATAAGGTGCATCTGGTGAATAAAATAATTCTTACATTTTTGTTGGTAGCTATTTTACTGCCATCTTTTGTTCTTGCAAAGGATGTTGAAATTGCCTTGAGTGCGGCAGATATGGTTGGCTATACAGAGGAAATGTTATCTTTAGATTTAACGATTCGAAATAATCAGGACAAAGACGATAGGTTTTCGGTTAATATATGGCCGCCATTCTGGGAAGGGGTGAACACAATACTAGAAAAATATATTGTCTCATTGTCTGCAAAAGCAAGCGAAACGATAAAAATTTATTTCGACATTCCGATAAACGCTGAGGAAAAAATTTCCGTCTTCAACATAACGGTAAAATCGCTGACCAACAGCAGCATTGCAGAGTCGCAAAATGTAAACATAAGAGTCATAAGAAAAAGCCCACTTTATGTTTCCGATTTAAAGGTAGATAAACATGTTTTTAATCCGGGGGAGAGCGTAAACATAGTAACTTCCGTAGCGAACAAGGGCGACGAACCAGCAAGAGTTAATTTGCAAACCACTCTTAAAAAACTTGGACAGGTTATTGAAAAGTTGGAAGAGAATCTAGACGTAGAACAAAAGGGCAGTAAAAAAATAGAACAAAAAATCACTTTCGATAAATATGCCGAACCCGGCACTTATATGCTGGACGCGGAACTAAGAGATTCGACCAATAAATTGGTGAGTTTTAAGTCCGAAAGCTTGAAGTTGAATGCCGTTCCAAATGTGACGCACCAAAAAATTGTAAGCTATGGCTTGCTCCTGCAGACTGTAGTGATAAAAGTTAAAAACGAGGGCAACATCGAATCCACAAGTTTCTACGTAACGGAAGACATACCGGGCTTCATGAAATCGTTCTTCTATCCGACTGGAGACTGGACCGAAGAAAAAATATACGACAGAATTTTATATCATTGGCTTGTCCCGTCTTTAATGCCTGGCGAGGAGAGGATAATGAAATACGAGATCAACCTTTGGTATGGTTGGGTAGTTAGTATAATAGTGGTAGCATGCGTCGTCGTCGCTTTCAGATATGTTTTTACGCCGCAAATTGTTAAAAGACATAAACTATTTGGGCCCATAACGAGAGAGAGTGAAATAATAATTTCTTTGGACGTAAGGAATAGAAGTAGGCACGAGATAAAGAACGTAGTCGTAAGGGATTTGGTCCCGCCGATTCTTAAAGTTGTCAGGAAATTTGAAACTTTGAAACCGATGATCAAAGCAACGCCCAGTGGTACAGAAGTAGTATGGAAGTTGGCCTCAATGAAGCCGAGGGAAGAAAGAATATTGACGTATAGGGTTATGCCTGTGGTGGACATGACTGGCTCGCTTAAACTGCCAAAAGCTAGGATAAGTTATACTGACAGGAAAAAGATGGAAAAGAGCATTGTATCAAAAACCGTGCTAATAAAACCAAGTTAAAATAAAAAGTTTTTTATATTCTAAGATAAATTAATTCTATTACCCGTCTTAGCTCAACGGTAGAGCAACCGGCTGTAGGCGAGCGCGTCGGCACTTGCTGGTAGCCATTGCTCGGTAAAGACCGGCAGGTTGGGAGTTCAAATCTCCCAGACGGGATTTTTTAATTTTTATTTACTTCATGAGTTTGAATCCTACCCCCGCACTTAGTTAAGATAAAACTAAATCATAAACTTTAAAAACTAATAAAATAGATTATATTCGGTTGGCGACCAAAACGGAGGGGAAACATCTGTTCCCATTTCGAACACAGCAATTAAGCTCTCCGGTGTAGTGGGTTGTACTGTGCTTCGGCACGGGAACTCCACTGCGTTGCCAATCATTTATTTTTAATACGTTATAAAAGAAAAAATAATCTAAAGCCTCAGTGGTGTAGTGGCCTAGCATGCAAGCCTGTCAAAGGTTGCAGTTCGCTTGCGACCAAATATTTGGCAAGAAACTCGGGTTCAAATCCCGACTGAGGCGCTTCTAACTTTTTTAATGTGGGTTATTTTATAATTACCGGAAAATAACAAAAACGATAAATTTAAGAATTTCGAAATATCTAATATAGAATACTGGTTGGCGGCCTTACCAGTCAAATCCATCTTGAGAATGGTGAAAAATTGCTGATAGAGGTATTTCTATCCTGGGGTGTGTGATTGATAGATATAACAACGCATAAATTGGTTCCGAAGCACATAATTCTGAACGAAAAGGAAAAAGAAGAAGTTTTGAAAAAGTATAGCATAAGTTCACAACACCTGCCGAAAATAATCCTTTCTGACCCCGTGATAAAAGCAATTAACGGTCAAGTTGGGGATGTCGTAAAAATAATAAGAAAGAGCCAGACAGCAGGCCAGAGCATATACTACAGGGTTGTTGTTAAGGGGTGATTGTTTGAATAACGGATTTTTAACACTGCTAGATGCCTTCACCAAAGAGAAGGGGTTGGTAAGATTTCAAATAGACTCCTATAACGATTTTATAGCAAGGCGAATACCAAAAATTTTAAAGCAAATTGGGGAAATCAAGCCAGAAGTTCCTGAACTGGGAGAATTTAAAATTAAACTCGGAAAATTCAAGCTCGAAGAGCCCTCGGTTAAGGAGGGGGACGGTTCTGTGAGGAACATACTCCCTCTGGAAGCGAGGACGAGAAACCTCACTTATTCTGCGCCGATGTTCGTCGAGATGACGCCTGTGCTAAATAACATAGAAAGCGAAACGATAATGGTGAATTTTGGCGATTTGCCAGTAATGCTCAAGTCCAAGATATGTCCCTTGTCTCAAATGAGCAAAGCGGAGCTAATAGATGTTGGAGAAGACCCCGACGACCCGGGCGGATATTTTATAATAAATGGGACTGAAAGGATTTTGGTCCTCGTCGAAGAAATTGCCCCAAACAGGGTAATTACCGAAAAGGTGAATACTGGAAATGTAGCGGAGATAGCGAGGATTCACTCCGAAAGGGACGGTTACATCCAGCGACATATTTTGGAAAGAAAAAACAACGGCATCATTACTATAAGTTTTGCGAACGTAAACAAACTGCCAATAGCTACTTTATTAAAGGCGTTGGGACTTGAAAGCGACAAAGATATAATTGTCGCGCTATCGAACGACCCCGATGTACAAGAGGAATTTTATGTAAATCTATACGAAAGCGAAGTGGCCTCCAAACAGCAAGGCTTGGACAGCATAGGAGTGCACATAAAAATACCGCAAAAGGAATACAGAACAGAAAGAGCTGTCAGACTCGTCGACAGATATCTGCTCCCGCACCTCGGCCAAACTCCAGAAAGCAGGCTATCGAAGGCCGTGTTTTTGGCAAAGGCAATTGCAAAGTTGATAAAACTTCATTTGAATAAAATTGAGGAGGACGATTTAGACCATTATTCGAACAAAAGGTTGAGGCTGTCTGGAGATTTGTTGGAAATATTGCTGAGGTCCATTTTGCTTGGCAAGTGGGGACTGATAACGAGGATAACGTACAACTACCAAAAGCTGACAAAACGCGGAAGGTTGCCTCCTCTGCAAGCGATAGTCGAATCGAATGTTTTGACTAATCAGATTGTTTCTGCTCTAGCCATAGGAAGTTGGGTTGGAGGGAGAAAGGGCGTAAGCCAAAGGTTGGAGCGCGGCAGCTATGTAAAGACCGTCTCGCACATGCGTAACGTCCTGTCGCCTTTAACTTCCACGCAAGAGCATTTTGAAGCTAGGGAATTGCATCCGACTCATTGGGGGAAGCTGTGCACGAGCGAGACGCCTGAAGGAGCGACCATCGGCTTAAGAAAGTACCTTGCGTTGGTAGCAGAAGTCACAAAAGGCGCAGAAGAAAAAGATGTGAAAACTATTGAAACTCAATTGAAAAAAATGGTCGAGTAAATGGTAGAGGTATTTTTGGACGGAAAGCACATAGGCTCGACGAACGAGCCGCAAAAGTTAGTAGAAGATATAAGAAAAAAGAGAAGAAGTGGATTGACATCGAGCCAAGTGAATGTCGTTTATCATGAAGAACTTGGAGAAGTAAAAATATTGACTGATTCTGGAAGAGTTAGGAGGCCGCTCATAATTGTCGAGGACGGCAAGCCAAAATTAACAGAAGAATTAACAAAGAAACTTGAAACTGGCGAGATGAAATGGGACGATTTAATCAACAACGGCATCGTAGAATATTTGGATTCCGAAGAAGAGGAAAATGTTTACATAGCTTTAGCGGAAAAAGATTTGACAACTGAGCATACGCATTTAGAGGTAGACCCTTCCCTCATACTTGGACTTTCTGCTTCGTTCATCCCGTACACAGAATTTAACCGCGGCGATAGGGTAAACTACGGGGCTAAGATGGTTGGCCAAAGCATCGGGCTTTTCTCCACAAACTATTTGAATAGGGTCGACACGAAATCGAACATAATGCTTTACCCTCAACAGCCGCTCGTCCAGACGCATGTGCACAAGGTTATAAAATACGACAAGCATCCGAGCGGGATGAACCTCATAGTTGCCGTGGGTTGTTATGAAGGTTACAACATACACGATGCGATTGTGATAAACGCCAGCTCCATTCAACGTGGATTGTTATGGTCAAACATGTTTAGAACTTACGAAGCTGAACAAAAGAGATACATGGGAGGACAGGAGGATATTATAGGCATACCAGAACCTGGCGTGCGCGGATACGCAGGAGAGGACGCGCACAAACATCTGCCAGAAGACGGAATAATTAATCCCGAAGTCGCTGTAAACTCGAACGATGTTTTGGTCGGCAGGGTTTCGCCTTTGAGGTTCTTGGGAACGATGGACCAATTTATCACGGGCATAGAAAATATAAGGGAGACCTCTGTCATTTTAAGGCATGGGGACAAGGGAATAGTCGACAGAGTTTTCTTGACCGAAACTACCGACGGGACAAAACTTATAAAAGTTGTCATTAGGGATTTAAAAATTCCTGAATTGGGAGATAAGTTTGCAAGCCGACATGGACAAAAAGGCGTCATAGGTTTGATTGTCCCGCAAGAAGACATGCCATTTACCGCGGACGGCATTGTGCCGGATATAATTTTCAATCCTCATGGCATACCGTCAAGGATGACCATGGGACAATTGCTCGAATTGATAGCTGGAAAGGTCGCTTCGTTGACAGGCGATCTCATACAAGCGCCGCCATTTAATCCCGTTCCGGAAAAAAACATAAGAAGTTTGTTGGAATCTCATGGTTTTAGAAATGATGGAAAGGAAGTTATGTACGACGGAAGGACGGGTAGAAAGTTTGAAGCGCAAATTTTCATCGGCAGCTGTTTCTATCAAAAACTAGACCATCTCGTTTCAAATAAAATTCACTCTCGCTCACGTGGGCCGGTCGCTCTGTTGACGAAGCAGCCCACGGAAGGAAGGAGCAAGGAAGGCGGCCTGAGGCTCGGCGAGATGGAAAAGGATTGCCTAATTGCGCACGGGGCAGCTCTGGTCCTCAAAGAAAGGTTTGATTCGGACAAAACAAGCGTGCCCATATGCGTGGACTGCGGGTTGGTCGCGATTCACGACAGAATAAAAAATAAAAAATATTGTTCCGTGTGCGGAAAATCGCAAATCATCGACGTCGAAATGAGCTATGCATTCAAGCTTATGCTCGACGAGTTGAAGAGCATGTTAATTTACCCGAAGCTGATCCTTAAAAAAGAAGAACAACTTGTAGATAAAATTGAATTCGGAATAATAAATTCGGATTTGATAAAAGCAATGAACGTGGCAAAGATAAGCAAGACCGAACTATACGACCAAGAGGGCTACCCGATAGAGGGCGGCCTGATGGACCCTCGCTTGGGCGTTGTAGACCCAGGGGTCAGGTGCAGGACTTGCGGCGGAAGCATAGGCGAGTGCCAAGGACATTTTGGCTATCTGGAATTGACTAGGCCGATCGTTCATGTGCATTACGCAAAGTTCTTGTTCAATTTGCTTAAAATCTTTTGCAAAAAATGCAGCAGAATTTTGATAGAAGAAAAGGATTTGGAAAAAATTAGAGGAAGGAAATTGAGCTTTAAAAAACTTAGGAAGTTCGTAAAGAAAAAATGTCCTTACTGCAAAACAGAACAGGGAAAGTTTAAGTTCATAAAACCGTATACGGTTGTGGAGAACAACAAAATTTTGGATCCCGTAAAGCTCAGGGAAAGGTTTGAAAAAATAACTAACGAGGATTTGCAAGCTATAGGTTTTCGCATAAGGCCAGAGTGGTTGATATTAACTTTATTGCCAATACCTCCAGTTACGGTTAGGCCATCCATAACCTTGGAAACAGGCGAAAGGAGCGAAGACGATTTGACGCACAAACTTGTAGACATTGTGAGAATAAATGAAAGGTTGAAAGAAAACATAGATTTGGGAGCTCCGGACTTCATAATCGAAGATTTGTGGGAGCTGCTGCAATACCACATTTCAACTTATGTGAACAATGAAATTTCTGGCGTTCCGCCTGCCAGGCACAGGTCGGGAAGAATTCTAAAAACTTTGTCGCAAAGGTTGAAAACAAAGGAGGGCAGATTCAGAGGCAACCTAGCGGGGAAGAGGGTCAACTTCTCAGCGAGGACTGTAATAAGTCCTGACCCGATGATAGATATAGACGAGGTTGGCGTGCCGGAAACGATAGCAAAGGAACTCACGCTTCCGATAAGGGTGAATGAGAAGAATTTAGAGTCGGCTAAATCCTTTGTGCTGAACGGACCGGACACATGGCCAGGCGCGAATTATGTCATCAGGATGGACGGTAGAAGGAAAAAAATCAGCAAAGAAAATAAAGAGGAGATAGCAAAGGAAATTGTTCCTGGTTATATAGTCGAGCGGCACATAAAAGATGGAGACATAGCCCTGTTCAACAGACAGCCGAGTTTGCACAGGATGAGCATAATGGCGCATAAGGTAAAGGTGATGCCGCACAAAACTTTCAGGCTTAATCTTTGCGTGTGCGCTCCGTACAATGCAGATTTTGATGGCGATGAGATGAACTTGCACATACCGCAAATAGAAGAAGCGCAAGTAGAGGCGGAAGTGTTGATGAGGGTTCAGAAGCATATACGAAGCCCGAGGTTCTCAGGCCCAATCATCGGAGCGATTCATGACCACCTTTCGGGCTTGTATTTGCTGACGCATGGGGAAGAAATTTTTGAGAGAAAGGACTTCGTTCAGTTGATAAGGGCGGTTGACAAAGATATAGAAATACCAAAGAAAAAAACCATGACTGGAAAGGAAATTTTCAGTTTATTTTTGCCGAAGAACTTTTCGATCGAATACAGAGCTAAAACTTGCATAGGTTGCAAAAAATGTTTGAAGGGGAAATGCCCGTACGATTCCTACGTCGTCATAAAAAGAGGGAATTTAATAAAGGGCACCATTGACAATGCTGGGGTTGGAGCGGAGACGGGAAAGATGATCGACGCGATTGAAAAAGAATTCGGCAGCGAAACGATCAAAAGGTTTCTTTTTAACATAACAAAGCTTGCGATTGAAGTGCTGATGATGAAAGGATTTTCGATCAGCATATCGGACCAAGATTTGCCAGACGATGTGAGAAAGGAAATAAAGAATGTAATAGAGAACGTGAGAAAGGACGTGAACGATTTAATAAAATTGTTCGAAAGGGGAGAATTAAAAGTTTTGACCGGAAGGTCGCCAAAGGAGAGCTTGGAGATGTTAATAAAAAGAAGGTTGAACAGGTGCTTGAGCGAAATCGAAGAAATACTGGAAAAGTATATGAAAGAAAATTTCACGCTCATCATGGCAAAGAGTGGAGCGAGGGGTAGCTTGGTCAACCTCGTGCAGACGGCCGCTTGCGTCGGGCAGGAAATGATAATGGGGGAAAGGATGGAACGCGGTTATTACGGGAGAACGTTCCCTCACTTCAAGAGGGGGGATATGAGCTTGGAAGCCAAGGGATTTGTCGGCAAGGGATTCAAGGACGGTTTGAGCCCGTTTGAATTTTTCTTCGACGCCATCAACAGCAGGGAATCTTTGATGGACAAATCGCTTAAGACCAGGCACAGCGGTTACATGGAAAGAAGGCTTGTCGGGTCGCTGCAGGATTTGAAGGTGGAGTACGACGGTACTGTGAGGGACAGCTTAAAGAGAATTGTGGAATTCGAGCCGGGGGAAGACGGTTTGGACCCGTCGAAAGTTATAAGAGCTGGTATAGATGTCGAAAGAATTGCAAGAGAAAAATTCGGCTGAAATAAATTTGCCTCAAAATTTAGTTGAAGAAATTGAAAGAGTTGCGAAAATAAAGAAGTTGAACGAAAAACAGACAGAGCAATTGAAAGAAGAGGTGGCTAAGATTTATCAGAGCGAAAAGTTTGAGCCGGGGGAAGTCGTCGGCATAATCGCTGCCCAGAGCATATCAGAACCCGCAACGCAGATGACCATGCGTACTTATCACTTCGCTGGCTCTGCTGGAATAAAAATCACTTACGGTTTGCCTAGGCTTATAGAAATTTTTGGCGCCAGGCGCGTTCCAGAAACCCCCGTGATGACCGTATACCTGAAAAAAAGGTACGCCAACAGGGACGATGCTGCAAAGGTTGCCGAGAAGATGATAGAAAAGAAGATATCCGACATATCAAAAACAATTTCCATAAATTTGAGCGAAGGCACGATCGAAATTGAGCCAACGGATTTGAAGAGGATTAAAACGATTAAAAATATAATAAAGGAAAATTCTGACCTTGAAACCAAGATTAAGGCAAAAAAGATCGTGGCCTCGCCAAAACCAGGAGTCGATGTCGTGGAGTTGCAGAAGGTAAAGGAGAAAATTATGAAGATGTACGTGGAGGGCGTCAAGGGCATCGTAAATGCCGTGGTAAGAAAGGAAGAAGAATGGATTATAAATACGATCGGTTCAAACCTAGAAGAAGTTTTGAATATGAAAGAGGTAGACGAGAAAAGGACTGTAACAAACAATGTGCACGAAGTAAAAAAGATACTCGGTATAGAAGCTGCAAGAAATCTCATAATAGACGAAGCTTTAAAAACCATGGAAGAACAGGGATTGGACATAGACATTCGCCACGTCATGCTCGTTGCCGATATAATGTGCTTTACTGGCGACGTCAGGGCAATGGGAAGGTATGGCGTTGCCGGGACGAAGGCTTCTATATTGGCCAGAGCCGCTTTTGAAGAAACCATCAAACATCTCGTAAAGGCTTCTGTTAGAAATGAGGTGGACAGCTTCCAAGGAATTTTTGAAAATGTCATGATTGGCCAAGTGATTCCCTCTGGCACGGGAATGTTCGACCTCGTCGCCAAGTTTGAGGAAGCTGAAAAAGAAGAAGCCAAAAAAGAATGAACTGGTCCTCGGTTAATTATTTAAGTGCAAAATCAATTATATTCTCATAGAATTTATAAAATATGGGCAAATGAAAATGACGATAACAAACGATATACAATCGGCCATAAAAGCCAACAAAGCCATCATCGGCTACAAGAAAACAATTAAAAATATAAAAACAGGCGACGTAAAGGTTATAGTAATGGCGAATAACATGCCCGAGAACATGAGAAAGGAAATAGAACACAATGCAAAAATTTCAGGAACAAAGGTGGAAATCTTTAGTGGAAATAGTAAAGAGCTTGGAGTAGTTTGCGGAAAACCGTTTCCTATTTCAGCTATGGCAATAAGAGGATGAAGATGACAAGAAGATTTGACACGGATACGATTCGACTGATTACAATGTTCGAGAGCGTCACCGGTGCTCCAGTAAAAGATTGCATAACTTCCGAAGATGCGATTTATTTTCTCATAGAGGAGGGCAAGATTGGAATTGCGATAGGAAAAAATGGAAATAGCATAAAGAATGCAGAAAGGATAATCGGAAAAAACATTAAAGTTTTTGAATTTTCCAAGGACCTTAACCAATTTGTAAAAAAAATGATACCTCAAGCGAGCATGATAAAAATCGTGAACGAAGACGAGATGACGGTTGAAATAAAGGTCGACAAGGCCGACAGGGGCTTGGTCATAGGTCGCGATGGAAAAAATTTAAAGTTGTTCAAAGAATTTCTCCGAAGAAGTCATGGAGTAAATAATTTGGTGATAAAATAATGGTGGGAGAGTTTGCGGCGAGAAAAGTTAAAAGAACCAGAAAGAAATTCAGATGGAAGGATATAGATTATAAAAGGAGAAAGCTCGAGCTGTGGAAAAAAGATCCTTTGGGGGGAGCGCCGCAAGCTAGGGGCATAGTGATAGACAAAAGGGCAGTTGAGCAGAGGAAACCAGCCTCGGGTTTGATAAAGGCCGTTCGCGTTCAGCTGATAAAAAACAACATTCAAGTCACAGCGCATGTTCCGGGAGAGGGGGCGATAGACCACATAGACGAGCACGATGAAGTAATAATAGAAAGCATCGGCGGCTCACAGGGCGGGCCGAAGGGGACCATGTGGGGCATCAAGTACAAAGTCGTTGCAGTGAACGGCGTGGCCTTGAGCGAAATTTTATCTGGAAGAAAACAGAAGCCGGCGAGGTAAATGAAAATTTTTGACAGATGGGAAATAGAAAGCGTAAAAGTAAACGATCCTGGGCTTGAAAAATACATCAATTTGCAGCCAGTCATGGCACCGAAGAGCGAGGGCATACATTCTAAAAAACAATTTCACAAATCGAAGATGAACATAGTCGAGAGGTTGATGAACAAACTGATGGTCCCCGGACACAGGGGAAGGAAGCACGTCATCAGTTCTGGCCGATGCGGAGGAAAAAAAATTATCGTATATAAAATTGTTAAAGCTTGTTTTGAGAGGATAGAAAAAGAAACTAAAAAAAATCCTGTAGAGGTTTTAGTCAGGGGAATAGAAAATTCTGCGTTGAGGGAAGAGATCACAGCTTATCAAGTTGGCGGGATGATGGTAAGACGCGCAGTTGTCACAAGCCCGCAGAGAAGAGTTGACTTGGCTTTGACCAACATAGCGCAGGCAGCATACAGAAAATGTTTTGGAAAAAAACAAAATATAGTCGACACTTTAACTGCGGAAATTGTCGGCGCTTATAACAATGACGCCGGCAAGAGCGAAGCCGTGAAAGAAAAGGAAAGGATAGAAAGAGAAGCAGAAGGGGCAAGGTAAAATTTATTAAGGGGGGCGAACGAGTGCCAAAAAAAGAAATGACAGAAAGAATTGTAGAAGTGATGAAAGACCCCACGAGAATTAGAAACATTGCTACCTCTTCTCATGTGCACCACGGCAAGACCACGCTTACAGACAATTTGGCAATGCTGGCTGGCATGATTTCAGAAAAGGTCGCTGGCGATGTAGAGACTGGCATGCTCACTTGGTTTGACGAACAGGAGAGAAAAAGACAGCTTACAATCTATGGCGCGAACGTTTCGATGGTTCACGAATATGGAGGAAAGGATTATTTGATAAATCTTGTTGACACGCCAGGTCATGTCGACTTTGGTGGCGACGTCACCCGTGCGATGCGTGCAGTCGACGGAACGATAGTCCTTGTAGACCCTGTGGAAGGGATAATGCCCCAGACAGAGACGGTCTTCCGCCAAGCGTTGAGGGAAAGGGTCAAGCCGGTCTTGTTCATCAACAAAACGGACAGGCTCATACGAGAACTCAAGATGACGCCTGAGCAGATGCAAAAAAGGTTTGAAGAGATTATTCGAGATGTGAATATTTTAATTCAAAAATATGTAGAAGAGCAGTACAAGAACAAATGGCTTGTAAATGTCGATGACGGTACAGTAGCAATTGGTAGCGCTAAAAAGAAGTGGGCTATTTCAATTCCTTTCATGAAAAAAACTGGAATCAGTTTTAAAGATATAATCGATTTAACTTCGCAAGGAAAAGAAGATGAACTGGCAAAGAAAGCCCCCCTGCATCAGGTGGTCCTCGACATGATAATCAAACATTTGCCAAATCCGTTGGAAGCTCAAAAATATAGGCTGGAAAGGGTTTGGAAAGGCGATCCGGGTAGCGAAATTGGAAAGCAGATGCTCGCTTGCGACGTAAACGGTAGATTGGCTATGATAGTTACAAAAATGGTGCCGGACCCGCACATTGGGTTTGTCGCAACAGGCAGGCTTTTCTCCGGAAAAATTTTCAAGGGCAAGGACGTTTATCTGATTGGCCAGCATAAACAAGAAAAAATTCAGCAGGTCGCCGTATACAGGGGAATACAAAGAATACCAGTGGAAGAAGTCGCCGCTGGCAACATAGCTGCGATAGTCGGCATGCCGGACGCATTCACCGGCGAAACGGTTTGCGAGCCAGATGCGATGATCGAACCTTTCGAAGAAATCAAGCACATATTCGAGCCGATTGTCACGAAATCGATCGAAGCGAAGAACCCGATGGAACTGCCAAAGCTGGTCAACATGCTTAAAAAAATTGGAAGGGAAGATACTACCTTGCACGTGAAGATCAACCAAGAAACCGGCGAATACCTCGTCTCCGGTCTAGGCGAGTTGCACCTCGAAGCAAAGGTCGAAAGAAAGATAAAGGATTCTGGAATAGAAGTCGAGATGTCAAAGCCGATAGTTGTTTACAGGGAAGCTGTGTTCAGCACTTCTCCGGAGATAGAAGGCAAATCCCCCAACAGGCACAACAAAGTTTTCATAATAGTGGAGCCGCTTGAAAAAGATGTTTACAAGGCTATGATGGAAAGGGATTTGCCGAGCGCCATGGAGTTCAAGAAAAAGAATTTGCAAATTTTCAAGAAATTTTCTGAGTATGGTATGGATTACGATGAGGCGAAGAATATTATATTGATACACAACAAGAACGTGCTCATGGATATGACGAAGGGCGTGCAGTTTTTAAACGAAGTCATCGAAATGATCAAAGAGGCTTTTACAAATGTCGTGGACGAAGGAC
>Ga0315312_1000779_pt1 | contig 30805 bp, 24 predicted proteins | sample TDP7_MG_FD_203629 | JGI IMG/M metagenome (GOLD analysis project Ga0315312, IMG submission 203629) | Freshwater sediment microbial communities from Lake Towuti, South Sulawesi, Indonesia - TDP7 | ecosystem: Environmental > Aquatic > Freshwater > Lake > Sediment | place: Indonesia: South Sulawesi... | reverse complement strand
TACTTGACCAGAATATGATAAATATGATAGCAGCCGGTGAGGTAATCGAACGGCCGGCCAGCGTGGTCAAGGAACTAATGGAAAATAGCATCGATGCTGGTGCAACAAAAATAATCGTAACCGTCGAAGACGGCGGCAGAAAACTAATCTCGGTAGCCGACAACGGCTGCGGAATGGACGGCGAAGACCTGGCTATGGCATTTGAGCCTCACACCACCAGCAAGATTAAAACCAGTAAAGACCTGCACAAGATATCAACGCTCGGCTTCAGAGGCGAAGCATTACCAAGCATCGCATCAGTAGCGCAGGTCAGAGCTGTAAGCAGAACCAAGGATTCAGCCGGTGCCAATTGCATTGAAATTGATTGTGGAAATAAAGGCACCATCAGCCCAGCCAGTGCAGATTACGGCACAACGATTCAAGTACGAGACCTTTTCTATAAGCTGCCTGCGAGGCGCAAATTCCTGCGAACTGCAAACACCGAAATGGAGCATATCATCGAGCAATTCACACGCATTGCGCTGGCCAATAATAGCCTTTATATGTCACTAATACATAATAGCAGAGAAGTTTATCGGCTATCGGGCAACCAAAGTCTTCGCCAGCAAATAGCGGAATTGTTCTCAAAGGAGGTCTCTGAAAATCTGATTGAAACCGAAAGCGACGAAAAAGAAATACATATCTTTGCCCTTCTTGGCAGGCCTGATATTTCCAAAACAAGTAACAAATTTCAATATATATTTTTAAACAGCCGATTCATCCGCGATAAGTTTATCTCGCACGCCATCAAGGAAGCATACCGCGGCAGCTTAGAACCAGACAGATTTCCCGTTGTCTTTTTATTTATTCAAATGCCTTATGAAGATTACGATGTTAATGTACACCCCACCAAAATCGAGGTGCGATTTTATAATGCCAACCTGGTTCATTCACAGATACTGGGATGTCTGCGAGAAAAGCTATTAGGAACAGACCTTCAGATAAAAGCGAAGCTGCCGGCAACAGTCCATATCGAACCAGAAATTAGAGCAGGCCATAGAAGCCGAGAGATTGCGGATGCGATGGCTGAATTTTTCAAAAAGCACAAGCCCGTTCAAACGCAACAGCAAATCGGATTTCGCCAAAAAGCTATAGGCACAATACATGATGTCTCGCGCGAAAAACCCACGCAATACGCAATACGCGATACGCAGTACGAAAGAAAATTCCTGCAAATACATGATAGCTACATCGTCGAGCAAACCGAAGATGGATTTATAATTATCGACCAGCACGCGCTTCATGAACGAATACTATATGAAAACCTTCGCAACATAATGCTAAAAAGCAAACTCGAATCTCAGAAACTGCTAATACCTGAGAGCTTTGAGATCACCGATGCTCAGGCAGAAACGCTTAAAACAAACTCCGAACTGATTGAAAAATTAGGAATCGAACTTGTACCATTTGGTCCACATACTTACGCTATACAGGCATTTCCCACCATGCTGGCAAGAGCGGCACCGGTCGATTTTGCCCAAGATTTAATCGATTTGCTTATGGATAAAGGTGTTGGACTTAACGCGGAAGAATTACTCGATGAGATTCTAAATATGGCTGCATGTAAGGCAGCAATCAAGGCTGGCCAAAAACTAAGTGACAGCGAGATAGAACAACTTCTCACAGATAGGAAGCGCCTCGAATATGCAAGTCGGTGTCCCCACGGAAGACCCACTACCATAAAATTCTCAATCAGTGAGCTGGAAAAGCAATTTAAGAGAACCTAATTTAAAACCGTCGCCCATCGCTCGGGGCACGAGGCACGAGCGACGAGTCACAAAGTATGAATAAGTGGATTTTGCTACTTCTGATAATACTGTGCTGGATAATTACAGGTTTAGTAATATTCGGTCTTCAAAAAGAGCAAAAACTCAACAATGCTCCCTTACCAGCTCAGGTCGATAGAATTGTCTCCATGGCTCCGAACCTCACGGAAATACTTTTTGCACTTGGGCTGGAGGATAAAATTGTCGGCGTGACACTTGATAGTGATTATCCGCCGGCAGCAACAAAAAAATTAAAGGTAGGAACCTTCTGGCAGCCAAATATCGAAGCGGTGATAGCAGCTAAGCCGGACCTGGTAGTTACGCTCGGATTCGAACAACAAAGAAATCTTGCCGAGAGGCTGACTCGAATCGGCAAAACAATCTTGACACTTAACTTTGAAAAAATTAACGAACTTTACGAAGCGATCCAGATAATTGGAGCTGCGACAGGCAAGCAGCGTGAAGCGAATGAATTAGTGTGTGACATCACAGCAAAGCTTAACGGAATCTCGGATTTGGTCGGCACGAATGATAAAGTCAAAGTGCTTTGGGTCGTTCAAAGAGAACCTTTGCGTGTGGCTGGTAGGGATACATTTGTGAATGAGATAATTGAACTGGCTGGCGGTGAAAATGCTATCGGACCAACATTTTATAAATATCCACCGATCGGAGCCGAGCAAGTTATTGCGCGTAACCCAGATGTTGTGATTGAACCAGCTATGAATCAAGAAGACCTAACCAAACAGCAGGCCAGCGCCCTTGAATATTGGAGCAAATTCAAAAACATTCCTGCGGTGGTAAACAAGCAAATTTACGTCATAGAAGGTGATACGGTCTCACGGCTTGGGCCACGACTGCATGAAGGAACTAAGACAATTGCAAAATGTTTAAGGCCAGAGCTTTTTGCAAACTAAAGTAAGGAAATCAGGTCATCAGGAAATCAGGATGCAGGATATCAGCGGGTCAGGATATCAGGAAAAACCAATCCCTCGGCGGAGTTTACCCTGAGCGAAGCCGAAGGGCTCGGGACAGGCCTGATGCCCTGGTAACCTGATAACCACTACCTGATAGCCTGATACCCTGATAAACTAACAGGATGAAGGAATTACTGACACCAAGAAAGTTAGTCGTGAGAATTGCATTGGGAGTCGCCGTATTGGTTACAGTGATGTTGGTGTGCTCACTGATTGGCACCGAGAACGTTTCACTTAAAGCAGCATTTCGCAGAGTTGGGACACAGGCAGCGGTAAATCCTGACTATGAGATTTTTGTGAAGGTCAGATTGCCTCGAATTATCCTTGCTGCCATTGTCGGTGCGGCGCTAGCGTGTTCGGGTGTCGTTTTCCAGGCTCTTTTGCGTAATCCCCTTGCCGACCCATATATACTGGGCATATCAAGTGGAGCCGGATTGGGGACAATTATTGCAGTTATCAGTGGGTTTAATTGGACACTATGGGGACGGTCACCGATAGCAGTCTTTGCATTTGCAGGTGCGCTGGGCACGGTCTGGCTGGTTTGGTTCATTGGCCGGCTGGCAGGAAAGTTTCATGTCACAGGCTTACTGCTTGCAGGGGTGGTGGTTAATGCCTTCTTCTCAGCGGTAATTATGTTTCTGACAGCAATAGCTAAAAGTGAACAGGTGTACGCCACTATATTCTGGCTAATGGGCAATATGACAGAAGAGGATTTTTTTGTGCTATGGATGGGAGCCGGATGCGTATTAGCAGGGATATTAGCGCTGTTTAATATAAGTCCGCAATTAAATGTCCTTAGCTTCGGCGAAGATGACGCCCGCAATATTGGCATAAATACCGCCAGAATCCAGACGATTGCCTTTGCGGCTGCTGCGTTTATAACGGCTATTGCAGTTAGCTTAAGCGGACTGGTAGGATTTGTGGGACTGATAGTCCCTCATGCAGTGCGGCTCATTTTGGGCCCAGACCACCGTCAATTACTTCCAATAAGTGGCATTGTCGGTGCAATATTCCTGGTAATTGCCGATACTCTGGCACGTATTATCGTTGCTCCGGCACAGCTACCGGTTGGTGTAGTGACAGCTATTGTAGGCGGACCTTTTTTCCTGGTTCTATTAGTCAGACATAGTAGAAAAGTTAGTTGGTTAAAATGAACGGTATTATAGAGGTTGAGAATTTAAGTTTCAGCTATACACCACAAAGTACGGTTCTCAAAGATATTAGCTTCGAAGTAATGCCAGGGACTTTTCTGGCAGTAGCTGGGCCAAATGGGGCAGGTAAAAGCACATTGCTTAATCTGCTGGCGGGAGCGTTAAGACCTAAATCGGGCACCATAAGGATTGATGCAGCAGCGATAGAATCATACAAAACCGAAGCCTTGGCTAAAAAAATAGCCATTGTCCGGCAGGAATTTGTGCCGGTATTTGGCTTTTCCGTAATCGAGATGATTTTAATGGCCAGAACGCCCTATTTTGGCCAACTTGGATTTGAGAGCAAAGCCGATAGGCAGATAGTCAACGAGGCGCTGGTGGCAACCGATACAATTCAGTTTGCTTTGCGACCGCTCGGAAATCTTAGCGGCGGCGAGCGACAACGAGTCTTTATCGCCCGGGCACTTGCTCAAAACACCGCTATTTTGCTTTTGGATGAGCCGACAAGCTTTCTGGATTTGAAACATCAAGTCGGCATATATGATTTACTCAAAAAAGCACAACTTGAAAAAGGTAAAACCATCGTAGTTGTAACGCAGGACATCAATCTGGCAGCCCAATACGCAGATGAAATCCTGCTTCTTGGAGCTGATAGCAGTTACCATATTGGCAAAATCGAAGATATCTTCTTTCCTGAGCAAATTGAGAAAGTTTTTGGCGTTAAAATATTTACAGGTAGCGTAGGGCAGGAGAAATTTTTCCTGCCTTTAGGCAAATTTGCAAAAGATAGCAGTCAATTCAACAGCAAACCAAACAGAAGCAAATAGAAATAACTACAGCAGCCCTTTCGCAACTATAACTGCTTATTTTTCAAGAACTTAGCATTAGAAAGAGCAAATTTGCTTGCAAAGTTTGATCACGCTGCATATATTTTAGGGATTTAGCACCGTGATTTTGGATAAAATAAGTGCTGTACATAAGATACATTTATATGTTATAATATTTGATTTGGCAAATATAAAGGCTTATTAGTAAGTTAGGCAGATAAAAAGTGGCACAAAAACGCAAAAAAGCTGCTAAAGATAAAGCAAGCTCAAATCGGACAAAGAAAAACCACCTAAGTGCCACCGATATTGAGCACTTCAAAAAATTGCTTTTAGAAAAGCGCAGAGAAATCCTAAGAAATGTAAGTGAAATCGAGGACGAAGCTCTGAAGAAATCCCGGCTGGATGCAAGCGGAGACCTGTCGAGCATGCCCATCCATATGGCTGACCTGGGAACGGATAATTACGAGCAGGAATTTGTTTTGGGATTAATGGACAGTGAAAGGAATCTGCTGCGAGAAATCGACGATGCGCTGCAACGCATAGATGAGGGAACTTATGGTACATGCGAGGGCACTGGCAAACCAATACCAAAAGCTCGACTGGAAGCTCAGCCTTGGGCCAGATACTGTGTTGAATATGCTCGCATGTTGGAAGAGGGTATTGTAAGAAAGGAGGAATAAATTGGGGGCAGAGTCGCAAGAATATGGATGTGAGGACAAGTCAAAAGTGCTTTGCAAGCTAAAGTCAGCTTTATTGCATCCTGCTATCAACAACAACCAATATTACACCGGAAAAATCCAGCTGGAAAACTTTGCATTAGTATGAAACGCAGATGTCCAGTCTGTCATAAAATCGTTAACATATCAGCCCAAGAACAATCGGAAAAAGCAAAATTCTTTCCCTTTTGCTCTCGGCGATGCAAACTGATAGATTTGGGTGCCTGGCTGGATGCCAAGTACAAGATAATTTCTGAACTGCAGCCACAGCAGTCCAGTGAGCCGCCTGATAGCTCCTGCGATACCTCCTCTGACAAGCGTTAAATACAGAATATTTTGACAATAAAATATTGTAAAAAATTGTTGAAACCAACTGATAATAAGCTATATATATTTGCATCTATTTTCGGCAAAACCAAGGGTAATTGTAACCTTTTTTGAAAGGAAGCAAAATGGCTAATGAAAAAGAATCGGCGCAATGGTTTGACAATCTTCTTTTTCCAAAGGTGTTCCAAACCTTCCGCATGGCCATTCAGCCAAGCAAATTGATAATTGCTTTCTTAGCGGTGGCTGTTATATGCGTAGCTGGCTGGCTCATGGACTTTGTACTTGTTAGCACATCAGGTTCGCAGGACGAATCCGGCGTATTTTCTATACTCTGGCAGTCTTCCGCACAAAGATTTCACGGCACATTGTATTCACTGTTTAGACTTGACATTCCGGGCATGGTTGAAAATATCGCTGGGTGTTTTCGAACAATCGCAGAAGTATTCCAGCAACATTACGTCTATTGTATCATCTTTCTTGCAATAATACTTGCTGTGCTTTCCATTGCCGGGGGGGCTATCTGCCGAATTGCAGCGTTGCAATTCGCGCGAGATGAAAAACCCGGCCTGACCGAGGTGCTGCGCTTCGGCGTAAAAAAATTCACCAGTTTCATAACCTGCCCTCTGGCACCCGCGGGGATAATTATTTTCATAGGCTTCTTCATATTTCTTTTAGGACTGGTAGGCAACATTCCTTGGGCGGGCAAGCCGATAATGGTTATCTTTATGGCGTTAGCGTTGATTGCCGGCGGGTTGATAACGGTTGTTTTGATAGGAGCGGTGGCGGGATTTAATCTGATGTTCCCAGCCGTGGCATACGACGATGCAGATTGTTTTGACGCAATAAGTCGCGCTTTTAGTTATATATTTGCAAAGCCGTGGAGGATGGGCTTCTATACCGCCATAGCTGCGGTCTACGGCGCGATTTGTTATATGTTTGTGCGGTTTTTCGCCTTTTTGTTGCTCTGGGTTACTTACTGGGCTTTGCAGTTGGGCATCTTGGGCGATAATAGCAGGCTCATAGTGCTCTGGCGGGATAAACCAACATTTATGAATTTAATTGATCCGCCAAAGTGGGCAGCACTTAATCAGTTAGAGTCACTCGGAGCTTTTTTAGTATACCTATTACTGCTGGTTGTCATTGTCTTAATAGTTGCTTTCTTAGTAAGTTTCTACTTTTCTGCCAATACTATAATCTATTCACTTATGCGCAAGGCGGTCGACAATACCGCTCTTGAGGACGTTTATACACCTGTCGAGGAAACCAAAACTGAGCCGACTGAACCTAAGCCGGAAGAGACACCACCAGAGTCAGAATCGCAAACGCAGCCAGAGCCGGAAACGGAATCAGATTCGTCGTCTTTAGAACAGTAGCAAAGCAAGCTTTCCATCAATTACTTCAAACCCTGCTGGACAGAAAATAGCGACAGCATTGGGATAACAGATGAACGATGAATATTGAATATCGAATAGCGAATTTCGAAATTGGATATTCTTTGTTCGATATTCGACATTCCTGGTGGGATTGAAAGTGCGGGACTATGGTGCTTAGAAAATATGCCTGATTCAAACACAAATACGCGGCTAAAGAACAAGAATCAAAGCCGATTAGGAGTTACAACTCCCCAACCCGCCGTGCTACTAACCTTTCGCAAGCCACTAATTATACTTGCTCATATAGTTGCCTTTGCCGCTTCTCTGATGCTTTCCTTCCTGATGGCACACGAAATGCAGTTCAAATCAACCTGGCTTAAACTATATCCCACTTTGGTTCTGTTTTTTCTCGTTGTCAAGCTGCCGGTCTTTGCGCTTTTCAAGCAATACCGTGGCTGGTGGCGCTACGTAGGGATTTCCGATCTGTTAGGCATATTACGGGCATCGCTAATCAGCACTTTAATTATCGTAGCTATATGGTTTGCCATGGGCTACATTAACTCTATCCGCACAAAGCTTCCGCCGGATATGCGTGAGGTGGCCGAAGGCGTATGTATGGCCGATATGTTCACCACCGTATTAATACTCGGCGGCTTGCGGATGATAATACGGCTGTACCATGAGGAGTTTCGCACTATAGAAGGCGGCCGATTGAAGCGATTTCTCATAGTCGGAGCAGGCAACGCCGGCGAAGCGCTGCTGCGAGAGATCCACCGTATGCCCGTCACTCAATATGAAGTGGTCGGCTTTATTGACGATGACCCTCTCAAACAAGGCACCAATATTCATGGAATACCGGTACTGGGCACGGTTGAAGAGCTTCCCCAAATCTGCGCGGACCGCAACATCGAAGAAATTGCTATTGCGATGCCCTCAGCAACCCATCAGCAGCTAAGACGCGTCATTCAAGTATGCGAAGGAACCAAGATTCGGTTCCGAACGGTACCGGCAATTACCGATATCGCCTCGGGCAAGTTTCGCGTTTCCCAGATTCGAGACGTCGATATTAACGATTTGCTCGGCAGAGAAGCCGTGCAGCTCGACCTGCATTTAATAGAAGCTTTTGCGAAAGATAAAACCATTCTGGTCACGGGAGCCGGCGGCTCCATCGGCTCGGAAATGTGCAGACAGCTTTGTAATTTCAATCCTAAATTACTGCTGCTCGTTGAGCAAGCTGAAAACCCCCTGTTTTACATAGAGCGGGAACTGCACAAACAATTTCCCACCGTCCGCATAGAAGCGATTATTTGCAATATTACCGACAAAATGCGTGTAGAGGAAATTTTCAAAGAGTATAAGCCCCAGGTGGTTATCCATGCTGCTGCTCACAAACATGTACCTATAATGGAGCTTAATCCAGGAGAAGCTATCAAAAATAATATCATAGGCACACAAACCGTGGCTGATGCCGCAGACAATTTCGGCACCACTAATTTTGTAATGATTAGCACCGACAAAGCCGTCAATCCCACCAGCATAATGGGCTCATCCAAGCGAATCGCAGAAATGTATATTCAGGATTTAAATCAGACCAGTAAAACCCATTTTGTTACGGTGCGGTTTGGCAATGTGCTTGACTCCGAGGGCTCGGTCGTGCCCATCTTCAAAAAGCAAATAGCCCAAGGCGGGCCTGTCACCGTTACACATCCCGATATGAAGCGATATTTTATGACTATTCCCGAAGCAAGTCAACTCGTTCTTCAGGCGGCAACCATGGGAAAAGGCGGAGAAATCTTTGTGCTGGATATGGGAGAGCCGGTAAAAATTGTTGACCTGGCCAGAGAGCTTATCACTCTCAGTGGTTTCAGGCCCGGCGAAGATATTGAAATGGTTTTTACAGGCCCCAGGCCTGGTGAAAAGCTCTTTGAAGAATTGCGGATAGAAGGCGAAGACATGCAGCGCACAAGGCATCCTAAAATCCGAATATGGAAGAATATCCCCATGGACCGAGACAAGCTCCGCACCGGCATAAGCGAACTGGTAGATATTGCCAAAACAAAAAACTACAGCGAAATATCTCAAAAAATCAAGGACCTTGTCCCGGAATATATCGGCGGGATTACAGAAATAGCTGCTAAAACTACCTAAGTTAGTGAGAATAAGAAACTTGCTCAAATAATATACGATGCCAAAATGGCATAAAAAAAGCCGCTTTGTAAAGCGGCCTTTTTATTGACGGTTAATATTCACTGATCAGCTACTACAGTTCACCGTCACTATCTGGCTTGCCATTTTGTGGTTCATTAGGATTCTGCCTCGGATGAGCATTATCATAAACCTGCTTTAGTTTCCTTGTGGTAAGATGGGTGTAAATCTGCGTCGTAGATAACGACTGATGGCCGAGCAATTCCTGAACACTTCGCAAATCCGCACCATTGTTTAACATATGCGTTGCAAAACTATGGCGCAAAGTATGTGGACTGATTGCCATATCCAGGCCCGCCATTTTCAAGTATTTATCCATCTTGCGACGGACACTACGGGTACTGAGGCGTTGGCCGTGCTTGTTTACAAACAAAACTTTCGAGTCAAAATTACTATTGCTTTGCGCTCGTTTATTTCTGAACTCAATATAGTGCTGAATAACCTGCAAGGCGGATGAGCTAATCGGTGCAATTCTTTCCTTTTTGCCCTTACCTCGGACATGAACGACCTCGCCTAAGAAATCTATATCATCCATATTTAACGCTACCAGCTCACTAACTCTTACGCCCGTACTGTAAAGCGTCTCCAGGATAGCTCTATCTCTGGCCCCCAGCCAGTTATCCATGGGCGGCGTCTCGAGCAATTTTTTTACCTCCTCATACTCAAGAAAACGTGGCAGCCTCTTTTCCTGCTTCGGAGTCCTAACTGGCGTCACCGGATTAGAGCCAAGGCGATTTATTTTCACCAGGAACTTATAAAAGCTCCGCAGGGTAGCCAGTTTGCGGGCAATGGTGGCTTTGGCATACTGCTTCTGGTTTAGATATGCCAGATATGACCTGACCTCACCTGTCTGCGCTGAAAGGAGTAGCAGGTCAACCTTGGCCGCCGTTTCAGTTGCCAAAGCTGTCGCTGGCCCAGCCTGCTGGCCAGACAGCGAAATCGGCTCAGATGTTAACATACCGCTATCGGAAGCATCGCTTAGAAAATCAACAAATTGGCTCAGGTCGGCACTATAACATTTGGCCGTGTGTTCAGAGAACCGCTTCTCAAATTTCAAGTAATTTAAGAACTGTTGGACAATTGAATTCTCTTCTTCCATAGTATACCTACCTATTCAATGTACTAATTTATGTGAATTTGTGTATCTGTATTCTCATGTAAAATTTCGTCTGCCCGACTAATAAGCGTCTGCGTCAGTTTGAAGCTCAGCACCGCTGCATCAAACCAGTCGAAATTTGTCCGCTTATCCCTTGCCTGTTCGATCAAAGCATCCAGAAGCTCATCTTCACGCCCATCCTCGTAACGAAATATGAACTTCTCTCCTGCCTTATTTAAAACCAATTGTCGGGTCTTTTTTTTCATAACTCTTTGTCAGCCTGATTCCTGCTTTCGCAGGAATGACGTCACCCCCGCGAACGCGGGGGGGGCGGCCTGTATCAAACGCCTATATTTCTTATCGGCCCAAAAACCGTCCACTAAAGTCTAAACTTCAATTTTCTTCAGTAATTGCATAAAATCGAGATTCTGGAAAACACCACAACGCTTTTATCGGCCAATAAGAGTCTTGTCTTTACAAATTTGGATGGGAATTTTGGTAGATTGCAAAAAAGACCCCGTGTAAAATACGGGGCTAAATATTTAGCCCCACGTTTTACGTGGGGTTTGCCCGAAAGAAGATCAATCCGTCTTTTTCCTCGGAATGAACAACCCCCTGTTGCTGAAGGCGACCGATATATTTTAGCGCCTCATGGCGGCTGATACCCAGGCCTGAGCATATATCCTGTAGCGAGCAAGGTCTGCGTCTCAGCATTGATAACACATCTTCGGCTTTGCTTTCAATGTGCTTTCCACGGTGGCGTGGCAAAAAGTCAGCCACAACTTCGCACTTTTGCCCCAATTGGCTGGCTATAGACCGCAGCTTCTCAACCTCCACTGCTTTGACATTCGGCTCAGCCGTAGGTCGCACCGCTGTATTAAGCTGCACCTTATCGGGACAAATGCGTTCTATGGCGTCCTTGATTTTGGCTATTTGCTCCGCGGCGGTATTTACCCCCTCGACAAAAAATACTTCAAGCCATATCTGGCCGGCAAATTCATCTCTAAACGTGCATAATCCCGAAATCAACTTTTCAATACTGATATCCTTATGAGGACGATTCACTCTCCGAAAAGCTTGCTCGTCACCAGCATCAAGCGAAGGCAGAACCACATCGGCTTTTGCGCAGTCAGCTCGAACATCCTGCCGGTATAACAATGTGCCGTTAGTGAGAATAGCTACGGGAATATCGGTAAGTTTCTTTATGCCATCTATAAGTTCGCCGAGCCGAGAATGAAGCGTCGGCTCACCAGAGCCACTAATAGTAATAAAATCGGCCTTCAGGCCCTGGGCGAATCGCTTTTTCAACTCTGCTAAAACAGCCTCAATATCAGCATAGTCTTTGCGCTGGCCGGTCTTCTGAGTGGTTCTACCAAGCTGGCAATATATACAATCCAGCGTGCAGACCTTCTGCGGCAAGATATCAACGCCCAAACTAAGTCCCAATCTGCGTGAAGGCACCGGCCCATACAAATATCTATTTTGCACAATTACTTTTTTATCCATGTACGATTGCAAAAATCTTTTTGCACACTTTTAGCAGATCTTCCAGCCAGTCTATAGGCATAATGCTGGCGGCATCCGATTTCGCTTTTTCAGGATTAGTATGGACTTCAATAAAAAGCCCGTTAGCACCAGCGGCGACTGCCGCTTTTGCCAGTATGGGGGCCATTTCACGCTGGCCTCCACTGGCCTGGCCCAACCCTCCAGGCTGCTGTGTGCTGTGCGTAGCATCAAAAACCACAGGACAGCCGAGCTTCTTCATAACCTCGATGGCCGTCATATCATTGACCAAGCGATTGTAGCCAAAAAATGTGCCGCGCTCGGTAAGTATAATTTTTTCGTTGTTGCAAGCTCGAATTTTTTCGACCACATTTTTCATCTCGCCAGGCGAGAGAAATTGGCCTTTTTTAACATTGATAGGCTTGCCTGTTCGCGCAGCGGCACACAGCAAATCCGTCTGCCTACATAGAAAAGCGGGCACCTGCAGGCAATCGACAACTTCGCTGGCCAACGCAGCCTGAGCCGGCTCATGTATATCGGTCATAACGGGCAAGCTGGTTTTCTGACGAACGGCAGCAAGGATCTCCAGGCCTTTTTCCAGACCCGGCCCACGAAAGCCGGAGATACTGCTTCGGTTGGCCTTGTCGAAGCTGGCCTTGAAAATAATTCCTACATCTGTCCTCTGCGCAATATCAGCAAGTTTTCTGGCAATATCAAGACAGATAGCTTTTGTTTCGATAACGCATGGCCCAGCCATTACAAATAAAGGCGCATCCAGACCTACATCAATGTTGCCGATTTTGAAATTCCTTTTGATCATACTTTCAATCCCACCAGGAATGTCGAATATCGAACAAAGAATATCCAATTTCGAAATTCGCTATTCGATATTCAATATTCATCATTCATCTGTTATCCCAATGCCCTGATGATTCTTGTTCTTATTCCTGCCGGCTTGGCTCCCTCCGGCACCATTACATTGACGGCCTGCGGTATCACCTTAATCTGTACCGGCAAAGCCGGACCAGGGTCGCCATCAACTTCGGTCTTTATCCCAGCAGTTTCAGAAATTACAGTGATGCTCTTGCCCTGGCGATAAATTACATCGGCGCTGTCAGCATGTTGCTTGAAAACTGTCATTACCGAGTGCTTCAGCAGGCGGAGCTGGGAAGCACATTTATAAATACACACATCCAGCAATCCATCGCCAAAATCGGCGTGATGCAATATCTGTAGGCCCGCAGCATATCTTGAAATATTTCCGACAAAAACCAATCCGTGACCATCGAAGATCTCTTTGCCGTCAACTTCTACCCTCATGGTGTCGAATTTATAATCCCAGAATGTTCGCCAGATCGGCTGAATATAATCAAAGTAGTCTATGTGTCCCTTTCGCTGCTGGCTAACTCGTTTGACCACCTCGCCATCAAACCCAAAACCAGCTATAGAAGTAAAACACTTACCATTTGCGCTTCCCAGGTCCAAAGGCCGAATATATCCTGCCTCAAATGCTTTTATGATAGTTTTTAATTTTTCATCAAATCCCAACTCATTGGCCAATAAGTTCTCTGTTCCGCATGGCACCACCAACAAGGTCTTGGAACTTCCTTCTAAGCCGTGTGCGACCTCTCGAACGGTGCCATCGCCGCCGACAACGGTAACCAAAGCGCAGTCGTAATCGACCGCTGCATCAGTGGCTAATTCGCAGGCATGTTCCAAGCAAGTAGTCAGACTAACTCTAACATCGAACCCTTTTTCAATAAGGTATTGCTGAAATCGGCGTCCGGTCAATTTGCTACTGCTGGCACCAGCCTTCGGATTCACAATATAAGCAATATAACCATTATCCGGCTTCATAATTTCTAAACTGAGCTTTTATAAAAAACTTCCCTTTGCTTTTTGCCGAGCTGATGAAGTTTCTCTTCCATCAACTGGGCATAGCTTTCCACAATGTGTGGCAAATTTGCCAGTCCCAAATTCTTTTGTACATCGCCAATTTTTTTATCATCAGGCCCTTCTACTTCCACAAAATCACCTAACAACGGCAGCTCATCCAGTGCAACAACACAGTCCCCAACTTGCCAGATTCGACGCTTCTTTTCAAAAACCAATGCTTTTTCATATCCCAAAGATAAAAGTAATTTTTCAGCCGAGTCAGCATCTTTGATTTCAATTTCGATCTCTTGTCTTTTTTTGAAGTTATCTTTCACTTTGGGACCTTTGTAGGTTAAAAGGACCTTTTCAGTCTTGCCTGTTAGTTGCCGCCTCAGTCGAAGTGCCTTGTCGCTATTTTTCAATGTAGAACCAGCATCATCGAAATAATAATCTCTCTGCAATTGCTCATTTAAAAATTCAGCGCCAAGTTCGGCTAATTTATGCTCAATTTCCCGCAACGAATCAACTTTAAGTTTTGCTTCGATTTCGATGCACATCAATTTTATCCAATATTTTTTATCTATATCTCATTTGAATTTCCGGACCGCTTCAATGAAGCCGGCTGGATTGACAACCGGACCAATATCTGTCTGCACGGCTGTCTTCAGCCACAAGTTAACTATGGTTTTCGGTTTGATTTCGGGATTAACCTGATAAGCTAAAGCTGCCAATCCAGCCAGATATGGAGCCGCCCAGCTCATTCCTCCGTTTCGATCGTAGGTGTATACTTCCGACCCTCGACGGCTTGCAATTGTTCTGTTGCCTGCAGGTACAAAAAGAACATCGTTGGCAGAACTGTATTTTCCTCTGCGATAGCTCGATGGATTGTCAGAATCTTTATCCGGAATGCGGGAAAGCGTGCCATATTCGAGGAAAGCCGGATCACAGGTTACCACTAAAATCCCGTGCTTCTCTGCCCTTTTGAGAACCTCCTTCCAGTGATCAAAATTTGCCTGTTGAGGAAACATACCGGTCGAAACACTAACAACCCGGATTTTTTCTGAGACACTTGCGCTCTGGTTTAAATTAATAATCTCATCTATGACTTTGCAATAAGATTGGTTATCCGGCTTCCACATAGGCGCAGCAAAATAGAATAGTGCCGCTGCTGGTGCCACTCCGCATGTTTTCCCGACGGCGATGCTGGTCACAGGCGGCCCGTGCATTTGTAAATTAACACCCTCGACATCTATAGCTTCGTATCGTTTAATTTTGTCAGCATACTCAATGTGGTCCTTCAGTAACGGCTGGTCAATAATGGCAATGCTTACACCGCGGCCGTCGATTCCCTGCTCGTGAAGTCTGCGAATCCCCAAGCCAGGATTTTTGCCTTCCTCAAGCAGAGCTGCCGGATCGAATCCCTCCGGCATCTTGTTTGGTTCAGGCCAAATAGTCTGACTATCAAAGGGCATAGTATCCAGCAATTTGCGATGCCCTCTCAAGTCAAGATTAGCCAGTGACACACCTGCAAATCCCCAGAAAGGATCGAACTTCTTAAGGTCATCCTCATTCCTCAGAATAACCTGCCGGTCTTGACCAATATCCATCGGCGTACCTTTTGCGATTATAAAAAGAAGTGTAAATGGAGCGGAATAGTCTCTCATTCTACCGAATCTGGCCAGAATATCAGAATAGTTTAAAACGAGGATTTCCATGCCACCATCGTTTGTAATTTTCTTTTTCCCGCCAGCTCCGAGAAGAGCTTTTAGCTCTTCTGGAGTAGTCAGCTTGTAAGCAATCTTGCCCTCCGCAACAGCACGACGAATAATATCTATCGTACTTGGTTTCTCAGACATGACTTGTTCAGCACAAACCGAATGCGCCTGAAATCCCAATAAAAGCATCACCACTATCTTGTACTGCATTCGTTCGAGTTGGTCTAAAGCAAACATAGCTAATCCTCTTTTTAATCTGAAGCAATTGACACTTCCTATCAAGTGACTATATTCACCAGTCGTGACCTAATAACGATAATTCTCTTGGCCTGTTTACCCGCCATAGCAGCAATTACCTTCTTGCTGGCAAGTGCCTTTTGTTTTATTTGCTCTTCGTCTGCATCAGATGGAACAACTATTCGGTCTTTTATTTTGCCGTTGACCTGGACCGCCAACTCGATTTCCTTTTCTTTGATAAGCTCTTTGTCATACTCAGGCCACGATTCGTAAGCCAGGCTGTCGGAATGGCCTAATTTCTGCCAGAGTTCCTCCGCAATATGCGGTGCGAATGGTGCGAGAATCAGCACAAATTTTTCTACCGCCGATTTGGGCCTGATTGCTTGCTTGCTGAAGTGATTTACAAAAATCATCATCGCGCTGATAGCCGTATTAAAGTTAAACGTTTCGATATCATCGCCCACTTTTTTTATTGTTTGGTGCAACAGCCTAAGTGTCACCTCATCAGCTTGTGCCTCTTTTACCGCTTGAAGAAGCTCACCGCTATCCTCGTCAACAATCATTCGCCAGGTCTTCTGCAGAAACCTGTGCACACCTTGTACACCCTGCATACTCCAGGGCTTAATCGCCTCTAAAGGCCCCATAAACATTTCATAAAGTCGCATTGAATCAGCACCATAATCAGTAACGACCTTGTCGGGATTGATTACGTTACCGCGGGATTTGCTCATCTTCTGGCCATCTTCGCCCAAAATCATTCCCTGATTGACGAGCTTGGCAAACGGCTCTTTCGTGCTCACATAGCCCAGGTCGTAAAGCAATTTATGCCAGAACCGGGCATACAAAAGGTGCAGCACCGCATGTTCAGCACCGCCGATATACAAATCGACAGGCATCCAATACTTTTCCTTCTGCGGACCCCAACCGAGCTTTCTATTATTTGGGTCAAGGTATCGCAAATAATACCAGCAGCTTCCAGCCCATTGAGGCATAGTATTGGTTTCGCGTTTGGCCTTTGAGCCATCGAGCAGAGACACGTTCACCCAACCAGTAATACTGGCTAACGGAGATTCGCCCGTCCCTGGAGGCCAGTAATTTTCGACTTCAGGCAGTTCTAATGGCAAGTCTTCTTCCGAAAGTCCAACAATGCGGCCATCTTCAGTATGCAAAATCGGGAATGGCTCACCCCAATAGCGCTGCCTGCTGAAAAGCCAGTCACGCAGTTTATAGTTAACAGCCTTTCTGCCGAGCTTTTTTTGCTCAAGCCATTCTATAATTTTTTCTTTGAACTGGGCTGTTGGCAGACCGTCGAATTGGCCACTATTAATTGCTTTGCCGTCTCCTACAAAACATAACTTGCCTTGCTTGACCAGCTTAGCTTGTTCGCTATCCGGCGGCTCAACAACCGGGACAATGGGAAGACCAAATTTAGTAGCAAACTCGAAGTCACGCTCATCATGGGCCGGAACTGCCATAATCGCGCCGGTGCCGTAACTAATCAGGACATAATCGCTTATCCATATCGGTATTTTTTCGTTGTTGACCGGATTTATGGCGTAAGCGCCGGTACAAACGCCGGTTTTCTCTTTGGCTAAATCCGTCCGATCCAAATCGCTTTTCCGAGCTGCCTGCTCGCGATATTCCTTAACCACCTCTTTCTGCTGGTCGGTTGTAATCATATCCACAACCTCAAGCTCAGGTGCGAATACCATATAAGTAGCACCAAAGAGAGTATCTGGCCGAGTCGTAAATACCCAAAGATCCCAGTCGCAATTTTCTATTTCAAATTTGACTTCGGCGCCAACGCTTTTACCAATCCAGTCCTGCTGCAGCTTTTTTATAGATTCCGGCCAATCGACTTCGTTTAGATCCTTGAGCAGTCTGTCAGCGTACTGTGTTATTCGCAGCATCCACTGACGCATTGGTTTTCTGAATACCGGATGGCCTCCACGCTCACTTAGGCCACCCACTACCTCCTCATTGGCCAGAACTGTCCCCAAAGCCGGACACCAATTGACCAGCACCTCATCCTCATAAGCAAGACGATGGTCGTCTATGTATTTTTGTTGCTCAGCCTCGCTTAAACCAGCGGGAATCGGTAGCTCCTCTATCGGCTTGGCTTTTTGCTCGGCCTTGTCAAAGTAACTGTTAAAGAATTTCAGGAAAATCCATTGTGTCCACTTATAGTAATTTGGGTCGGTAGTGTCAACCTCCCGATCCCAATCATAGCTGAAGCCCAGCGACTTGATTTGTTGTCGCATTCTGTCGATGTTTTTGCGCGTAGTTTCTGCAGGATGTGTGCCGGTCTCAATGGCATATTGTTCAGCCGGCAAACCAAACGCATCCCAGCCTATAGGATGCAGGACGTTGAAGCCTTTCATTCGCTTGTACCGGGCGATTATGTCACTTGCGGTATAACCTTCCGGATGACCGACGTGCAGGCCGGCAGCGCTGGGATAAGGAAACATATCCAGCACATAATATTTGGGCTTGGAACTGTCGCAATCGTTTGCCTTGAATATTTTATGCTCTTGCCAGAACCGCTGCCATTTCTCTTCAATTTGGCCAAAGTTATAAAGCCCTTTGTTAGAACACATCTATTTTCGCGCTCCGTACCAGAGTAAGAATCGAGAACCCCGCAATAAATTGCGGGGCTAAATATTTAACCCCCAAATTTATTTGGGGGTTTTGGCTCCCTTGGTAAATCGTTAACACACAATAAAATAAATATTCGGAAAAATCCACTAAAATTTATCGTCCATTAGCTGTAGAAAATTTTGGCCGTTTGTTATTATGATGCTGCCGTTAAAATGTTCACGAAATCATACCGTACCCCACTTTCCTGAATATTTTCCCACAATACTTTAGGACAATTATTTCAGCAAATGCCATTTGACAAGTAGCAATAAGGCACGTTATCTTACAATAAATATAAACAAAGATTATTTGAGAAATCTTGATTTTTTAAGGAGTCACAATGTGAATGATATAATAAATCGACGACAATTCCTGTGGGCAAGTGCGGCAGGAGCGGGAACACTACTGCTGACGGGACAGTTAGGCTGCCAGCGGATGATAATTGCCGAGAATCAAGAATGGCCAAAGATGCCTGCTATAAAAATCTATAAGGTTTATGTTGGCAGGACAGGCGGGATTTACCTATCCAGGCCGACCGAGGAGATCGGCAAGTTCGAACAATACCTTGCCAAGTTAGAGCGCAAACTCGGCGATGTCAAGTTCGTAGGCGGCGATTTGATTCCTCCAACCGATGTAAACAAAGTAGTGGCCAAGCTGCGTGACACTGACAGTGTGTTGTTATTTCATCTTTCCGGCCATGGGGGAGGCGCACCGGAAAAGGCGATGGACCAGATCGTGGATTTAGGGCTGCCCACCGCTGTCTTCTCTCAGCCGTTCAGCGGGCACGGCTGGATGTATTTTCCTCGGTGGCAGAAGAAAGGCAAAAAGGTCGTTCTGCTGCCAACAAGCAACTGGAGCGAGATCGACCAGGTAGTCACCCTGATGCGGGTGGCGCCACACCTGCGACAAACACGCATTATCGTCGTGGGCAGAGCTAAAGGAACAGATGCAGCCTGCTCCGCCGAGCAAATCAAAGAACGCCTGGGTGCAGAATTAGTCCCGATTAGCAACGACCAAGTTATAGAAGCTCACAAGGCAGTCGATTTGAAGGCTGCCGAGGCCGAGGCCGAGCAGTATTGGATTAGCCGGGCCAAAAAGATTGTCGAGCCGTCCAGAGAAGAAATCATCAACTCGGCCCGCTTATACCTGGCGGTAAAGAATATAATGGCTAAGGAACAAGCCCAAGCTATCACGAGTTCGCATTGTATGGGCCAGCCCGCGAAAGGCTGCCTGACGTTCAGTAAGCTCAATGACCTGGGGCTGGTCGGAGCCTGCGAAGGTGACATAGACTCGACACTGACCATGCTAATATTCGGCTATGCGTTCGGGATACCCGGCTTTATCAGTGACCCGGTCTTCGATACCTCTCAGAACGCGTTGATTCATTTTCACTGTACGTCCGCAACAAAGATGGATGGCCCTGCTGGCCAGCGTCTGCCGTTCACCATTCGCACCCAGAGCGATAGCGAGCAAGGAGTATCGCTGGAGGTTGAGAACCGAATCGGCCAGCCTGTCACCTGCGCTAAGCTCATCAACCTCGACACCATGTTAATCTCCACCGGCAAGATATTCAAAATTACCCGTGATGAGCTCGGCTGCCGGACACAATTCTGGACTGAGGTGGCTGACGCCCAAAAGATGTTTCATAACTGGGGTGCTGGGATACTCACGGGTGACACCATGACATTGCTTCACCGAGTGGTTTTCTATGGTGACCATCTGCAAGACATCAAAAACCTGGGCGTCCTGATGGGATTTAAGGTCGTCGAGGAAGGCTGAAGAAGCATACATAAAATCATGATGTCAAAAATCCTGCTGGTAAATCCGCCAATTTATGACTTCGCTGCGCACGATTTTTGGCTCAAGCCTTATGGCTTGTTGAGCGTTGCAGGGTATCTACGGGGTAAAGCTGATTTTAGACTCTTCGATTATCTTGACCGGCTACATCCCTTTGTAGCGAAACAAAAGGAGCTTGAATCTGACCGGTGGGGACGCGGTCGATTTTACTGTGAAATAATTCCTAATCCAGCTTGCCTGGAAGCAATTCCACGGTATTTTCGGCGATTTGGTTTGCCTCGCAATATGTTCAGGGATTTTCTGACACGAGAAGGACCTTTCGATTTCGCACTTATCCAAACAATGATGACCTACTGGTACCACGGCGTTAAGGAAGTCATCGACGATATTCGCCAGGCTTGGCCGCAAGCGAAAATTATACTGGGCGGGAACTACGTGACACTTTGCAACACTCACGCAGAAAAATTGGAAGCAGATTTTTTAGTTTCAGATACAAACCTTGAGCCGCTCTGGAAATATCTGGAAATCGCTGCAGACCTGAAGCAACCTGCGTTGTGGCAAGCCTATGAAAAACTAAATGTCGGAGTTCTGAAACTCAGTGACGGTTGTCCCTTTAAGTGCACCTACTGTTCTGTGCCGAAGGTTTACGGCAAATTTAAAGCTCGACCTTTGGAACGCTCCTTAGCCGAGTTAGAACTACTGTGTCAGACTGGAATTAACAATATCGCTTTTTACGACGATGCCTTGCTGTTTGAGGCTGAAAAAGTTTTGATGCCTTTTTTGAATGAGGTCATAAAGCGCAAGATAAAAATCAATTTCCATACACCGAACGGTCTTCATGCGCGTTTCATTAACAAAGAATTAGCTGACTTGATGATACGTGCTGGCTTTAAAACCTTCTACCTCGGCTTTGAGAGTGCTTCTTTGCAATGGCAGAAAGACACCGGCTCAAAAGTCTTTCGTGAAGAACTTACGCAGGCGGTCGAGCATCTTATCTGCGCAGAGGCTGAGCCTACAAGCATTACCGCGTATCAAATCCTTGGCCATCCGCATATTGATACGCAGCAGCTTGAAGATTCAATGCGTTTTGTCAATAGCTTGGGCATACGCGGAATGTTAGCTGATTTTTCGCCGATTCCCGGAACGCCGGACGGCGAATATTGCCGAAAATGGGTCGATATGGATGAGCCGTTGATGCACAACAAAACCGCTTTTCCGATTATTCTGCTCGGCTTTGACGAGACAAACCGCCTAAAAGACCTACAACGCCGGCTGAACAGAGAACTGCCCGCGAAATCGCTGTATTGATCTTGCCGCCAGTCATATATACACTGCACAAATACAGCATAGGTTAAGGAGATTATACAATGCGAACTCGAAAGCGGATAGCAATCCTCACCGGCGGTGGCGACTGCCCAGGAATAAATGCTGTAATTCGAGCAGTAGCAAAAAAGGCGATGCTCGAAGATGAAATGGAAGTCATCGGCATCGAAGATGGCTACCACGGCCTTGTCAACAACAAATATAGAAAACTTGCCTACGACGATGTCTCCGGCATCCTTACCCTCGGCGGAACTATACTCGGCACATCCAAAATTGCAAACCCTTACAAGTACGCCGTCAAAAAAGGCGAGAATTTGCAGTTTGAAGACCTATCCAAAACTGCTATCAGAAATATAAAGAAACTCGGCGTAATTTGCCTTGTCTGCATCGGAGGCGACGGCACATTAGGAATAGCTCATCAACTGCACCATGATGGCGTAAATATAGTTGGAGTACCAAAAACAATCGACAATGATATACGAGGGACAGATATCACTTTTGGCTTTGACTCAGCCGTCGCTGTCGCCACAGAAGGTATCGACAGAATCCACACAACAGCTCAATCGCACCATCGCGTTATGATTGTCGAAGTGATGGGCCACCACGCAGGCTGGATAGCGCTTCATTCCGGAATAGCCAGCGGCGGCGATGTCATTCTCATCCCTGAAATACCTTACGATATAAATAGCGTCGTTGAAAAAATAGAAGAACGAAACAGAAAAGGCAAAAGATTTACGATAATTGTTGTCGCTGAAGGCGCAAAGCCAAAAGGTGGGAACGTTGTCGTTCGGAAAATCGTAAAAGAAAGTGCCGACCCGGTTAGGCTTGGCGGCATAGGCTTTGTCCTCTCAGAGCAGATTGAAAAAATAACGGGCATCGAGACACGAACGGTGGTTCTGGGCTATCTGCAACGTGGCGGCTCGCCGACAGCCTTCGACAGAATCCTTGCAACATCGCTGGGCACAAAAGCGGTCGAGCTAATTCAGAAAGGCCGATTTGGATATATGGTCGCCGTCAAACAAAATAAGATTGTAGAAGTCTCTCTTGAACAGGTCGCAAAAGGACCCAGAATTGTCCCCTTGAACCATCCATTAATACAATCCGCCCGTTCTGTCGGTACGTGCTTTGGAGATTGAAAACAAACAGAGAGCAGCTAATACTACATCTTCCTAAGTGCCTATTTTGAACGTAGATGTACAAGTCTGTTTATCATCTTGAAAGCCTCCATCCCCCAGAGCGGCAAAGACGATATGACCACCATCACCACCCAGTCGAACAAACCCAGCAACTCAGTCTTGAACACCTTCTGCAGAACAGGTACATATACAACGCTCATCTGCAGAATGAACGATAAACCTGTCGCAAGAATGAGTTTTTTGTTCGTGAACAGGCCTATCTTGAATAGGGACTCGCTCATACTCCTGCAGTTAAAGGCATGGAAAAGCTGACTGCAGGCCAGAACAACAAATGCTGCGGTTCGCGCACGTTCTATACCCTCTTTCTCCACAAATAAGACAAAGCTAAAAGCTGTTAAACTGCAAGCGGCGATAAAGGCTCCCTGAACCAGCATCAAAAGAGCTCTCTGTTTTGTAATTACCTTTTCAACTGTTGGTCTGGGCGGCCGCTTCATTATATCTGGATCAACTGGCTCAACACCTAAGGCCAACGCCGGCAGCCCATCAGTTACAAGATTCACCCAGAGTATCTGAATCGGCAATAAAGGTGGCTGCAAACCAATCAGAGATGAGACAAACATAACCAGAATCTCCCCTGCATTGCAGGAAAGCAAATAATGAACAAACTTTCTTATATTGTCATATATCCCTCTGCCTTCCTCCACTGCAGCAACAATAGAAACAAAATTATCATCGGTAATAACCATATCAGCCACCTCTTTAGTGACGTCGGTTCCGGTTATTCCCATCGCCACCCCTATATCCGCCTCTTTTAGTGCTGGGGCGTCATTTACACCATCGCCGGTCATTGCCACAACTTCTTTTTGTCCTCGCAGTGCACGCACAATTCGCAGCTTGTGCTCCGGTGAAACACGGGCGTAAACAGAAATTCGTTTAACATCTTCACGCAGTCGGTCATCACCAATTTTATCCAGCTCTTCGCCGGTTTTTGCCAGTGAGTTTTCTTTAAAAAATCCTAATTGCTTGGCTATGGCAACCGCTGTGTTTTTGTGATCCCCCGTTATCATTATGGTTTTGATACCGGCATTGGTGCATTTGCTCATAACATCCTTAACCTCTTGTCTGGGCGGGTCACTCATTGCGATTAAGCCAACAAACGTAATATCATTTTCTATTAGCTCTGCTTCGTATATATCAGGAATTTTATCCAGAGTTCGGTATCCAACGGCAAGCACCCTCATCCCACCACAGGCTAACTGGTCGTTGACGGAAAGAATTTTTACTTTGTCCTGCTCATTCAATAATCTGTCGACTCTGTCCTGTTCAATCCGTGTGCAATCATTCAAAAAAATATCTGGGGCACCCTTGACAAAAGCGATGACTTTGTCCCCGTCTTTCCGGATAATAGTCATCTTTTTTCTTTCGGAATCAAAGGGAATTTCCTGAATAAATGAAAATTCCTCCTCAAGTGTGCTTTTCCACAGTCCCAGCTTGGCCGCACAACTTAGAATTGCGCCCTCCGTCGGGTCACCGTATATTTTGTAGTCACCGGCCTCTTCTATCAATTGAGCTCCGTTGCATAAGACTCCGCAGAGCAGAGTCTTACGCAATACAGGATAATCGTTTTGGTCAAAAGGCCTGCCATTAAGCAGAAATTCTCCCTTTGGTTCATATCCAATGCCAGTCACTGCAAACAAACTATCGGCAGCGAAAATAACCTGCACAGTCATCTGGTTTTTGGTCAGTGTCCCTGTCTTATCGGAGCATATAACAGTTGCACAGCCGAGTGTCTCAACAGAAGGAAGTTTTCTTATAATTGCGTTGCGTGCAACCATTCTTTTGACGCCGAGCGCCAGCGCGATTGTCACAACCGCCGGCAGCCCTTCAGGTATTGCCGCAACAGCTAAGCTTACCGCAGTTAGGAATACATCCATAATCTTGCCGCCCCGCAGCAGCTCAAGCAAAAATACAAGCCCTACAAGAACGAAACACAGATACACAATCCATTTGCCGAATTGCTCCAGCTTTCTTTGTAAAGGTGTCGTCTCTCGTTCAATTTCCTGAACCATGCCAGCAATCTTGCCCAACTCCGTCTTCATTCCGGTCTCTACCGTAATTGCTTTTGCTTTGCCTGATGTGACGGAAGTCCCCATATAAACCATATTAGCTCTATCAGCCAGAGGCGTATCCTTTTCAGCAAGCACAAAAATGGTCTTGGCAACAGGAGTTGATTCGCCGGTTAGACTTGCCTCCTGCACAGTGAAATTGGACGTCAGCCACCCAATTCGGCTGTCGGCAGGCACATTGTCACCAGCCTCCAACTCAATAACGTCCCCTGGCACCAATTCAGAAGAGGAAATAACGTCTTTCTGACCGTTGCGAATAACTTTGGAAGTTGGACTTGCTAATTTTTTTAGAGCAGCGAGAGATTTTTCCGCCCGGTATTCCTGAACGAAGCCGAGGATTGCATTCAAAATGACAATAGCGATTATCGCCAATGAATCAATCCACTCTCGCAATAGGCCCGAAACCAGAGCCGCTGCAATTAATACCCAGATGATAAAATCTTTGAACTGGCTCAAAAAAATACTTATCGCCGAAGGCCCGCCTCGCTCCTCCAATTGATTCGGCCCATACTGTTTCAATCGAGAAGAAGCCTGCGAAGAACTTAAGCCGGCTGATAAATCACTGCCTAAAAGCTTAATTGTCTGCTCAACACTTAATCGCCACCATTGCTCCATTGGCTTTCCATTAAATCTAACTTGATTCACAAAATCTAAAGGATATACTATATTTCTGTGTTCGAACCATACAACATCGCCAAATCTTTAGTTTAGAGAAACTGTTGTAAGTTACTATGATAGGAGAATTAAGATGAAAAAGAAAGTTAATTTAATCAAATTGATGGGATTTAGTCCTTTGGCAATTGCTATTGCGTGGGCATTAGTTTCAAGAACAGGCTATGCGCATTGCGATACTCTCGATGGTCCTGTAGTGATAATAGCGAAAGCCGCACTGGATAAAGGTGATGTAACGCCTGTTTTAAAGTGGGTATCACAAAAAGATGAAGACGAAATAAAGAAAGCCTTTGAAAAAACACTTGCAGTTCGCAAGTTAGGTCCGCAGGCAAAAGAGCTTGCAGATATGTATTTTTTTGAGACACTTGTTCGAGTTCATCGTGCCGGCGAAGGCGAGCCTTATACGGGTTTGAAACCGGCTGGGATTGCCATTGAGCCGGGAATCTTGGCAGCAGATAAGGCGTTAGAAAGTGGCTCAGCAGATAGTTTGGTGAAAGAGATAACAAGTACAATTTCCGAAGGGATACAGCAACGTTTTAATCATGCAATAGAGGCAAAAAAACACGCAGAAGAAAGTATCGAGAAGGGACGGGTGTATGTAAAGGCTTATGTTGAATTTGTGCATTACATTGAGGGACTACATAAAGCTATCTCCGGCCAAGTGCATTCTGCCGAAACGGTTCAAGGAACGAAGTCAGACACACTTCACACACATTAGTCGTTTAAGTCCCGATGTACATCGGAATTCGGGGAATTGCCGTTTATAAGGAGTCATATTATGAGTGATTTAATGAATCGAAGAGAGTTTTTAGAGCTAAGCGCAGCAGGAATGGGCGTGCTTCTGCTGGACGGACGATTAGGTAGTAGTGTCGTGATAGCTGGTGAGGGTGCAGAATGGCCGCCAAAGTTAAGCACTGTGAAGATTCGCAAGGTTTATCTGGCAAAACCTGTGCCGAGTTGGCCCAAGCCGGACCTCGACATTCCTGCGGAGATTGCCCGGCTGGAGAAACACCTATCCGATGCGGAGCGCCAGCTTGGTGATGTCCAGTTTGTTGGCGGGGAATTACTGCGTGTAGCGGCTGACGCAGAAAAATTAGCTGCCAACATCGGTAATGTCGATGGAGTGTTGGTCTTCAATCTTACTTCGACAGTGGGGCACCTGTTAGCCCGAATTGTCGATGTAGGTTTGCCAACAGCTTTATTCTCCCAGCCCTACAGTGGGCACGACTGGTCGGTGGTTGCTTCTATGCAGAAAGAGGGTAAGAAAGTCATAGTCTTAGCCACGAGCGATTATGGTGAAATTGCCGAGGCAGCGGCGCTGATGCGGGTGCCTGCCCAGCTTCGGCAGACACGGATTATCTATATCCAAAATGGCGGAGTAGGGACCGAAACAACAAAAGAATTCAAAGACAAGTTAGGCGTCGAGGTCATCTCTGTTAACCACAAGCAGCTCAACGAGGCTTACCAGGCTGTCGACAACAAGGCCGCCGAAGCTGAGGCTGAGCTATGGATTCGCAACGCCCAGAAGGTCATCGAGCCTACCCACGAAGAAATCATTAAGTCATCACGCCTATACTTAGCGATGAAGCAGATTATGCAGCAGCAGCGCGCCAGGGCGATCACCATCAATTGTCTTGGGCTGTTTAGCCGAAAGAATCTGCCGGCCTATCCGTGCCTGGGCTTCTGCAAGCTAAACGACCTCGGCCTGGTCGGAGCGTGCGAGGCAGACATGGATTCGACGGTAACAATGCTCATGTTCAGGTATGCTTTCGGGATACCGGGCTTTATCAGCGACCCGGTCATCGATACAGCAACCAGCACGGTCATCCACGCTCATTGTGTTTCAGCGACAAGGATGGACGGCCCATCTGGACCGCAATGTCCATACATCATTCGTAGCCACCTCGAAGACGACAAGGGCGCGGTTCTGCAGGTCAAGCATCGCGTCGGGCAGATGATTACAGCGGCGAAGCTCGTTAACCTTGACACGATGCTGATTTCAACCGGCAAAATAACCAGCAACCCTGATACAGACCGTGGCTGTCGAACAAAGATTGCCACCAAGGTAGCAGACGCTCGCAAAATTCTCGATAACTACACCGGTGGGCTACACCGTGTGATATTCTATGGTGATAGAATGCAGAGCATTAAGCATCTGGCCGCATTGATGAGATTGAAGGTTGTTGAGGAAGACTAACTGCTCAAAATCCGTATGCTTATCGTCTTATGGGCACTCCGGCAATATATATTAAAAGCTTCGGATGTCAGATGAATAAGCTGGATACTGCGCTGGTAAGTTCTGCGCTCATACAGGCCGGGTTCAATCTGACAGACAGTGTCAAAGAAGCTGATGTGGTCTTGATAAACACCTGCTCGGTTCGCGACCATGCGGAGCAGCGGGTTTTCTCGCACCTTGGGCACCTAAAATACATCAAAGAAACTCAACCGGATTTAATTGTCGGCGTTATCGGCTGTATGGCCCAGCGATTGGGCGAAGAACTGCTTAAACACCAAGCCGTCGATATAGTTTGTGGGCCGGCCCAAATTCCTCAAATAACAGAACTTGTGTCAAAGGCAATAAATGAAAAACAAAAAAATGTAGGGTGTGCTTCGCACACCAAAAAATGGTGGGCACTCGTCTCGGCGAAGCGCCGAGCCGTAGCCGGACAGCCCACCCTACAAATCGACGCACTCGAAGAATTTGAAACTGCTTATGGAATCCAGGACAAGCAAATACCCGGCCAAGCCTTTGTTCGGGTAATGCACGGCTGTGATAATTTCTGCTCATATTGTGTTGTTCCCTATGTGCGAGGGCCGGAAGTCTGCCGCGCGCCCGCAGCAATAACCGAGCAAATCAGCAAATTAGCAGATGCTGGGATAAAACAAGTTACGCTGCTCGGCCAGAGGGTAAATGCGTATAAATATACTACCGGCGAGAAAATCTATTGCCTGGCTGATTTGCTCCAGATGGCAAGTAACATCGAAGGAATAGAATGGCTCAAGTTTGTCACTAATTATCCATCTGAGGAATTTTTTGATGAGATTTTGCAAGCTATGGCTGATTTGCCGAAGGTCTGTAATTATCTGCATATACCAGCGCAGAGTGGCTCAAACAAAATCCTGCGTGCGATGAATCGCCACTATACCACCGGCAAATATTTGGAGCTTCTTGACAAAGCAAGGACTACAGTATCGGGTATTTCGATTGCAGGCGATTTTATCGTGGGCTTTCCGGGCGAAACTGAAGAAGACTTTCAGGCAACGGCTGATTTAATTAAAAAAGCAAGATACAAAAACTGCTTCATCTTCAAGTATTCACCTCGTCCGGGTACCAAAGCCTCTAAAAAACTGCAAGACGATGTCCCTATGGAGATAAAGAAAAAACGAAATACAGAACTGCTTGCCGTGCAGGAAAAAATAAGCGATGAACTAAGCCGAGAATTTCTGGGCAAAGAGGTAAAAGTCTTAGTTGAAGGCCTAAGCAAGAAGCCGCACCTAAATTCCGCTCAAAACCCAAATATGCCGCAATTGGTTGGCCGAACCGCAACGGATTATATAGTTGTCTTCAACGGACCCACATCTCTATCTGGCCAGTTCGCAAAAGTAAAAATAACCAAAACCAGTCCGCTGACCTTGTTCGGCGAACTCGTGTGACTCATTGAGAATCATCGGTTCATATCTTATACGATTGCTTTTGTTGCTCCGGTGGTGAATCCGCCATCTACCAAGATTATTTGGCCTGTGATATATTCCGAAGCATCAGATGCCAAGAAGACCACCGCCCCATCAAGGTCATGCGGCTGGCCGGGCCGGTTTAGAGGGATTCGGCTGGTGATGTAATCTACCCACTGCTTGTTCTCGTATAGCATGGCACTTTGTTCTGTTTTGAACCAGCCGGGAGCTAACACATTTACCGTGATTCCGAATTTACCCCATTCCGCAGCCAAACTTCTTGTCACTACTAAAATGCCACCCCGGCTGGCTGTATAAGGTGCAATTCCTTCCATTCCAAAAACGCATGTACATGAGCCGATATTTATTATCCGCCCGTACTTTCGCTTTATCATCTCTTTAGCTACCGCCTGAGCGCAGAAGAAAGCCCCTTTTAGATTGGTGTCCAAAACAGTGTCCCAGTCTTCCCACGGGAATTCAGCGCTTGGATGCCGAATGTTAAGACCTGCATTATTTACCAAAATATCAATCTTGCCGTATTCTTTTATTGCTGTGCGAACCATATTTTCAATGTCACTCTGGCAAAGCACATCCATCTTTATAGGCAAGGCCTTTCTGCCTAACAATTCTATCTCTTGCTTGAATTCGGTCAGTCTCGATAAGTCTCGGCTGGTAATCACCAAATCAGCACCGGCTTTGGCAAGCGCCCTGGCAAAATATTGACCCAAGCCCCGGCTGGTCCCAGTCACAATTGCTACTTTGCCGGAAAGGTCAAAAAGGTCTTGCATCTTCAATTCCTCAAACTTCCATCGCCCTAACAAAATGAAATAGCATTATATCATCAACGAGATTGCTTCGTCGCTGCGCCCCTAAGGGGCAAGCTCCTCGCAATGACAACGGTGGAATGTCATTGCGAGCGAAGCGAAGCAATCTCATTTTGTTAAGTGTACTTATGGTTCTAAAATAATTTTCAATAAATTTTCCTCAGCTTTAAGCAACCGCTCAAAAGCCCGCGGCCCTTCACTCAACGGTAAAATGTCACTAATTAAAGGCTGTACATCAATTTTACCCGAAGCCACTAAGTCGATGCAATCGCGGAATTCGCCTGCGCTGGCGTATGAACCAGTGAAGGTAAGTTCTCTGGCGACAAATTCCTGCAAATCAAATTCAACCATCTTTTGCAAATTGCCCACCGCCACAAGATGTCCACCTGTCTTTGTCACCGAAATTGCATCGCGAAAAGTATCCGCGAAACCTACAACCTCAAACGCAACATCTGCACCTTTATTCTCCGTATGTTTTAAGACCATCTCTTTTAATTGAGATTTAGCAGGATTAACGACCGCAGAAGCACCCAAATTTTTGGCTATATCAAGCCGAAATGAGTTAATATCGCACACGATAATCTTTCTGGCTCCTTTGAGTTTACAAGCCTGCAAAACCAAAAGTCCAATAGTCCCTGCACCTATAATTACTATTGTGTCACCAGCCTTTATCGCAGCTCTATTGGCAGCGTGTGTAGCTATTGAAACCGGCTCCAAAAGAGCTGCGTGCGTAAACGACAGATTCTCTGGAATTTTCGAGACAATCCACCACGGTACCGCAACATATTCGGCAAACGCACCATGCCTTTTGAAG
>Ga0315312_1000778_pt1 | contig 30817 bp, 35 predicted proteins | sample TDP7_MG_FD_203629 | JGI IMG/M metagenome (GOLD analysis project Ga0315312, IMG submission 203629) | Freshwater sediment microbial communities from Lake Towuti, South Sulawesi, Indonesia - TDP7 | ecosystem: Environmental > Aquatic > Freshwater > Lake > Sediment | place: Indonesia: South Sulawesi... | reverse complement strand
ATATCTACTTATATATAAGCTTAACCTAACATTTCCAAATGTGAAACATAATGCACAGGCTCAGGAGCATGAAGGTAGGTACAGTTCAGCTTTGGCTTTTATTACTGCTATCGGACAAACCCATGTATGGCTACGAAATCATACGCGAGTTAGAACGTAGATTTTCAGGGTATTGGCAACCTAAAACGGGAACAGTCTACCCTGCACTAGAAAAGTTGGAACAAAACGGTTTGATAACTGGGCAAATCGAGTTTAGAGACCATGGACCTGATAGGAAACACTATGCTATTACTGGCAAGGGAAGAAAAGAGCTAAAATCTGCTATGATGCAATGGGCAAAAATGACAGAAATGATCGAAACTTATAGAGAGGCACACGAAGCATTGTTCAAGTTCAAGAAAGCATGCACATTGAATGAAGTTACCAAAATGCTTACAGGGCTCGGAAACGCTTTTGAAGACAAGACTTTCGAGTTCTCCGAGATTTTTCCATCGGAAGAAAAAAGGCAGGCTGAGCTAACGCAACCTGTCATGTTGAAATTGCTTTATGCCAAAGAAAATCACAAACATGAAATTCATTTGGAACTTGAATGGTTGCCGCACGGAAGTAATAACGTGAACAAAGCAAACCAATAATTTGAACGCTACCCTGACTAGGGGTTCATGGTAGCCCGAGATACGTGACTTGATCAATTTTTCAAATCACGAAGACTGGGACGCGGAGTACATACAGATGTCCGTCTAAATTGTAGGGATTCTAAAACTAGATGGGCTTGTAACTTGTTGACATGAGTGCTCCTAATGCACTCAGAATGCTGGTTTCTGGTGCTTTCTCTAAGAATTCGTCTAGACTGATTTCATCTAGTAATATGGCTAGGTAAGCTCTGGCGGTCAACTGGTAGAGTATAGCTGCAAAACCTGTCTTTGTTTTTCTCTCTCCGATTTTTTCGATGTAGCGCAGTCTCTCTAGCGCTCTAACTCTTCGGTTTACTATGTGATAGCGAATGTACGCAAAATCCCTTTGGTCTCTTAACTTCTGCCAGATGTCACAGATGGTCATTGGACAGCTTCTGTTAATCCCCACTAACGGAAATGATTATCTGTCCTGCAAAAAGGAGGCTTTGCACAATAGTATATCTAGATGGAAGACTGAGAAGCTTTTTTCATCCTTCTTTCGGTTCCGATAAGAGTCATTATCAGAACCTACTCACGAAATGTATATTTAACCAGAAATTTTTTGAAAACGTTGAAACCACTACATAATGGAAGGCCCAGACTGATGTTACAGCCCCCTTGATTAACGTTGTCTTCGTTTCATGTCGTGGACGACTAATCCTGATCTTATCATTCAAGCCAAAGCGCAAATCTCTTGCTATTTGTGTCAAGAATTCTGACATTCAGACACCAGAATTCTTTAAAACTCCCAAACGGCTAGGTATATTAAGGATTCGGTAGGAGAAGGAAAAGACAGATGGAAAAGATGGACGAAACAGTTTCTGAAATCAACCGAAGAACCGAGTTAACATACTTCTTTGAGGAACTAGTCAATTCAGAATCAGTGATTCCGAGAATATTTCTTCTTCACCGACATGATCTCTTGCCGGGCTATGAACAGATGGACATAATGATTCCGGTGATTTTCTGGGTAAACAAAGAGTTTAGGAAAAGCCAACTAACTGGCATAGACACGCTATCCACGTTCAAAAGGTTGAGCGAACTCGAAACAACCAAGTCTTGGGATATAGTCGAACAATTCTTTTCTTTCGTCAAAAAAGAATTCGGGAGTTTGTTCCACAACTTGCTCAAGGAAAACCCAGAACTAGCTGAGAGATTCTTGAAAGAAGCCTTTGAGATAGAAAAAACAGAGTCAAAAGAATACAAAATACCAAAGGACTTTGACCCCAAACAAATCGAAAAAAGAATTGAAACTCTCATAAAACATGTCAGAGACAACCCGCTAAGATATCTTGGCATTCTAACGAATCTCTGGCCTGACATAAGTCTATATCTTCATCTTGAAGCTAAAAGTATTGTAGAGAGATTACTCAAGAATGCAGACATAGATGCTCACGACTATGAAGAAGGCTTGACCCAGCTTTTCACACTTGGTCTTATCAGTAACATAGACACTATTTTTTGGTGTCATAACTGCTCTGAACCTGTAATATTGAGAAGTAGATCCCAACTTGGTCCGAAATCCTTGAAAATGAAGTGCATTAAATGCGGTAAATGGATGGCAGTATGTTCAATCTACAAGCTGGACGACTTCCTTTGGAATCTTATATCTTCAAGAAATGGGCTACTGGGGATTACCATTGCTTGGCTTCTTAAGAAAAGAAAGATTGCATATGACTCATCTTTATACATCAAAGAGACAGAACTCGACTTCTTGTGCCATACGCTTAGTGGCAAAGTTTTGCTCGAATGCAAAATGCACAGAATACCCCCAACCGAAAGATCAGTTAGACAAAAACTAGTCAACGACATGAAACAGCTGCAGGAACACATTCATAAGTTTGAAACAGAAACAAAAACGAAGATTAGAGAGTCATACTTGATCTACAACTTAGAGATCACCAAATATCAAAATATTGTTGAGGAAAAGATGGGGAACCTCCAAAACATACATCTAATCGACTTCACATCCTTAGACAAAGTCATATCTTCAATAGCACCTAGAGAATAGGATTTTTTGGAGACATCAACACGTAAGACGATTCTACTGGGTACGGTAACAATAGCCTACCTCAAAAGAAAATAGGTAGCGCGAAAAGTTATTCTAAGGGGTTATGTCAGAATCGAGTAGCTTCATTAGCCTCTTGATCCTCTCACTCAACGGGGGGTGGGTCTCTGACCCCTGATCCTTCTTCGATTCATATTTCAACTGTTCAAGTAAAGCAATGAGGCCTTCGGGTCCTGCATTGATGGCACCCTCCTTGTCTGCTTGGAATTCATTTCTTCTTGATGCCATAGTCACTAATAGCATTTCAAGAGCCAATACAGTCATTTCGAAGATGCCGCGTATTGCGTTGAGTGATAAAAAGAACGTAAAAGATGTTGTTATTGCCAGCATCACTATTAGATTAGTTCTCCAACTATTCCTTTTTAAGTAGTGCCCAAACTCATGAGAGATGCCGCCAAGGATCTCTGTTTCTGGGTATTTTTCTATCCATTCTTTGTGGACGTACACTTTACCCGAGTACATGTTACAGAACATCCCTTTCACCCATGGACTGTCGGTAACATAGACCTTGACTTTATCAGAAACGCCCATCTTATCCTTTAGCTGTTCTATTTTTGGGGTGGAATATTCAATTGGCTTATGCGTTCTTGTGTACCAAGAAAAACCTATCATTTGAACCAGAGGCATTGCTACCAAGTTCGTTATATAGGAAGAGGAGGCCAGTGCCAAGACACTGAACACCATAGCATAAACTTGCCTGATGAAGAGAGGCTGATTAAACAACAAGGCGCTTGGTATGACGCCCAACAAAATAATGCTAATCAGGATGGCCCTTCTAATGCGGAAAGTCAGATAGATGCGTTCCCCTATTTTCCTCAGCCAAGTCAATCGTGTCTCTGTAAATTTCAAGTCTCGTTCACGGCCTCCTCTATATCTTTGAAAACCTCTTCTACTTTTGGTGTAGCCTTGCACAGCCTCACTGCCACACCGCGCTTTGAACCACTTGCCTCCATCAACTCGTACTTGCACTCAACAAGATTCTGTTCTTCGAGTACATCTAAATGATGCGAGACCATGCGCGCATGAATGCCGAGGGACTTTGCTATCTGCTCGACAAAGAGAGGCTTATCGGACTTGCGAAGGCATTGAAGTATCCGATAACGAGAAGGGTGCATTATGACTCCAGCTGTCCCATCCATGATGAATTTCATGAATCGAAATATGGTTTCTATACTGTTTAAATGTTTCTATGAAGAAAGATAGTGTAGTCATAGTAACGATATTTCGGCATACTCGGAAATACTGCAAAGAACGGACGAATCCCCAAAAAATGATCGATGTTCTAAGAAATACCCTGGAAGAGAGAGAAGCCAAAACATAGACCGAAACAATCTTTTCTTAAATGGTCCCGATAATGCCAATTATCAGAACTTATTCTTGTGCATGTAGAACCCTGGGATAACACATTTAAATTGATGAGTACAAAGATGGATTTGAAGGGAAAGAAGGTGTCGCGCAGTTTTCCGAGGGTTAAGGTTGACACTAATCTTACTCCCAATCTGATAATGCACGTTATGGCTTGTGGCGGGGTTGCAGGAAGTAGGGAATACGGATGTTGAGATCGAGCAATACCAAATGATGACTATCTATTTTGTGCCTGAAGAAATAACATAACAAAGTTCAGCAGGCGTTGCTAAAATCTGTTTTGCAACAATAGAAGTAGATGATTCTATTGCTTCATTGGGACTGACTTATGACTCGCCAGAAGTCTAACACAACCACGCTTCTAGCAGTTCTTCTAAGACGGCGTAGCGACTCAACTCAAGTTTGAAGACCAACTACTATCTGCCTTACGGGATCACCAATCTTGATCTTTTTCTCCTTCGGCTCAGGGACAGGAGATATGTCTTCTGGGTCTACGGGAAGTGGCTCCTGCTCAACCGTCGTATATTTGCCAATAGCATATGCCAGATTAACCAGACCTGACAAGTCCAGTGTCGAAACCGTTCTCTTCGGACTAACTACGACAGAAAATTTTGGATGCGTGCTTTTAACCTCGACTTCCGCCTTTATAAACTCGATCTTTCCAAGCGACTCTCTAGTTTCGGGATCAAGAATTTCGTCACCTTCTTCAAACACAACAAAACGCATCCCTTTAGATACACCATGCTCTTCACCGGCATTGATAATCAAGCTATTGGGTCCTGTTATTCTGATTACTTTTCCCCTAATAGGCTCAACCAAGAATATCACCAATGTTTCGCTCAAACTCTTTCTCTACTTGCTCTGTTATATCTTTTAGCACTCTAATAACCTCTTCAAGAGACTCGGATTTCATCTGGTTCGCTCCTTCTGGAAGAACCACTCTTACAACATTATCGGGAGCCTCAATCAGTCCCTCATTTGCACCGATTCTTTCCCAAGCTGGATTTTCATCTTGCACCAATATTCGGGCTTGAGATATTTTGGGTTGAACATGATAGACTTCCAGCGTCGCAAACTCTTCCTCGAGGGGGGTATCAATATCCGTACGCCTTGTCCAAGCTTTAAGTTTTAGACCCTTAAAGATTCCCTTGTCAAGACCCCCCTTTATGACAACCATAAACTTGTCTCCCTTTTTATGAATCTTGGCTATCTTGATCTCATTGTTGCTAGCACAGATGTCAACCTTCTTCATATTCAGAAACTGAGCGAACCGTATTCTTAAGGCTTGAAGTGCGAGTACTAGCGTCCTAGCATTCATATAGCTGAACATCCTCAATCCTTCAAGAAGGTCTCCATGTAATTTGAGAACCAACGTGGTTATTTTGGGCATCGATTCCAAGAGTTTCATCCGGTCAAATCTCACGTAAGTAGTTATCTGTGGCAGTATTCCCTCAACATCGACGCCTTCTTCGACGAACGCTGCGATTCTTCTCTGTTTACTGTATGCAATCCCGATTTCATTTTGTATCCATTCTGGCGGTCTCCAACTACCATCGCTCATCTGATGTCTCTTTGTGAGCAATGCAACAAAGGCAGGCCGTTCACCAATCTCCAAAAGTATCTTTTCCGGTATCGATTTCGTATCAGGTTCATCGCCTACGTGCGGCTCAATTCCCAGAGACCTCAGAATGTCGCAGAACCAGTCTCGTACAGCAGAATCCTCATCTCTAAGACTTGTGGCGACAAACGCTTGAGTTAGAGACGGATACATCGTTCACCCTCAAAAGCTAGCTTGCACAGAACCCCTTTAAAAGTATTGCAGAGCCTTGATCTCAACTCAATTGATATTAGCGTCAAGCAAAAAGCGCTTCTTATGACGGTCGCTAGCTAGATGGAATGTTGAATTCTCCTTCTGGATAAGTAGCTTGAGAACGGAAATGCCATGTTCGGGAGGAGAATAAGTATTGATGTATGATGTGCATAAGAGGTTCTGCTATAGGGCCATTATGAATGAAGAGGGTGCGATTGCCAAGCACGGTAAGTTCAGCGAGGATCCACGTTGTCTGGAGCATTAAGTGGGTCAATTCTGGAATTACAGATTAACATTTGATAATAGTAGCGGATTCCGGAAAAAGTGCAATGTTTTGCCCGAATACGCCTACGAAATTCTGGTGGCACACCTCGTTGTTTTGACACACTTTTTGTATCATCACAACGGTATTTCATAAGCGCGTGCTAACAGATCGTTTTCTTGTCTTAGTCTTCCTGAGTCGTTTCAGTTCTTTACAGATAGACATTGTTCCCATCAGAGTGAATATCTATTTCCTCATCCAGCTTTAACCATTTGAGTATTCTTTCTAACGATCTTGAAACAAAACTGGTGACTCGTATTCTTCCTTGAGTTTGTCAAAGTAACAACATATACAGGTCTCTCAGCTTGTCCATAAAGAGTGTTCCGTTAACGTATCTTAACGGACGAACTTAAGATCCTCTGGCGAAGGCCTCCATGGGTTCAAATCCTACCCCCGCACTAACTACATTTGGAAAAACACATTATTGGTGGATTGACATACTCAACAAGTATAACTGATGGAAATCAAGAAAGTTGAGGAATTGCAGGAGCTGATTGATGGGCATTATACCAATAGAACAGAGGATTTCATACTCGGTTTCAAGCTTGAACTTTCAATCTCTAAAAGCGAGGGAATGTTGGCAGATTGCTCCAGATACACCAAACGTTTTACCACCAAAGATAGCGGTCTTTATCGAGATCTCTTCAGATGTTTTTGATACGAAGTCCGTGTCAATCTTTCTGTGATGTCTGACTCGTTGTTTGCAGATTCTCAGAACTTTCTGCCTTGCGCGATCAAGAGACCCAACTGTGTCGGATTTCATAATTGCCTCCTCTATCGGTGGTAAGGAAGATTCGTTGCAGCAAAAGACATAGGGTCCCATTAAATTGAGATTATACATTTCGGTACGCCCTGCGCAATAGGTTGAGGGAGAACCTCAACGTTCACATACTCGCCAGAAAAGAGCCGGAGGTATTCTTCGAAAATTCATTGTAAGTTAAGACACGTTCAGATAATCACTATTACTGGTACAATCAGTCAACAGTTCTGGAAGTGGGATCTGACATCCAGTTGATGGAGGCATTCTCTGTGACCCCCATTTTTCTAATGCTTCGAACTATCAGAAGTACAACCGCTAGCCATATATCTTGTCTCGGACAACACTACAACATGAACGAAGAAAAACCTCTTTGGTACTGTGAGAAATCTAGGGCTGATCTTACTAAGGAAGATCTTATTAAGTTTCATGCCGCATACCTGCAAAAAGAGCTGGGCCATCTCGACTTCTTTTACAAATACAGGAACTATTATACAGTCGTTCTTCTGGCGTTGCTCGCCTCCTATTCAGGCATTCTCCTGCAGTTTTACGAATCTCGCGTTCTCATCATAACAACGGTGATGCCTGTGTCAATGATTGTCCTCTCATATTTCGGAACCAAATCCATTGATAGATACTATCTAAGTTTCTTGGAGACGGTCACAGTTATTGCCAAGATTGAGAACTTGCTGGGCATAGACAAGTCAGTTTCCTCAAAGCTGGGAAAGCCTCTCGTGTCTCCATTTCCGTGTGATGAAACATTTATGATCAAGAGACATGTCACATCAAGATTCGGACAAGAATTTGACACATCAGACAAGTTCATAGAGCATATGATGAGAAAGGGTGATAATAAATGGGCTCACTTAACATTCTCATTCTTCATTCTCGTCGGCATAATCTTGGCTGTCACAACAGCCATAATGTGGTTTATGAACATTAATGTCATCCCAGCCATTGGTCTAATATCAGAAAGCACGCATTAAGAATGCCAAAAGCCATATATCCATTATATCTGGCATCTCAAGAAACAAGAATATACCAGCTCAACTGTTGATCGAAGCAAGGTCGCTAAGTCGATTTAACAGACGAATGTCTTGATTGAGATGCGCCTCCCAGATTTCGCACATCAGGTGAACTGGCACCAAGAACCCGTATCGGTTTTACTGCTGAACATCATCTTGAACTGTGAGGCATATCCTCAGGAGCCCCTTCGAAGGGGCAGGGATTCCTCCGCCTCTTCTTCTCGCTCCTCTACACCTTTCTCGGCTAAAGGCTTCATGAACTTCCCGCAGCTTGGACACCTGTACCTTACTCCCCTGTCAGTCGGGTGCTCTTCCGGAACCACAGTGTCGCCGCAAGCACTGCAAACATATTCTTCTTTCTGGTTCTCTGCTGAAACTTCCTCTTTTTCCTCTTGTTCGGACATGAAAATCACCTTTACAAGCGGTTGTTCAAGGAACGGAGGACATCTAAGGTCTCCTTTTGGATGGAGCCCAACTCACGCATCTGTGCATCATGTTTGCCTAGAAGCGATGCTACGGAATCCAGGGTTGTAAGGATGGATGCAAGAGATTTATTGACGACTTTTCGCCATTCCAGAAAATCTCTATATGGGTCAGACTGCAACGGGAGGTTTGAACTCAACACTTGTGCCTCCACGGATCTGCGAATAACATAAGACAAAGTGCAACCGTTCTGCCTGGCGTACTCTTCAAGATCCTTCCTCCATTTCTTCGGCACTTTGACGCCGATGAACGACTCCATCTCAACTCGATCCTTTGACATCCTAAAAGATTAAACACGGTTCAACCATATAAATGTGCACACATCATTATCACAAAAAGCCAAAGTATTTACCAGAGAAATATAAAGATTGTACAAAGAGTGCAAATGCTTCCGCTAACAGACTGTTAGCAGATTTTCAAGGGCTTGATTTAGGCTTTTCTGTTTGGGAGGCTCTGGAAAAACGGCCGGAAGGTTATGGTTCTGAGGAATTTCGGGGTAATTGTTGCCCTAGCATTATTTTTGGGTTTCTTTCACGCTATTCTTCAACAGATCATGTTACCATTCAAGGAAGGGCTTTTCATGTAGCAGCCTAAAACCCAGCGGAAAAATTCTCACCGGTGAGATTAGGTTCCTTAACATATCAACTGCGCGGTCGGCAGATAGCCGAACTGATAGGCTTAACCCAACAAGCGGTTTCCGAGATTATTAACAACACAAATAATTGTAATGCTAATAACGCTGATAAGCGTCGTGAACTAAGCCCTAATGGGGCTAAGCATCGGGCTTGTTAACGAAATTATTAATAATTTCAGAAGTGAAAATGCTAATGATTCCGCTGATAAAAGGCGTGAGCTGAAACCCGAAGACTATTCTGTCATTGCGAGGTTGATTTTGGGTGGAGAGAAACAGACAGATATTGCTGAGAGGTCGATGTAAGTCAAGGCAGGATTTCTCAGGTGTGGGCTCAGTTTCGAGACGAAGTCCACAGACTGTATACGGAAAAGAAGGTTCTAAAACGTGAAGTTGCGGAGAAGGTTGGCCTATCAACGGATGAGGTTGATAGAATTCGAGCCCAGAGAGGTGAAAAGATGCAACTATTCCATTGAGCTTTCATCCTTCTACTTACAACGTTGCAAAACAGGAGTACGTGCCTTCTACCTCTATTTACAGAGGGAAAAAAAGCGTTGGACTCCACCTCCTCTCTGGCCTGTGTTCTTTCGGACAACCGTTTTCGCGTCAACTAAGAAGGGAGGATTGCTTCGAACCAGCTTGTCTGGCAGGGATCCTTGAGCAGCAGAAAGCTCTCCTTTGTCCACCTCAGCAAGCCATAAGGGAAAATCAAGATAGTCAGATTGTTTCGGGTGAAGGATTCCCAAGTTAAAGGCTCATTTTGGAAAACACTTACAACAACATTGTTGTAAGTTATATCTTCTTCGTTAGGGTCTTTGAGTTCTTGTTTATGATACTTAAGGTTGTATAGTCTTCTCAAGACTGTCTGTGGTAAATGCTTGCCATGACTTACGCTCGTTTTGGAAAATAGCCTCAATAATAAGAACATTCTTATCATCATGTTCATCTGCAACATATCTATCCTTATAGTATTCTACATTATAGAGTCTTCCTGCTGCTAATAGACTTCTACCAGATCTGTTATACAGGGATTCATCTGAGAAACTCTTCGCGTATAGCTCCTTTTCATCGTTGGGTAGCAAGTAATAGGAGGGAACGTCAACAACCTTAACTGAGAAGCCGTCACAGGTCCTGCACAGCTCCCTCTCGAGGTTTATATGGTTCAAGTGATCTACCGAAGGACGGAACGATCGATCCATCACGGCTTCACCCCCACCATGATGTGCACGTGCCTCCGAAGCAGCCAGCGCTCTTCTTTTGCCCTTTTGATCCAGAAACCAGTTTCACTGGGTATGCGTCCATGCTCGTTCACTATATGTTCAACCATGCGCCATCGAGCCTCGACCATCCTCTTCTCCGCCTCAAAAGGCAAGTCAGTGAACTGTCCCTCCCTCCCTGAGGCTGCTCATTAAGACAACTAGGATCCCTGAATCCCAATAGCCAAAAATCCTCGCTAGATCCTCTAAAAACTCTGATACTGACCTATTTGCCAAATCGCTTGAATGTCCCTCGGAGTACTCTCCCTTTTTGGCTGGTCCATATGGAAGGTCGAGGAATATCAGATCTGGCTTCTCTGGCTCCGGGGGTTTTTCAACAAGAAGATTGTGGGTTCTAATGTCATTTCTTTGAGGAGTCAAATCGTAGACGAAACATTTCCGGTTCACCATGTCTGCTGCGACATCAAAGACAACCCCTCCACCGGCAGCAGGATCAAGGATTGTGTCTCCCGGATCCGTGTATAGGGCAAGGATGTTCCGTACGAGATCAGCTGGTAAATTTGACTCGTGATCCTGCCCGAAACGATCGTCTAAGCCAAAGGCTGGCCACCATGTCGTCGTTAAAGGTTCAAAGTTTAAAGGGTCCCCCGTATTCCTGGAGAATCTTGTCGACTTCATCTAGGTTGAGATCCACCCTCTCAGCAACTTCACGTTTTAGAAGTTTCTCTTCGGTATAGGCTTTGTAAACCTTATCTCTCATCTCGGCCCATACCTGAGAGATCCTTCCTTGACTGACCTGAAACTTCTCAGCGATTTCTGCTTGTTTCTCCCCGCCCAAGAAAAGCCTGGCGATTACGGGATAGTCATCACGAGCTAGTTCACGCCGCTCGTCACCAGAATTATTAACATCCGCACTTAGTACGGTTCCTAATATCTTACGAATTGCACTTTCTGAAAGCCACATTAGTTCGGCTATCTGCCGCTGAGTCTTACCATCCTCAAGATATAGAACAGAAATAAGCCTGTTCCTTTCCTCTCGGCTGAGAGGAACCCCATGAACCCTGTTATATTTGTAGGCTAAGGTACGTAGATCGCGGTCGTCCGTATCCAGAGGTTCAACTAAAACCTTTTCCAGACCTAACCGTTTGGCAGCCTCATAACGGTGCAAGCCGTCTATTATAACGTTTGTTTTGGCTTGAACCTTAATTGCCTTTTCCTTTTCACTTTGGTAGAGATCCATATAACGTTGAACTGCATCTTCGCTGAGATCAGATCTGATAAGTAAATCTTTACGCACTCTCAGTTTTCCAATCTCAACCCTTATACTCACGAGAAAACCTTCCTATCGAACCTTGTGTGTCTTTTCTTTCAGCCCCCAGGCCTTGATTACCTCAAAAGCCTCTTCCAGTTTTGGGTTGCTGGCCCACAGAAACAGTATGGCGTCTTCAGCAACTGGCACCTCTAAGGCACATATATCCTCTGTGCTTAATGTTGGGTAATGCCGCTCGGGATCTCCTCTTTCCGACGGTGAGAACTCGTATTGCCAGGGTGGATCCGCATAGATTACGTTGAATACTCCTTCTGGAAGAGGTGGTGGATCTACGGGTTCCCTCTTTGTTTGAGGTAACCAATCGTGAACTATTTTACGCCATGATAAAGTGGCGACGCCGTCGCCACTTTCAGCTTTTTCCCAACCTCCGTATTCTTCATTAATTTTCTTCGCAAATCTGATAAACTCACCTATTCTAGACTTCTCGGTAACGGAAGTAACGCTTTCTACATACAGTGGTTTTTTGCTCGGGACAACGCCCTTTTCCAGTTTATACTCCAAGCCGGGCTCTTCTTCTGCTCCTCTGAAGCTTGCGAGCTTGGTCAATGGTTGTGACTAGGTCAGGTCTTATTTTCCTAAGCTCCTCAATGATGGCTAGTCGACCTTCAACGAGCTCCCTAGTGGTTTCGTCCAGCGCGGTCCACCTCCTTTCTAGGGCGGTCATCTCCTCTTCGGCCTTGACTTTCCACCCCGTTAAGTCTTGGATCGAGTCGTTCAGCTCTTTCATTTTTTCTTTGAGTTGAATGTTCTCGGCGGTCAGGCCGTTAACTAGAGTTTGAAGCTGCCTGTTCCGTTCCTCGATCTCTTGTCTCAGCTTGCCTATTTCCGCGGCCTCGGTGAATATCAATAAGACATGTTCGCCTCGCCTGTAAAAATCTCCCAGGGTCTTCTCAGGATCAGGATATTTCCGGTAGACTTCTGTGAGGTATCCCTCGTGGCCCATCAACGCCTCAGCCACGTCCACAGGGATAACCGTTCCCATCTGGCTCCGGAAAAACTTCCGTAGAACATGCGGGTGTATAGTGTGCCAGTTGGTGCGTCTATCCTGCTCCTTGAATCGGGATTTTTTCAAGGCGTTTCTCCACATAACCCGGGCCGTCGTAGACGTGAAGGGAAAAACCCTAGGATCCTCGGCGCTCTTCTTGTGCATATGGCTCTTGCCAGCTGCGGCCTCAAGATATTCCTCTCGAACCTTCAACCATTCTGTAATAGTTTGCTTGGCCTCTATGCTGATAAAGGCGATTCTAGGGTTTCCGGTCTTAGTGTATTCTCCTCTAATGCTGACTTTAGCAGGGTCCCGGTCCAACTCTAGGTCTTTAAGGGTTAGCTGTAATGCCTCGCCTATGCGCATGCCGGAGGCTGCAAGGGTTAGGTATAACGCCTTTCCGTGAACCGGCAGGTGTGTAATTATCTTCCTAAGTTCCTCGTTGCTCGGAACCTTGTCAAGGGTTAAGGCCCTGGATCCTTTGATCCTTCCCCTAAGCCTTCTCCAGAACCTTTGTGGAAGCTCAATCTCGTTCTCTAAGAGGAAGACACGGACCCCTGTGATCTTCTGTTTCACGGTCATAGGCGCGTAGCCCTTTAGGTGGACCATGAAGTTTTGGATATCCTCTCTATAATTCCGCTCGATACTGAAGTATCTCTCCGCAAGATCTTCTAAGGGTTCACCTTCTCCGTAGATCATCTCGAAGAAGTTCTTCAAGGCCTCTCGGTAGGCCCTAACGGTGTTGCTGCTTCCGTACTGCTCAAGGTAGTCTAACCTTCCCATTTTCCAACACTCCTACACCAGCGTAGTCTATAGATATATAAATAGTTAACTGCTTTACTCTAGGGGATAACAGAACCTGAATGATTTGACAGCAGACACGAAATGAAGGAAGAGTTAAAATTGTTCGAACCAGACATCTTGGCATGATAAGGGAGGCAAGAAATGTTGTCATATGCTTTTAACATACCTTGCCGTGACAATGCAAAGTTAAGACAGGTCATAGATGCAATCAAAGAAGACGTTAGGTTGTGGACTTTTTGGAAATGCGCTAATGTTATGGCCATTGACCGTATGGGCTATACTGACCATGGCCCAACCCATGTCAGAATTGTCGCTAACTCGGCGTTGAAACTATTGAGGATTTTGATCGAGAGAAAAGTTGTGCCCAGCGTAGTCAAGAATTACGGCATGAAAAACGAAGACGCTGAGGTGATAGTGGTTTTAGGTTCTATCTTCCACGATTTGGGCATGATAGTCAGTCGAGATGGACACGAACAATTCAGTGCATCACTATCCGTTGAATTCTTGGAGAAACACCTACAACCAATTTACAGCGAAGAAGAAAGGGCAGTGATCACTTCTGAAGTATTGCACGCTGTAGTATCACATGAACGACAAAGAAATCCATTGACAGTTGAAGCAGGCGTTGTAAGTGTTGCCGACGCCCTCGACATGGAAGAGGGCAGAGCAAGAATACCCTTCGAAGCCGGAAAGGTGGATATTCACTCGGTCTCAGCACTATCAATCCAGCACGTAGAGATTCAAGAAGGCAGAGAAAAACCCATAACAATAAAAATCACAATGTCCAATCCCGCAGGCATCTTTCAGATAGATCAACTATTAAAGCCGCGAATCGAAAGCTCAGGGCTACAGGACTATATTCATGTGATTGCGCAGGTTACGGGCGAAAAAGAGAAAAAAATATTAGAGAAGTTCGAGATTTAGGAGAACTCATAGTTCTCTCAAAAGCGTAGAAAAAAAGGTCATGGACTTATTTCACCTACTCTGAAAAAAATAAGATAATTCCAGCTCGCTAGCTTCAGACGATGTTCTAATATTCGGAGTTATGGGAAGAGAGAGGTTTTTCTTGAAGATTTCAGTCAAAAATGTTAAACAGAACATCTTAATGAATATGGTACAGGAGGTGGCGGGAGATGCATGTTTTAGAGGAAAAACTCTTCGAAATGTATGATAGAGAAATAAACTGCGAACATTGCAGAATGTGTCATGGGCGGAAAAGAAAGCCTAGTGAAGAATTGTGTCCACCAAAGTCATTCTTCATTCTCGGTAAGAATCTATCCAACACAAACCTATATATCCGTCTTGCGTTCGTGGGAAAGACACATGGTATGAACCCGGCTTACGATGAAGCGATATGCGTCAACATGAAGCTCCTCACACTTGAGAAAATCTACATATCTCTGAAACGGGAAAGATACGCTATGAGACTGCCGCCTAAGATCATGGCCGGGGCTAGGACCTCTGTCGATGTAATGCTTGAAACCAGAGAGAGCCTTCATTAGATTGAGCATAAAATGGAATGGATAGCACGACCGTTAGATTTTCCCCGGAATTCGCAACTCAGGGCTGGCAAATGGATCATCCGCCTCCGATTGGGGGTATGATGGCTACGACGTCGGCGTGCCCCAATCTCGTACCTAGGCCAGAGCGTATTCTTGAATCCTCACCGTTGATCAAAAAGTGAATGGATGGATCAACTTTCCCTGTCTCTCCCTTCTGATACAGATAGTTACGTGCTTCTTCCCCATATTTTGATGCTATCATTCCAAGGAGTTCGGCCAAAGTTGCACCTTCGCCCATGATCACTTCCTCCTCTGCCTTACCAGCAAGTTCGCGCAAAGTGGTAAAGTACCTGACCCTAACTCTCAAGACGCCGACCCTCAACGCAATCTCGATTGACCCAAAAATACTTACGATATAACGGCGCTTTAAACATACCGCAAAAACTGCCCAGATCTTATCGTGGCATTTCTTGGAACAACGAGTTGGCGATGGCCCTTAGCCTTGTCTCATTGGCCATCGCAAAGTTAATATGTTCGGGTCTTTCTAGAACGTCGTTATTCAAAGGTGAGTACTTTGCCCAAAACTGAGACCAAAGATCTTTCAGATGAAGAGTTGGAGTTCTATTCTAGGCAGATAGTCCTTCCAGACGTAGGTTATAAGGGGCAGTTGAAACTAAGGAAAGCAAAGGCTTGCATAGTAGGTTTAGGCGGGCTTGGTTCCCCAGCGGCATTGCAGTTAGCTGCTACGGGTGTGGGCTACCTCCGCCTAGTTGACCGTGACGTTGTTGAACTCTCAAATATGCAGAGGCAACACCTCTATGGCGTAAACTTTTTGGGGCACCCGAAGGTTGAGGTTGCAGCTAAAAGGCTACATGAATTAAACCCACATATAGAGATAGAGCCATTGCCTCTATCCTTAACCGCAAACAATGCCGAGGATCTAGTTAGGGATATGGATGTGGTTGTCGATGGACTTGACCGCATGACCCCACGTTACGCCCTAAACAGAGCGTGTCTAAAAGTCGGAGTTCCTTACGTCTTCGGCGCTGCGATTATGACCTTCGGAAATGTATCAACAATTATACCGGGTGAGACTCCATGCCTAGAGTGTTTCCAAGGAAACCTTGACGACGATACATTGCCAACATGCGCCGTAGTGGGTGTTCATCCATCGATTCTGGGCATCATATCCAGCGTAGAGGTATCGGAGGCGATGAGGATAATTCTTGGAGAGAAACCCCTTCTAGCGAACAAGATATTCCATTGCGACATCGGAGAAGTGAAGTTTGAGGAGATAGAAATCTCGAAGGCTGAAAATTGCCCAGTATGCGGCTCAAAACCATCCGGTCCTCCAACTCAGCTAAAGCAAAAATTGATCGTTGAGAACTGTGGCAGAGAGGGAAGAAGGGTCTTTGTTATCACGCCGAAAAGAAACTTAAAGTTGAATATGGACGAGTTATACACTCTAGTGAGAGATAAAGGCTTTAACGTCAAGGTTAAGGCTGATCTCGGTATAACGTTTGATGGTGGCTTAAAAGGAACCGCAAGCATTATGGAGAGCGGTATAATGGTGATCGACGGCGCAAACGAAAAAGAGGCCTACGACTTTTACAGCAAGATATTAATTGATGGATTGAAGGTTTCCCGCTCAAAAATTGAATGAAGAAAACATAAGCATTATTCTTCAGTTAACCAAAGATCGTCTACTAATTTTCTGACCAATGCGGAAGAATTCTTAGAGAAGGTAGTGTGCAACTATCACTTACCCACAGGTGACATTTTCCTCAATTTTTCTACTGCTCCTGGTAAGACTTCTAGGATGTAATCAATGTCTTCCTCTGTGTTGTACTTTCCAATGGATATCCTCAGGTTCCCATGGACCTCTTCAGGCTTTAGACCTATGGCTAATAGGACATGGCTAGGTTCGCGAGAAATTGATGAGCAGGCGGAGCCTGTGGAGGCCGCTATACCTTCGTCGTTAAGGAGTAGCAAAAGTGATTCGCCTTCGATGTAGCTGAACCTAAAGTTAGCTATGTTGGGCAGCCTCTTGATGGGGTGACCGTTGAGGTAGGCCTCTCTGATTTCCAATATACCCTTCATAAGGCGAGTCCCAAACTCGGCCAGCCTCTTTGCTTCTGACTCCATTTCCTCCTTTCTAAGCTCAACAGCTTTAGCGAAGCCTATTACGCCCGGAACGTTCTCTGTGCTGGACCTTAAGCCGAACTCGTGGCCTCCTCCATGTAGTAGGGGCTCAATCTTTATTCCTTCCCTTATGAAGAGAGCGCCCACCCCCTTTGGCCCATAGATTTTATGGGCGTTGACAGTCATAAAATCTATATTCATCTCTTTGACGTCTATAGGGACTTTGCCGAAGCTTTGGGCGGCGTCGGTGTGAAAGTGGGCGCCGTATTCATGGCATAATTTTCCGATCTCTTTTAGGGGTTGGATAGTGCCGATCTCGTTATTGGCATGTATAATGGAAACCAGAGAAGCACCATTTCTCAGGGCATTTTCCAACTTTCCTATGTCAAGTAAACCGTATCTGTCGACGGGTATGAGGGTTATCCCAAAACCTTGTTTCTCGAGCCACTTAGCTGGGTTGAGAACGGAGTCATGCTCTATAGTAGAAATCGCAATACAAGTTTTCTCCTTCCTTTCTTTGAAGGTGAAACCCTTTAAAACTAGGTTATTAGCTTCGGTAGCGCTTCCTGTGAAGATTAATTCCTCAGGCTGGGCGTTCATCAACGTCGCGACGATTTTTCTAGCGTCTTCAGTGGCTCGTCTGGCTTCTAATCCAAAGGTGTGTATCGAAGAGGCATTACCGTAGACTGTTATAAAATATGGCTTCATTGTTTCAAGAACTCTGGGGTCTAAAGGTGTTGTAGCAGCATAATCCATATAGACTCTTCTCACAATCTATCCCTCATTAAATGGAATAATCCACTGTCAATCGATAATTTTTAGTTTTTTTATTGTTTTTATAACGGAGCTGTGGGGGTGCAACTATTACTTTTGTGCCTGGAGGAATTGAAGAGGTTATCCAAGCGTTTCCGCCTATGACGGCATCATCTCCTATGATTGTTTCACCGCCAAGGATGGTTGCACCTGAATAGATAACTACGTTATTCCCAACAGTGGGATGCCTCTTTCGCCCCCTAACGATTTGTCCTTTTTCGTCTTTAGGAAAACTCAGGGCACCCAAGGTTACACCTTGGTAAATCTTCACGTTGTCGCCAATCTCTGTAGTTTCTCCTATGACTACACCTGTGCCATGGTCGATGAAAAAGTTTTTGCCGATTTTTGCTCCGGGATGAATGTCGATGCCAGTTTTGGAGTGGGCGTACTCATTCATTATTCTAGGAACCAATGGAACCCCGCTTACATAGAGCTCGTGGGCTATCCTATAGGTCGCAATGGCGAGAACACATGGATAACTGAGAATAACTTCATCAGTGCTCTTAGCAGCGGGGTCTCCGTCATAGGCCGCTTGGATATCTTCACTGAGAAGTGCTCTTATCTCGGGAATCTTCTCTAGGAGATTCTTTACAACCTCTTGTGCCCTTCTGCGGCAGACATCTTCAGGGCATTCCTTAATCTTTCGGCAAACATACTTGAGACCCTTATCCACCTCGCCTGTAAGTCGAAGATACACTGAGTGTAAAGTGTTTCCTATAAAGTACCTAACATTGGATTTGGCGACCTCTTCTTTTCCCAGATAGCCTGGAAAAATTATTGTTAATAGGTCTTCCAGGACCTCGATGATGACCTGTTTTGACGGTATGTCCTTTCCTTCTAGACGACCTATCTTCTCATATCTTTCACAGTTTTCCATGATTTCATCAACAAGCTTCGATAAGCCTTCCTCAACCCAGTTATCTCTCATGGGTATTTGCCCCTTCATTATCATCTTCAGCATCTGCTCTTGGTTCCAAGCGTAGGGTGGCATCTCATCTAGCTCTTCAGGGCTTTCCCCACTCTTTGAATGGGATCGACTTAACTCTGACTTCATCTTCGCTTCTTCATCCTATAATCCTGGAAACAGCGGAGTACTTAGATAGCGTTCTCCTGTATCTGGCAAAATGACTACTAAACTCTTGCCTTCATTCTCTGGTCTCCTAGCCACTTCTAATGCAGCAAAGACCGCTGCTCCAGCAGAAATTCCTACTAGTAAGCCTTCCTTCTTGGCGAGCAACTGAGAAGTCTGCATGGCATCTTCGTCTTTAACCTTGATAATTTCGTCCACCAAATCAAGTCTCAGAACGTCTGGGATGAAACCTGCGCCTATGCCTTGAATCTTGTGGGCACCAGGCTTGCCGCCGCTCAAAACTGGTGAGTTAAAAGGCTCAACAGCTATAGCCTTAAATTGAGGCTTGATGGGTTTAACGTACTCGGCTACGCCTGTGATAGTTCCACCAGTTCCAACTCCAGCGACAAGGATGTCAATCTTTCCATCAGTGTCCTCCCAAATTTCGGGACCAGTTGTCTCCCTGTGGACTTTGACGTTCGCTGGGTTCTTAAACTGCTGGGGAATGAAGGAGTTGGGGATACTTGTAGCAACCTGTTCAGCCTTCTTAACGGCTCCCATCATTCCCTCCGCGCCTGGGGTGAGAACAAGCTCAGCACCATAGGCTTTCAGAAGATTACGGCGTTCTACGCTCATTGTTTCCGGCATGGTCAAGATAAGACGATAACCCTTTACAGATGCAACCATGGCTAGGCCGATTCCCGTGTTTCCACTTGTTGGTTCTATTACCACCGTGTCTGCAGTGATTAGGCCTTGTTTTTCAGCTTCCTCTATCATACTGAGGCAGATTCTGTCCTTCACACTGCCCCCGGGGTTTCTAGATTCAAGCTTCGCCACCACGGTGCACTTTAGACCATGTGTTATCTCATTTAAACGAATTAGAGGGGTCTTCCCTATCGTTCCTAAGACATTATCGAAAATTTTTCCCATAAAAAATCCCTCTTTACTTCTTTCTTATGATTATTTGCCATCTTCCGTCTTTATCTTCCTCTAGTCTCCTAACTTCCATCCCCAGCTCTTCGGCCGCCATTGTTATGTTCGCCTTTGAATCGGTGTCGGTGACTATTATTTCTAAGATTTCTCCGTTTTCCATTTTATCCATCGCTCTTCTAGACTTTACAAGCGGAGCTGGGCAGGCTTCACCGCTTAAGTCGAGGATTAAACCCATTCTTCTTCACCTGCTAACCCCTGAGGTTTAATTTTAACCCTTTAATGTTAGGTAGTTTGTCAAGCCGTTCATGTATCGCTTCTACAATGTAATTCTTGAACTCGTCATCCTCAGAGATGTTAAGGTCTATCTCCACCTCTCCCTCATGGAGCTTTACCTCTTCCACTATTCCAGTGGATACGATATCTCTACCAAGCTTCGGACTCATGACATGCCTCAAACGACTTCTAACGAAGCTCTCGTCTAGCTCGGGAACCTCAACCAGGCCTCGTTCCTCCTCGTACTTCCTGATAGCCGATCGTAATCCGTCTATAGAAAGCACGGCACAATGCATCTTAACGGGTGGCAATCCGCCTAGCGCGTCAGTTATCTGTTTGAACGTCAGATTCTTAGCTTCTTCTATCGTCTCTCCCTTAACCATCTCAGTCATCATAGAGGTTGTGGCTATATTGGCAGCGCAGCCATAAGATAGGAATTTTATGTCCTCTATCCTCTTTGTCTGCTCGTCTATCTTCAGAAAGATCGTTATCATGTCTCCGCACGCTAGGCTACCCTCAGTCACCCTAGCATCCGCATCCCGCATCTCCCCTACGTTCTTTGGGTTTTTGAATAGTTCAAGCAGCTTCGGCGAATACATTCGCTCATAAAAAGAAGACAACATTCTCACCTCCCCACTGGACTCATCACCCTAAGTTGCTCCACCACTTCCCTTACACTTTCAATCGTGTAATCGATCTCCTCGAGAATGTTATATTTGCTCAAGGAGAACCTCACGGAGCCATGGGCATCTTCGTGCTTCAACCCCAGAGCCAAGATGACATGGCTTGGCTCCAACGTCCTGCTGAAGCAAGCGGAGCCGGTCGTTACAATGATCCCCCTCATATCCAAATGCAATAAAACAGACTCGCCTTCTACGAACCTAAACGTGATATTGACATTATTACATAGCCTATTGTCGCCTTGGGGGCCATTCAGCCTAGAATCAGGTATCTCCAGTAAACCCTTCATCAGGCAGTCTCTTAATCCTCCCATTTTTTCCAGCTGGCTTTTATTTGCGATTTCTATTGCCTTTGCAAAGCCTACAGCCCCGGCGATATTCTCAGTTCCAGATCTCAACCCAGACTCGTGGTATTCCCCTTCTATCAGAGGCTTTAGCTTCACGCCACCTCTCACATATAAGGCTCCGATTCCCTTGGGGCCGTGAATTTTGTGGGCTGAGATGGAAAGTAAGTCAATAGTCATCTCTTCAACATCGATCGGAATTTTAGTGAAACCTTGGACAGCATCAACGTGAAAGGGCGCCCCATTCTCTTTGCAGATTCCTCCAATCTCCTTTATGTTTTGGATTGTTCCTATCTCTTGGTTTGCATGTTGAATAGAGACTAACAGCGTCTTCCTGTTTACCTCGTTTTTTAGTTGTTCTAAATCGACAGATCCTTCTTCGTCTACATTGAGGTAGCTTGCACGGAAATGCCCCGTTCTCTCCAGAGACCTAACCAAGTTCAATACAGAAGCATGCTCAATCTTGGATGTTATTATGCGCTGTTCATCTTTGTGGTTGTCGGAGAAGGCTAAACCTTTTATGGCTAAATTGTTGCTCTCAGTTCCGCCTGAGGTGAAGATTATTTCTTCAGCTTCAGCCCCAATGCTCTTGGCAATGACCTCCCTAGATTCCTCCAAAGTCTCTTTTGCTTTTACTCCGAAGGTGTGACCGTATTCATGCGTTGGTGAACCGTACCACTCAAAGAAATGCGGCTTCATCGCCTCCAAGACCTCTGGGTCCACTGCTGTGGTTGTGGCGTTGTCGAGGTAAACAGTTCTTCTCATATGTAAAATGAGGTCATAACGCCGTTATATAAAGTTATCGAAAAACCTCTTCAGCGAACATGAATAAAGGTTTCAATAACCTTGATTCTATTCCTGTAATCTGGAAAGAATCTCTCTGATTCTTCCTCAACGTCAGTCACAAGCTTCGTTTGCCATAATGAGTCCATCCTTCGCTCCAAAGCGCCTTTCACAGAAGCTGTCGTAATTTTTCTGATCCTATACTCAAGAGAAGAGTACTCATCATTTATGTTAAGGTGTCCAAGGAAATCCTGTTAATGGGGATTACTAAAACAATTCTGTTACGTTAAATTTATATACGGAAACGCGCTGCTGGAGGTTAGGGAATGGCAAAGATGAGTGATGTCTCAGACCTGTTTGAAAAGAGAGTCTACCGTAAGAGCAGAAGCGAGAACTCTGTCAATACGTACTCGCGGTCTTTGGGGAGGTTTCTTGACTATGTGGGCCTTTCGGCCGAGGAGTTAGCCGAGAGGGTTCGGAACGGAACTTTTGATGTTGTAGACTCGTTGAACCGTTGGCTGGACGAGTTGAACACGCGGGACACGGCTCCTAGAACCCAGCAGGTCTACTTCCACGCGGTCAAGAAGTTTGTTGAGGTCACGGTTCCTAACGCTCAAGTGAACTGGAAGCTGGTTGAACTGCCTAAGACATGGAGCGTTGAAGAGGACAGGCCGCCAACGAAGCAGGAGCTCAAGGACATACTGAACCATGGGAACTTGAAGGATCGTGCCCTGATACTGCTTGCTGTAAGCAGTGGCGTGAGAGAAGGAACCTTGGTAGAGCTTCAAACGGGGGACGTTGACTTTGACGCTTTCGAGAACGTAGCCGTGATCAAGGTTCGTCCCGAAGCGGCTAAACAGAGAGTTGGATATGTGGCTTTCGCAACGCCCGAAGCCAAGAACGCCTTGAAACAGTATCTAGAGCTCAGAGGAAGGAGAAAAGACGAGAAAGAGCTAAGCCTCTTCAACTGTAAGACCGACGCCATAAGAGCGAGATGGCTGAGGCTTCTAAAGAAGGCAGACAAGGCACAAAAGAAAAGAAAGTTCCATCAGCTGCATTTCCATACTCTACGAAAATTCTTCAGGACAAACCTAGAGCTTGCAGGCGTCTCAACAAGCTTCCGCGAGAGACTGCTAGGCCACAAGGGAGAATACCTGGACGAAGCATACTTCAAACCGCAAATGCAAGCATTGCTCAACGAATACCGCAAGGCAATTCCGAACTTGACAATCATAGAACCCTTAGCAGAATATGAAGAGATAAGGAAGAGACAACTCTTAGACACAGCGAGGTTGATGGGTTTCAGTGAAGAGAAACTACGAAGGCTCGAAGAGGTCTTGGCAAGGGCGAAGACAACGGACGAAGCGATTGAGGAGTTCAAGAAGCTAAGCGAGAACCCCACAGATCCCCAACAGAGAGATAACGACATAAAAATCGTGAAGGGGGAAAAAGAACTCGTAAGCCACCTAGAAAACGGCTGGACCCTAATAAAAGAACTCAATCACGACAAGTATCTGATAAGCTCCTAGGTGAAAAGAACTGACTCAATGCTTCAACTTTTGATCTCTTCTTCGGGTAACTGTGCTTATCAGAACAACTTCCAGTAACGTATATTAAGAATCAAATCTTCTTTGAACCCTCTGAAAACACCACATATAGGTGAAGGTTCCAGCAAGCAGGATTGTCTATTTCTGTATAGCAAGAAAAGCGGAAAATGCAGCGCCGCCGATGCAGCTCTAACAGTCTAGAGATCACTGAAATTCACTATCTTCTATTGTCACTAACATGCTTCCTGTTCTATATCCCTCTAAATCCAGCGTGACGAATTTAAAGCCTAGCTGTTTAAGATCTTCAGCAATTTTGTCTATGATTCCAACATTGAAAAGCAGGCTTCTTTCGTTTCTTCCGACTTCAATCCTCGCTAACCCATTATGATCTCGAACACGAAGCTGTCGAACTCCGCTAATTTTCTTGATTAATTGCTCTGCCCTTCCAACTTTATTGAGCCTCTCCCTCGTGATTTGCTCGCCGAACGGGATCCGAGACGCTAAGCAGGCCAAGGCAGGTTTATCATGAACTGATAATGCAAGTCTCTGGGCTAATATACGAATCTCTTCTTTTGCAAATTCGTTTTCGGCCCAAGGGCTGAAGACGTTTTTCATTTCCTTGATGGCTTGGAAGCCGGGTCTATGACGGCTTAAATCGCTGAAGTTTGTGCCTTCAAAGATTGCTTTTAATCCTAGCCTCTGTGCAAGATCTTGTAAACAGTTCAGTAGCTCTTTTTTGCAATAATAGCATCGGTTTTCGGGGTTTCTAATGAAATCCTCGTTTAACAGTTCATCAGTCTCTATTATAAGGTGTCTAATGCCTATTTCTCTAGCTATGCTCTGGGCTCCATTCATTTCCTCAGCAGGATATGTTGGAGACTTTGCGGGGAGAAAAGATTATAGTGGAATTATCTTTTCCCCTCGCTGAACTATCTAAGCAATTCATCTATAATCTTTTTCCCAGCTACTGGTGTTACCTTTTTATCCATGTGTCAAGTTGTTTTGAAGGTTCTAATTTGGTTCTTTTCTCTTTCTTAGGTTTCTTATGAGGCTTCGATTTTTCAGCGGGTGCGGAACACATCATCGTCAAGATCGTTCCTCTGCATCAAGACAATCTTCGGCTCTAGGCGAAGAAGGTCATTCCATATTTCAAGCAAGAAAGTTGATACTTACCAACATTCGATCAGTTCGGGTATTCAGTAACCTAAGAAAGAGATAACACAAACGAGGGTTGATGATTCAGTAGTTTCCGAAACATCCGTTTCTTTCGAAGACAGTTCCTCACGCCTGTAATCCAGCTTGAAAAGGCACAATCGTATATTCTTGTTCATGTACCTTAGCCTTTTCTGATCGATTTCAACAAAAGTGCCCTTGTTTCTCTCCCCGTGAACATGCCATCAACATAGAAGTCGGTGGCAGCTTCCTGCTTGACTGTGCCTGCGTCAGAGGAGATCCAGTAACGTCCTGTCGTTATCATCGTCATATTCTCTTCGCGATATGCGAGATGCTCCACTTCTCTGTATGTCACCCTTGCGCAGAAATATGTATTGCTATCACCCGCTACCATCTCCTCAAAACCTTCTACCATCTCCTCTCCAACGATCTTTCCATCATAGTTGCTACCCCCAACGGTAAGTGTGTAGTTGCTCTCATACGTCCATCTCTTCCCCTCGATCAGCGGGAAAGGAGGCTCAGGGAGGGGAACCTCATAAATGCACTCCGTGCCATCTGACACCCACCTCCTTAGGGCACCGTTTTCGGCGTAATAATAATGAGTAGTCTGATTCGGAGCCTCAACCTTGACTTCTGTCTCGCTTACCTTAAGCCACCTGAACAGCTGCTCTTTTCCATCAATCCACTCAGTGAAGTTCTTCTCTGTTCCAACCCGCAGATCAGGCCTCGCCACTTCGTGAAAGTGTTCCTCGCCCTCAACGTATTGCTTAGTTTTAGATATGAGCGACGCCAAGTTCAGTATCAACTGATAGTTGTCGTCCACGTAACAGTATGGCTCACTGAGGAAGGTCAGGTCTCCGAAGGCAATGACGGTGCCGTTTCTTTTTTCAGCAAAGACTATAGTGGCATAGTTGTCTGCTTTCTCCGCTACAGAAGAGTATGTGTTGTTTGATGTCCAGGCCAGTTCCCTTCCTGCTGTACGTATATGGGTGCCCATGAACAGGACAAGAGACTTCAGATTTCGGGTCAACGGGCTGCTCACAAAGTTCCTGATGTATATGTTCCTGTATGAGCCGAAGTTTTCCTCCCCATTATATAGATATCCCTTCGCGAAAGAGAGACCGAACCTAATGGAAAGAGAGTTTATAGGACCGATTATACCTTCTGATAACCCTTGCGTTCCAATATATTCCCAAGCCGGGTCGAAGAACATTACGAGTTGTCCTCCTTCATCAACGAACTTCGCGATGCTGTCGCACTCTCTATCTTTGTAGACTTCTGTGGGGGAGGCGACTATGAGACAGGAAGCCTCAGTCAGCTTAGAATCTAAGTCATCTCTTTGAGGGACAAAACTCACAGTAGCATTTCGATTTGCAAGCTCGGCTATAAGAATGTCAAGGTCCCACCATGAAATCTGGTTTCCGTGAGACAAGTCTACAAGAACATCGCCCCTCTCGATTGCAAGCTCCGTGGGTTGCTTTTGTGACTGCAAGCTCTGAGTGATGACTTGAGGGGGAAGATAGATGAAGTGTAAAGCTGGCGGAGGGTGAAGCTCATCTAACGCTTCCAGGGTCAGGTTCCGCGAATCTGGGGGTGTGTAATCGGATGAGCCTTGCGAAGACTGGTTTGAACTCGTTCCAAAGGCTTCTAACTCAACGACCTCGTACTGCACGAGGTTCGCGTTCTCAGCTGCCCGCAGTATTGCCTTTTGCATGGATCCTATCTCGTCAACTAAACCCGCTTCTAGAGCCTCACTTCCCAAGTAGATCATCGCTTTCTTCAGCTGCGTTGAGGACAGTTTGAGGCTATCGCCCCTATTTTTCTCCACTGCTGATACGAAGTTGTCTAAGGCGTGGCTCATGTTGAAAGGAAAGAGAAGAGTGGAGAAGCCTGTGACCTTATAGGCTCCAGTCTCCAGCACAGATTCTGATGGTATAAGTATTGGAGGCCCTGTTCCTATTACTCCTATGCTTCCGACGAATGATGTGGGGAGAGCGTAAATATGATCAGCCGCCACCGCAATGTAGTATCCTCCGGAAAGCGCTGTGATGATGGAAGCCTCAAGGGGCTTTTTCGCCTTAAGCTCTAGTAGGTCGAGGTATATCTCCTCGCAATAGTCAGCGTAGCCGCCTCCGGAATCAACCACTAACACACAGCCTTCACGCTTTCGTTGAGCAAAGCTTGGTTTACAAGGTTGACGTATAGGCTAGCAGTGGAAGGGCTTTCTATATAGCCTTCAACCCTTATGATGCCTACGATATTCCTTCGTTTGACCGATGGATACCGCGTATATATCTGCAGGTAAACCCCTGCAACGGCCAAGATGCAGATGAGAACTATTGCGATGACTTCACGCCTTCCTAGCACAGAACGCAAGGTTTCAGAAACTCTTCTCTTCTCTTGACTCTTTTGATCAAAAAAGTTCTTCATTTAGAATTCTCCTCATCGAAATCTAGTGAGACGAAGCTTATTTCGGTTCCGGTAATCTCTATTAAAAGAACATATAGAAGCAGCAGGTCCAAGCGTCGCTGATGACAGCTAGCTTAAGAGGATTAACAAAAAAAGTTGGGGATTATGCTGGTCGCGGTGTTGGAAGTGCCACTGTTCTCCTTCTTATGGCTATGTAGTATCCGGCTAGGACCACTGTGGCAATCACGGTCGCGGCTGTTACGAACTTTATAGGCACGAGGTCGACTGGGAGAATCGATGCGATAGTTATCGTGTTTCCAGTAGCTGTTGCACGTCCAGGTACTACCAGAACCATCTCAGGGTCGATTACGACATTGCCGTAGGGTGTGGTGACGTTGATGTCTCTGACCAAAGTGAACGTTGTCATATTGCTGTCAGAGTCGTATGTACTCTCCCACTGCTCAAGAGGGATGCTGAAAACAGACAGGTCTAGGAACATGGCCTTGCCTGGGGCGAATACCCATCCGGGGAAGCCGAATTTTGCTCCGTCAACCTTTTCTGTCACGTTGAGACTTCGGAACTGGCTACGGATGAAGGTTCCCGAAGAGTTGCTCGTGACAACACCGTAAAGGTCGAAGCTCTGAGCCACCGTATAGACCCCCGTCATCATATATGTGCCGTCTTTGTAGCTGGTCTTTGTGGTCACTTCGATGCTCAGGTTGAAGTTCTTGATGTAAACGTCGCTTGAGTTGTAGATCCAATGTAGCGTCTTGTTTATGCTATTTGCCAAAGCATTCTTGAGGCCGAGCTGTGAGGCGGGAGTGCCCCAGCATCTGGCTATCGTTGGCGCGTTCATGTGCTTGTTCCAGAGATCATCGAACTTTTCCTGCATCTTCTCTCGGAAACAGGGTCTTATGAACTCCGGCATCTCTTCGGTCTCTTCGATTTTCAGTTGCTCCCACTTCTCGTTCCATTTGTTCATCCATTCTACCCATTTGTCCCATCTGTTTGCCCATTTTTCCTCCCATGGTTCAGCCCATTGCTGCTGCCACTTGTGCTTCCATTCCATTCCTAACTGATAGTTGCGCTCCGCCCATTCCTCCCATTTCTCCATAAACTCCGACCAATTTCCTCGCCAATCCTCATGTTCTTCCTCCCACTGGGTCTTCCAGTTGTCCCATTTTTGCCTTAAGCCTTCTCTGTCTTCTTCGAACCATTTCTTTGTGATGTTGAAGGCGGCCGCCGTCATGTTCGCTGTCAATGTCAGATCGAAATGCACATAATCCTCGCCCTGTTTCAAGACTCCCTTGGCGTCTATCGCGTTGGCCGGAAAAATGCTAGGCGCCAGAATTGCTGAAGCCAAAAGCACGACCAGCAAACTGCATGCCGATGCATGTTTCCGCACTTGTTCTTTCTCCTTTTGCCAAATAGTGTAAGAAATATACTTCTTTCAAACTTTTAACACTTTTCCTTCAGTTTTTTAGAGACCGAAGCCTCGAGAATTCCGAACTATTGTTCTAAGAATTAGAACTCAAGAAATAGGTACAAGCCGAGAACAAGGTAGAGGACCATCATAGACACCAAGGCCGCTCTCTCAGTCCTCAACCCTTTAGCCACAGAGATCGCAGTGGTTAGGAGAAACAACGAGTATCCCATAGACAGTAGCATGATAGACTGAGCGACCATCAGGCCAAGCCGTATGTAGAGGAACCTGAACAGAACCCAGATTGTCGGAAGTGCCAAAGATGGTAGGAGGGCATAGCATGATCCGATGAGCAAGCATCCGAAACCTTCCCTGGGCCTATGATACAAGAAGAATGTGACTATGTTTGCGAGGATGTTGATAGCCGCCCATCCCCCCATGAAGAGGATCGCAGCATGAAGTGGCGAAAGAGAGGGTTTATCACTGTACAAGATTATGATTGGAAAGAGCTGAGCCTCGTAGGTGATCCACATCCCGTAGGCCAATATGGTTACAGCCGTTGGCAGAAAGAGCTTAGGAGACTCATAAACGTACGAGAAGAGGCCGCGCATCGTAAGGACTCTGCCCAGAAAACTAAGCCAGCCTGCGCGCCTTTCAGACTCAACGCCCACGGAGACCAGCTTCTCTTCGCTCTCTACCAGGAGGCGGTAGGCCATCTCGCCTTTGGGAGTCAGAACATATCTTCTACCTTTGTCCTGAGCGATCAATCCCTGCATAAAGTCAATGTTGTAATAGAGCGTTCCGACACTTACTTTGAGCCTTGTTCTTAGGTCGGTGAAGCTCGCTGACCCGGTTTCTCCTATGATCTTGATTATGTCTCTTCTCAATGGATGACCGAGCACCGTGTAAAAGCTAGAGATCTCGCTGTTCGGCGCAGGCATCGCAATCGACCTGGAGCAATCTACAACTATAGCAGTTATCTCCACATAGAAGTTATTAACCGAATCTACAGACTACAAGTCTATAAAACCACAGCAAATCATCAAGATTCCCGCGAGCATTGCCTAGCCCTATTCCTTCAAACAGTTGCCAACGGCAGGCATTCTGGGCCCAGTCTTTTCTCCTTCTTGGTCTTCGGTCTTATAGGATGCTCAAATACGGCGAACTTTATCTTGTTCCTATGCTTCTTACGAATGTGTCTACTTAGTGCCTCATGGTTCTCAAAACTCTCTGGGCAATACTCACATTTCAAAGGCAACTACATCACCATTAGTAGGTCAAAAATATAAAAGGGCGATGGAAGTCGCCATCTAAAGTCCGTACACAGCTTGGAGGCCTAGGATGTCGCCTAATCCCAGTGTCTGCTTGTACGTCTCTCCGTAATTAGAGTAACCGTACATTGTCAACCAGTAGTCCGCGTCGCTGTAGAGGTCGTTTAGACCGGCCCAGTGGCCGAACTCATGTGTCATTATGTTTTGGACATCCATTTTTTCAGCTTCGCCGGAAAGGCTCCACTGATAGAAGGTGTTCAGCCTCGTGTCTGTCTCTAGAATCTTTGAACCGCTGTACCAGATGTATGTGACAGCTATGACACCAGCTTGATAACGGCCCCAAGCTACCACATTGTAGCCATCGTACTTCCCAGCCGTCCTCGTCGTTGTCCCCTGATAGGAGAACACGGCTGCACCCGTTTTGCTGTCCCATGTTTCCGCAGATGCTGTAATGACTGTAACCACTGCGGAAATGGAGAAGCCGTATTTGTTGCTTGGATTTATCCAATACTTTGCCGTGACATACCAGTGGAAGGGCAACAGCTTGTAGTCCGGGTTTGTCTCTGAATTGTCTGTCGGCGGTATTGCGTTCACAGTAACGCGACCGTTATCACGCAATTCGATAACCATCAAATGAATGGGTTCCTCGGCTGCATGCACTGGCAGAGGCAGGATGGCGGCAAGAGCCACTATGATCAAGGCAATTAAAGCCAAAGAACTAGTTCTCCTCAATTCACAACTCCCTCAACACATAGTTGTGTCTAACGACCATTAAAAAGTTGGTCGTGTTCTTCTTAAAAACATTGTGGAAATAAGTTACGGAATTCATTTATCATGACAGATCTCGCCACGTTTTTGCCGTAAAGATTCTGCTCTTTATGGGTTTGGGTCAAAGCTCTTCCCAAGAGTTCGCTGCTACTACCATACCTGTAAGCAGCATTCTTATGTGCCTCGTCAACGATGATTAGTCCCGCCTAGCTTCAG
>Ga0315312_1000776_pt1 | contig 30901 bp, 27 predicted proteins | sample TDP7_MG_FD_203629 | JGI IMG/M metagenome (GOLD analysis project Ga0315312, IMG submission 203629) | Freshwater sediment microbial communities from Lake Towuti, South Sulawesi, Indonesia - TDP7 | ecosystem: Environmental > Aquatic > Freshwater > Lake > Sediment | place: Indonesia: South Sulawesi... | reverse complement strand
ACAAGTCCGTAATCTACCTTCCTGATCGTTTGCCACCGAGCGGATTGACTCTGCTGCGCTATCTAATTTTTCAAGCTCAGACCTTTCAGGTTCTTTTGTTGATTTAACGTAGCTTCGGATAAAGTCCACAGACTTCTTGGCTCCTTCCAAATCAGCCTCCTCGACCTTTTCCATTAGTTCTATACACCTACGGACTTCTTCGACAAAACTTCCGTATTCTTTCAGCCTCCCATTCATTCTGAACAACATGAATAGTGCGTCTTCTAAAAGCGGTTCTGCATAACTCTCAGGGCTTTCAAAAACTTTGTCTCTCTCCTCCTCCCAAAGACGCTTCAGCTCGTCTATAGTACCGCAGATGTCGCTAAACCTCGTCTGAGGATATTCCATGTAGCCCTCACCTGCATAGAAATATTCGATGGCGGTAGTTTTTAAAATCTTGTGATTTTGTTGTTTGAGTCGCCGTCTTTTGCGGGTGTTTAGGGAGTGTATGCGTCGAGGGGAATTAGGGGTGTATGGCAAAGTTAAAATAGTTCAAAGGAAAGCATTAGGGAGGAGTTGGTTCCCATGAGTGAGATTTTAACCCCCCTAGTTTTTCAGTTGGGCGCGGGTGGCGTAGCCGGCTTCGTCGTAGGATACGCCCTCAAGAAGCTTGCCAAAATCGTGGCATTCGTTGCCGGCCTCTTCTTCATCGTCCTCCTGTACTTGGCTTATGTGGGTATAATTAATGTGAACTATGACAAACTTATAAGTGCCATAGAAAGATTGATGGGCTCAGTTGGGGGAGCGTCAAGTTGGATTACGGCCATTATAGCCGCCCTACCCTTTGCGGCCACCTTCGCTGTAGGATTTGCAGTTGGCCTAAAGGTGGGCTAAAGCCCGCCAATCCTTGATATTGATGGCTAAAACGATACCCATTACTAATGGCTTATGTTTTTATACATCGTTAAGGGGTGGTTTAGTGCAAAAGGTTTTATCTTTTACCTTTTACATAAATCCATACGGGATTTAAATGTCCGATAAGAGATCAAGGTTAATTCCCAAATTTTGGGAAAACATAGAGGAAGACATAGAGAAGATAGAAGAAGAGCTGCCGCCTGATAGGAAAATAGAGGAATTAACAAGGGTGAACTTTGACTTAATTCGATTCCTCGTTATTTCAAATGATGCCTTGCTCCGCCTAGTATTTCAGGTGGTGCCTCCATCAAAGGAGAACCTCATAAAATTCCTTCAATATAACAAGGAATTAATAGACAATGTTGAAAGGTCAGACATTAGGGAAGAAATTAAGAATAACATGATCTCAGGGTTGAAAAATAATTTGAAAGGACTTTTGGAGGCGATTCTTAGAACAAATTTTTTATCTTTCGACGAAATGGTAGACGTTTTCCTCATGGATGTGGGGCGAGATTTGGCCAGAGAGTTGGTTTCTCCAAATTTGATAGCAGAACTTTGGGGTTTGTCAGCACTCCAAAAGTTTAATGAAATCATAAAAAAGTGACTAGACCATTATTCCCTACTCTTTAGCCAGAGGGCGGCCTTCTGAAGCAGGGGGCTTGGAGACATATCCACCACGGGGACGATTATCTTCTCCTTGGTTTCAATCACCGGGCTGTACTTGGGCATCAGCGCATAGCTCACAAAGGCCCAATAAACCCTTTTTTCCTCCACAAGGGCCTTTACGGCTGTATCCGTGGTTAAGGGTAGGGGGAAATAGACGAAGGTCACGCCTTGCACCCAGTAGAGGCCCGTGGGTTTTCCTCCTGCGGCGATGTTGGCGAAGCGCGCCAGCTCCTCAGGCGTAGAAAATCTGGTCAGCTCCATGATGACCACTTCCTTAAAGGGATCGTATCTGAAGACTAGGCCCTCCAAACTTCAACCTCCCATTCTTATATTATCATGAGGAGAACCCCCTTTTATGCTATTCCCTCATACGGAGGGAAAAGTTAAATGAGAAAGGAAAAAGCCTTAAGCAAGGCGGAGTTTAAGTTAATTGACTTCATCAGGAAGGGATGGGTTTGCCGGAAATTCGAGTTGCAATGGCTGGGGTGGGTAACAGCGCGGCTGCCCTAATTCAAGGAACGGAATACTACAAGGACGTTAAGGAGGAGGCGCAGGTTCCAGGACTGATGCACGTAAACTTTGGGGGCTACCACGTCAGGGACATAAAATTTGTGGCCGCCTTCGAAGTGAACAAGCAAAAAATAGGGAGGGACCTGGGGGAAGCCATTTTCAAAAAACCTAACTGCTGCGCAAAATTTGCCGACGTGCCAAAACTTGGAGTAACCGTTCTTCCCGGACCCATCCTAGATGGCGTTGCCCCCCACATGAGGGAGCCCTTCCAAAGCTATGATGAGAAGGAAGTAAAGCCGGTAAACGTGGCCGAAGCCCTCAAAGAGGCGGAGGCGGAGGTGCTGATAAACTATCTTCCCGTGGGGAGCTATAAGGCTTCGCGGCACTACGCCCAGGCAGCCCTAGACGCAGGGTGCGCCCTTTTAAACTGCATCCCCGAGTTCATCGTCTCAGACCCCGAGTGGGGGAGAAGGTTTGAGGAGAAGGAATTACCTGCGGCGGGAGACGACATAAAGAGTCAGCTGGGAGCCACCATCCTGCACAGGAACCTCATAAAACTTTGCGTGGACCGTGGAGTAACGGTGGAGGAAACGTACCAGCTGAACCTAGGTGGAGACACCGACTTCCTGAACATGACCGTGGAGGAGAGGTTGAAAAGTAAGAGGATCAGCAAGACGGAGGCCGTTACAAGCATGGTTCCCTACAGGGTTCCGACCCGGATAGGGCCCTCCGACTACGTCCCCTTCCTCGAGAATAAGAAAATATGCTACATCTTCATTAGGGGCCACAAGTTTGGAAACCGGCCCGTCACCCTCACGGCCAAATTGGAGGTGGAGGACTCCCCCAACAGCGCCGGCGTCGTCATCGACGTCGTCCGCGCCATAAGAATAGCCCTAGACCGTGGTATAGGGGGACCCCTAACCAGCATATCCTCCTACGCCTTCAAACACCCCCCTGTTCAGGTCCCAGATGACACAGCCCGCCAGTGGGTGGAAGACTACATAGCAGGAAAACGAGAACGCTAGTTTTTCACCGCTGTTGCTGGTATATGTTGGAGGTCATTTCTGCTATCTTACATAAGGAATAATCTAGGTTTAACAGGAAATTTGAGATATTTTTCTTCCATTCATCACTTAACTTATCCCAGTCATCCAAGATATTAAGTATGTCCTTATGCTCTGCCAGTCCTAACGCTTCTAGCCTCCCCTTAAGTTGGTTCCTAGTGGTCGGATAATCGCCTGTGAGGATGTAAACGATGACTCGGAGGGCGAAATCGCAGGTTTTAATATAGTACCGTAATCCTTTGAGAATCTGGTCCTCGGGGTGCTCCTCCAGGTAATAGTGGCGAACCGTATGGATGGCAGCATCAAGGTCGCTTCTTACAATTTCCCAAAGGTCTTCACGGGTGGGCTCCGGCACGCCAAACATCGAAAAGATTTGGGGCTCCTCTAGCCAAAATTGGGCTTTCATGTGCCGGGGAAGGCCCTTGAACTCATCTAAACTTAATACGTAGGGAGATATTCGATAGGGCTGATTCCGGATAAGGCTTTTCAACACCTCCAAGTCCCGTTGGGTAATCCCATCCAGGATTATCAGAAAGTCCACGTCGCTCCTCTGCTGCGCCTCTCCCCTCAAATGGCTTCCGCGGAGTCCGATATATTTAAGCCGGCTCCTAAAGGCTTCTTTTACTGATCCCACGAAATTAGCATAACTTTCCATAACCTAATATTCTGGTTCGTGATTGATAACTCTTACCTGTAATAAAGTGTAGAATAGTATAAATATTATATAAGAAAAGTTTATATTATATTTTGGCTTTTTTCATTTGAGGTGAAAACCTTGGCAAAGGCGGAGACGGTCATAGTTAAGTTGAGGGGATTACCCTCCGACATACTGAACAGACTTGTGGAGACGGGGCTCTACATGAACAAGAGTGAGGCGATAAGGGCGGCGGTTATTCGGTTAGGGCATGATTACGGCCTGATTAACTTAACTGAGTATTATGAGAGGCAGCTGGATGAAGCCATAAAAGGTTCTGGAGTGAGACCCACCTACGAGGAAGTGATGGAGACCATCAAAAGGGTTAGAAAAGGAGAAGGCCGCGTTCAGAAATGAGGCGAGTAGCATACCGGCTTTATCTGGACACAAACATTTACATTTTTGGAAGGACCTTGGAAAGGTCAAACTCAAGAATAATCCTTGATCTGGCTAAAACGGGCGTGTTAACCTTGGTGGTGTCTGACACCCTAATAAATGAGGTTAAAGAGGTCTTCACAAGGTTATTCGGAAGGGAAGTGGGGAAATACGCCAGATTTTACGTTGAAAGTTTTCCCAATAGGCAAAAGGTGGATGCCTTGGAAATAGCCAAGGAGAGGAAAAAATATGCATCATACGCCAGGGAAGAGGATTTGGATCACCTAACCGCTGCTAAGCCTGGCGGCGCCGAATATTTCATAACCACTGACAGGGACTTCATAGAATCTAACGTCAAAACCGTGATGAACATCCTAACCCCCAAAAAATTCATTGAACTCATAGGAATTAAGCCCTACGACACACCTAACGAGGAATGACCTATAGCGTGCATGATTGCAAAATCTTTTGTTACGCATGTTTCCTAAGCCTTTAGAGGATATCTTATGCTTTTGGTCACCTCTTCGACGTGGACGGCAGAGAAATCCCCAATCAATTCACCATAAGGAAGATGGAGGAGAAAGACCGTCGTCGATGTGATCCTTAAGGAGGGACAAATGGCCATCCTAGAACGTATCATGAAGCTTTAACTTTGATTATGCGATATAAGAAAGCGTGCTCTTTGAGATGGAAAGGAGGCGTTAAAGCGCCATTGCCTTGACGCATTCGTCTGGAGAAAGGAAGGGTATCTTAACTGATTCTACGAAAGGTCTCCTCAAGGGCCTGTTTTAAGCTCTTTCCAAATTATGAAGCAGGCAGGAGATTTTGTTGGGCTTGCTCCACTAGTTTGAGGCAGCCCTATCCAGTGGTCAATTCAACCCTTCTTTTTCCTCGGGCTAGGGTGGAGACGTAGACCTTGCCCCTGATTTCCATTTCCATCAGGGTTTTGTTTAGGGCTCCGAAGCTTATGTCTTCTCGGCTTTCCCTTAATAGGTCGAAGAGTTCTGCGTCGGTTAGGGGTCCCTTCCTTTCCAGAAGCTCCGCTATTTCCACGTAAAGGGGATGGGGGCTCCAAGTTTTGACGGACATGTTCTAAGCTCCTTAAGCGTTAAGCTAGGGGCGTTGTGGGCTTCTGCACCTGCCTGAGCTGTCTCATGAAGCCCTTATACCAGTTCTCCATGTCTGGCGATATGCTGGGGCCGATCTTCTCCATGGCCACCCTAAAATCTTCAAGGGTAACCTCCTTAGAGTTGACATCCCTCCTTAGGGCATTCATGGCAGCCTCCCGGCAAAGGGCTTCAATATCTGCACCAGAGTAATCCTTGGTTACGCTGGCCAAGTGGGCCAGGTCCACATCCTTCCCCAAGGGCATGCCCTTGGTATAAAGCTTAAAAATGTCTAGTCTAGCGTTGTTGTCCGGCTGGGGAACGTAGATTAAACGGTCAAACCTGCCCGGTCGAAGCACAGCCGGGTCCAATATGTCCGGCCTGTTGGTAGCGGCGATGACCACCACGTCCTCTAGGGCGAGGATGCCGTCCATCTCCGTGAGAAGTTGACTGATGACCCGCTCGCTGACCCCGCTATCGGCGTATCCGAGGCCCCTCCTGGGCACGATGGAGTCGAACTCGTCGAAGAATATTACTGAGGGAGCGGCCATCCGCCCCTTCCTAAAGACCTCCCTGATTGCCTTCTCCGATTCGCCCACCCACTTGGAGAAGACCTCGGGGCCCTTTATGGTGATGAAGTTGGCTTCGCTCTCCGTGGCCACCGCCCTGGCCAACATGGTTTTTCCGCATCCCGGCGGTCCGGAGAGGAGGATTCCCTTGGGTGGGCGGATGCCCATCCTCTTGAACCTCTCCGGGTTCTTCATGGGCCACTCCACGGCCTCCCTGAGCTCCTGCTTCACGTTTTCTAGGCCGCCTATCTCGTTCCAGTGGACCGTGGGGACTTCAATGTAGACTTCCCTCATGGCTGTGGGCGTGATCTCCTTGTAGGCGTTTATGAAGTCCTCCATTCGAACCTCCATCTTCTCTAGAACCGCTGGGGGAATTCTTTCCTCCTCCAAGTTTATCTCGGGCAGGTATCGACGGAGGGCCTTCATGGCCGTTTCTCTGCCCAAGGCGGCCAGGTCTGCCCCTGTGTAGCCGTGGGTCATGTCTGCAAGCTTCTTTAGGTCCACATCCTGCGCCAGGGGCATGCCCCTCGTGTGAATCTGTATGATTTCATGTCGTGACTGCTTGTCTGGGACCCCTATCTCTACTTCCCTGTCAAACCTTCCAGGTCTGCGTAGTGCGGGGTCCAGGGCCCCGGGCCTATTGGTGGCGCCTATGACAATGACATTTCCCCTTCCCTCCAGCCCGTCCATGAGGGCTAGGAGCTGGGCGACCACCCTCCGTTCCACTTCTCCTGTGACCTCCTCCCGTTTGGGCGCGATGGCATCTAGCTCGTCTATGAAGATAATGCCAGGTGCGCTTTTCTGGGCCTGTTGGAAGATTTCGCGGAGCCTGGCTTCTGACTCGCCATAAAACTTTGACATTATTTCTGGCCCGTTTATGGAGAAGAAGTTGGCTTCAGATTCGTTGGCCACCGCCCTTGCCAGCAGGGTTTTTCCGCAGCCTGGGGGCCCATGGAGTAAGACGCCCTTTGGAGGTTCTATTCCTAACCTTTGGAAGAGTTCTGGGTGTCGTAGTGGGAGTTCAACCATTTCCCGTATCCGCTGGATTTCTTCATGGAGTCCGCCGATGTCCTCGTAGGTGGTTCGGGGCACGCCCTTGGCTTCTGGAGTGGGTTCGCTCAGGATTTGCAAACTGGTCTCATAGGTCATCCTCACAACTCCGTGGGGTCGAGTTTTAGTCACGGTAAAGGGTATGGCTTGGCCCAGCATCATGACGAGGGTGGTGTCCCCCTCCACGAAGGCCCTCTCCACGAGCCTGTTCTTCACAAACTTGGTGAAGTCCTGATCCACGTTTAATCGCATGTCCACTGGAGCCAAGACGATGCTTATGGCGTCCTTCACCTTGGCCCGACGCACCACGGCATACTCATTTATGCCAACTCCAGCATTCTTGCGGGTTAATCCATCAACTCTTATGAGCTCCCGGTCCTGGTCCTCAGAATAGGCGGGCCAAGCTATGGCTGTGGTGGTCCTCTTCGCAGAAATTTCAACCACATCCCCCGCGGAGATACCCAGCTTCTGCATGGTATTTTGGTCGATCCTTGCTATTCCACGGTACACATCCCGCTGCCTAGCGTCTCCAACCCTCAGTTGAACCTCACTCAACACCCTTCACCTACGTATCTCGAAAGATCACATTCATATATAAATGTTATAAATGTCTAGGTTTCCCCTTAAACTTCCAATTTTACGAGCATTTCTAAAGCGGAGGGAGGATATTAAAGGTTTTCCTTCAGCGGTTATGAGCGCACCACAACCGCCCAATTCAAACTGAATTGGCGTAAACTTCAATCTTTAGAATTTTAACGAGAAGCTAAGGCTACCCGTTCCATCTCGTTGCGTCTCTGAATGGCGAAACTTTTAGTGTCTCCATTGGCCGCCAAAATCAACTCCTCGGCTAGGCACTCCTCCAGGGTCCGGGGATTCCCAAAGGTTTCTTTCCTCGCCCCTTCAGAGAGGGAACGGAGGGCTAAGTCCACCCTCCTCTGGGGCGAAATATCCACTGAGTGGTGATAAACCACACCGCCAAAGCTAATTCGGGTGGTGTCTTCGCAGGGAGCGGAGTTCTCCACGGCCCTAACGAGAACCTCCACGGGGTTACGCCCCGTGCGTAAATGAATGATTTCAAAGGCGTTCCTCACCACGTTCATGGCCCTAAGCTTCTTCCCCGCGTTTCTCCCTGAGCGCATAAGATCGTTCACCAAACGCTCCACAATGTTGACATTCGCCTTTTGGAACTTTCCATGCGCGTGGCGTCCCATGCTGTGGGGAACAAAGATGGGCTTGAGGGATACATAACGCCTAAGTCCAAGGTCCTTTACTTCAATCCCTTCAGTGCTCCACTTATCAAATAGGTGAAACTGCCCCTTAGCCTCCTTCTCGCCCAAGTCCCTCACCCCAGCAGATCTTGAGTTAAACATCATAGTTTAAAAATGTTATTAAGCCGCTAACGGATTAGCGCATGGGCTTCTCCTTCCGACCGTAAACCAGCTCCGTGAGGGAAACCCCGTTAACCGTAACCACCTTGTGGCGAACTCCAGGAATATCTCCCAGGGCGCCTCCGCGGGGGCCACCGATCCCCTCTATGATCACCTCGTCATGCTCATCGACAACGTTGAGGGCGCCGTCGCCCGGGAGGAAGGCGGTAATCACCTTACCGTTCTTAATAAGCTGGACGCGAACGCACTTACGGATGGCACTGTTGGGTTGCTTGCTCTCCACCCCCTTCTTCTCCAGAACTATTCCCCGCGCCATGGGTGAACCCATTAATGGGTCAGACTTAACGTCTAATCTAAGCATCCGCCGCTTATAGTAACTGTCACTCCACCTAAGCTTCTTCCTTTTTTCCGTTAGTTTCCTGGCGGCGAATTCCCCCTTAGGCGACTTGGAACCCATGACTCCCCTTCACCCTTTGGTTTATTTAGATTAAGGGTCTTATTTATAGGTGTTATTATTTTCCGTAAGAAGACATGAAGGAAGACCGGGCAAATGGAGAAATTTTCACTTTTGACCAGAAGCAAAGAGGACTTCTTTAATTGCTTTCATCCTCAACATTTTCCGGGCTTGTTTCAGGTTATGTTCGGTTGTCCACAAAGTTTTCGGGTCAACTTCAAGAAATATTGGAAGTTTTCCAGGGGGACATCTGCAGGAACGCCGTGGTCAACGCCTGGAAAGTAGCCGCCTGTTTTAATCAGATACGGAACCTTGGCCATAACCTCCCTTTCGATGGCCTTCTTGTCTTTAGCCAGTTCGCGCTTGTCGATGCCACCCATGATTATGAGACGAGGATACTGCTTTCTTAGGGCTACGGGGTCCATGCCCGCCGCCACCTCGCAGGGGCTGACGCCGTTTATGCCCGCCTCAAGCCACACAGGGATCAGGGGTTCCATGTTTCCGTCACTGTCCACAATGATGATGTCCACACTGTGATCCCGGAGGAAGCCAGTTATCCTCTTGTAGGGGGAAAGCATAAATTCCCGAACCATTTTGGGGGAGATCATGGGGCCCCACTTGTAGGCCATGTCCTCCGAGATGGTAGCCGAGTCTGGTGAAGGAATAATCTCGTCCAAGGCCTTATGCAGGGCCTCTATCTGAAATTCGGCACAGAAATCCATGATCTTGTGGATGAGACCAGGGTCAAGGTAGAAACCCTTTATCATCGCGTGGAGGCCCATCATCTCCCTAGTCCACCAGAAGGGGCCCCTGAGGGAGATACTGAGGGGGTAGTCCCTGGCCTTCCAGGCCCTCTTTAACTCCTCCCAGTCTTGGGGATATCTCCCGGGCGACTTGGGATCGTACCGCTCCTTGACCTTTTGAAAGTCTTCCTTGTTCTTGACGGGGAACTCCAGGAACTCCCTGGTGGCGAAGCCCGACCATCCGTCGTCCCAGTCTGCCCTGAAGCCCCTCTGCTTGATCCCTAAGTTGTCTATCCAGACCCTGTACCGGTCGGTCTGCTCCAAAATCTTCTCCTCGAAGGGGGGAATGGGGCCCAAGTTGACGGACCTTAAGTTCTCGGGGTGCCACTCGAGTCCCGTCCCGGGGTAGCTGGAGATCCCCCCGGCCTTGTCAAACTTAAAGTAGTCGCCGGGGCTCACGTCGGCGGGCATCCCCTCCCTCCGCCAACGCTCCAAAGTGGCCTTTCGAGGACCACCGCCTCCAAGGGGAACCCAAGCAGGTTTTCCAAAATGAGCCGTCTCTAAGAACCTTTCCCGCGCGTTCACCGCAACCACTCCTTCCCTATAGCCATCGTTTGAACCAGTCAAATGCCTTGGCACCGCTCCAGGCATGCTCACCTGGGTGGATATCGCAATCTAAGTGTTCGGATGCGCCAGCCGCTGCGTAAATTCTTTCAAGATGAGAATAGGCGTTTTTGGTATCTTCAATGATGAAGCAGGTGTCCTTTTCTCCCATTTCTATCATCAGGGGTTTTGGCGCTATTAATCCAGCGACGTCGGGGATGTCTCCTATGGTTAGCAGTCCAGGCATATACTGGGAACCGCAGAAGTTCCCCTTACCCCGCATCCCCATGGCGTCGCCTCGAATTGTGCTTAAGTATCCGCTAATACAGGCAACCTTGACGCGCTCATCCAAGGCGGCAAGATAGGTCGTCATGGTTCCGCCAAAGGACAGCCCCGCGCACCCTATTCGGTCCCTATCGACTTCCTTACGGGATTGTAGGTAATCCAGGGTACGCATGCCATCCCATATCTGCAGGTTGAGAAGGTTATAGCCTAGATAACCACAGGCCATGTAATTGACATTGCATGGGTCTCGGCTGGGCCGCACCCATTCTGCTGGACTGGCCCGTTCCCCAAATCCACGCCAGTCAGGGGCGATGACCACGTATCCTCGTTTCACAAACTGCAAGGCATAGTCGTAATTCAAGGGCGCAATACGTTGGTTATACTCTTCCTGATTTTGTGTGACGCCGCACACATCCACCTTTCCACGCCCATGTCCATGGGCAGCAAGGATTCCCGGTCTTTTTTCTGAACCCATATCTTTTGGAACCAAGACGTAGGCTGGGATACTGACGTACTTCTCTGAATCATAGACTACTTTTTCCCTAACGTACGTGTCCATGTCAACTGATTCGACGACTTCAGGGTTTAAAGGCACCCTTTCGGGCGTTTTACCAAGAAGCCCAAGCAGCCGGGATTTGAACTCTTTGCGCCATAACTTATATTCGTCAATGGTTTTCCCTCGGAAAGAAAGCGTTGGCTCCTCCGATTGAATCCATGCCCAAACACTCTCGTAGGAAGAAAAATATCGCTTTGACATGGCTTATCCCTTATTTTAGGAGCTTAATAATTGTTTTGCATTTGGCAAGGGAATTAAGCTTAAAATCCCAAGAATTGGAAGAAACATCCCTCGTAAATCCCCTTTTTCTGTTTTGGGAGCCGCCAGGTCTATTGCGTCTAGCCCAAAGTGGTCCAAAGAAGATGAAATAGAAAACGTGGAACCGGATATTGTTGAAAATTGACAATGAGATGGAGGAAATGGAAGCTGAAATAGACACCTTGGTTTTCAAATTATGTGAGTTAAGCGACGATGAAATAAAGGCTTCATCAGAAACAAGAAAACACAAAATCTAAACCTCAATTAAAAAGAAAACGTATATCTCAACTCTGTATTCAGAATTAACAAGTTTTAATTTAGCTCTTTTAACAAGCCTTTTGGAGGATGGTTTGTGTTGAAAGATAACCCTGGGCTTAATGGATTTGGTCTTTTCATCGTTCTCACAATTTCAATAATCTTTCACTCGGTTTTGTTACACGCCATCCCTGTCGCAGAATATGTTCCATATGTGGGCGCGGTTAGACCCATGGAGTTTTACTTTCACTACAGCGACCTCCCAGTTTCAGTTGCTGGAATACAAACGCATTACGTTATGAACACAACCAGATTGTTTAAATTTGCCACTCAGAAGGCTGCTTTCCAGAATTCTTTCTATAAACCAATTGGTCAACCAAAAATCGTTGTCGACTTTTATCTCTACCCAAACCTTGCTGGTCCAGTAACTGTCAGTGGTAGATGGCAGATTTTAATTTGGGTCAACGCTTCTGCCTACAAACCCGCAGGCTTCACCATTCAATTCAAGGAGATTGCTGTTGGCGGCTCCGTTCTCTGGGATTCTCTGGCGATAAATCCAACTGTTACCAGCAGTGTAGGCAGCTACATAGACGCCCCAGTCTACAATTACAATCTCACATCGACACCCCTCTCCCATAAGTTCAGTCCGGGCACAACCCTCCTTGTTGAAGTAACTGTAAATGCGGGGTCGTCTGCCGACACTCGAATCTGGTATGACTCACCCTTCTACCCAAGCAAAGTGATTCTTCCAGCTCAAGACTACGCTCGCCCTGCATCGGTCAAAACATACGACGTTAATGGCACCGAAACAAACGAGTATTCCGTGTTTTGGAACGAAAGTCAACGGAAGGTGATAGTTCACGCTAACGTTACTGACCCGTTCGGCGGATATGACATCTACATGGTCAATGTCACAATTCAAGACCCAGCGGGACAGTCTATCGTTGACAACGTTAACATGACACGGATAGGAGACGGCTTGTGGACGATTCATTACTCAATTTTGTATGAAACCGTTTGGTCCTACCCCATTACAGCGCCATCGGGCAACTACACAGTTACTGTTTCAGTGATAGACAACAACGGCTACTACCACTACTTAGGATACGGCAGCTTCGACATGTTCATAACAACCACAGCACTCTTCAGCATCGGCGTCCAATACCAAGTTCAGATTAAAACCATCGATTGGCGCAACCAGACAATGACAAACGCTGACGTTCGCGCAATCTCTTCAGGTATCACCCTAGCGAGCGGTTACACAAATGCTTCAGGTTGGTTTGCGGCATCACTCTGGGCTGGATACTACAACATCACGGTGTATTGGCAAGGCACAGAGGTCGCCAAAGAGCTTGTAAGAGTCATGACCGCGTCTAACTTCACAATACGGTGCAGGGTTCACTACTCCACTTTCAAAATAATAGACGACGTAAACGCCACCTTACCCGAAGCAGAAGTCTTCATTAAATGGCCAAACGGAACCACCAACGTTCTGCCCTTCTACACAACTGCCAATGGACTCGTAAATCTAACGCAGGCTCCAGCGGGAAACTACACAATAAATGTTTTGTGGAAGAGTGTGAAAGTGCAGACAGCCACAGTCACTGTGGTTTCAGACGGACCCTACACAATAAAGACTAAGGTTTATCAATTGGCGGCGGAGGTTTCTGGCAACAACGGGGCTCCAGTTCAAGGAGTCTATGTGGTTGTTTCCACGCAGGCAGGCCTAGTCTACGACTTCAAGATGACCAACGCTTCTGGCGAAGCGGTTTTCAAACTGCCCGTTGGAATTTACAGAATAGATGCTTACTATAGCACCACCTACTGGCTCACCAACATAGCAACAAACGCCACCAAGTCGCCTGTTTCAGTTACGTCCTCTGGTTTAGTGACCATGACTCTCACTGATTTTCCCCCGCCGATAACTTCGACCATCGGATTCTGGCTGCTTGCCACTCCAATTATAGCAGTTGTCGCCGTCGTAGCCTACATCATTTATATACGACTAGGAGTGACTAAACTAAGAAAATGAAACGCTACATGCCTTCAAAGTAACTAGTAAAAATATTAATCCTTTCACGTTATCGAGTTCCTTTTTCATCCTCTTTAGAAATCATTTTCCAAAGAACTAGCAAATGGCATTCAAAAAATACAAAATCCTAAGATATTATAAATAACATTCCACACACTACGCCACTGGAAGGCAACAATGGAATATCAACGCACAAAGGACATCCTATACGTCAAACAGTCGCTTGGCCATAAAAGCATCGACACCACACTTGTCCGCACTCAACTCGTCAACTTTGGAAACAACGAATACCATGTACGAGTCGCAAAACCTTAGAAGAAGAATGCGAACTGGCAGAAGCTGGCTTCAAATACTTCACCACTATAGAAAGCGCCCAAATCTTCAGAAAACGTAAGTAAAAAGCCATCATTTAAAACAATAAGTTAGCATCTAAAATAAGTAGGTTAGGTGATGCTTACGTTTTGTATTTGGAAGTATCTTTTGACCAAAAATCTGGTTCTTTCAGCATTCTTTCCATTTCTGCCTATGGCCACCCCCTTGTCCTTGGGGTTCACAGAGACCACGGCAATGGATTTTCCATCTGGGCGCTCGGTTATGCGGATCTCCTTCACGCGGGCAGGCTTTAGGGCGTTTTTGATGAACTGGACGGGGTTCTCAGCGTGCTCAATTATCTCAAGCTTTTTCCCAGTCATCTTTTCTAGAAGGCGAATGTTTTTGCCCTTCCTTCCTATGGCGATCCCTATCTCGCCCGCCTTTATGACAAAGATCACCTGATTAAGCTCGTCGTCAACGATGCAGTCCTTCACAGTGGCCCCAGTTATGCTCTCGAATAGGGCTATGTACCGCATCTCGGTGCTGGTGAACCTTATCCCACTAGACATTGGCGGCCTCCGTGAGCTTGAGGATATCCGAGTCTCCAGGGTCCCTCACAGTTAAGGCTGAGACCATGAAGGGCTTTCCACAGGCCACTCCTAAGTCTATGCTTGTCCCATTATAAATAATAATCGGAATATTAGAGAGCCTACAATAATATTCAATGTCTCCGCGAACACCCTCGGGGCAGTTGGCCGCAACAATTATGAGCTTAGCTCTTCCTACCTTGGCGGTTTTCAGGGTGTTGTTAGCCCCAAACAAAACCTTCCCCGTCTTCACGGTGGTCACAATGGCCTTATTTATGTCAACCATGCTCTTTCACCCACAACGTCAGTACAGCGTAGACATATAGAGGTCAACTAATCCTGTGCCAATGGGTATGGACTGGCCAACTATCACGTTTTCAGTTACACCCCGGAGGGGATCACTTTCACCCTTAATAGCCGCTTCAACAATGTTCGCAACAGTGATTTCAAAGGCTGCTCTAGCGAGGACACTGGCCTTTTCTCCACTGATCCCGTGCCTTCCTATCTGCCTAACCTCCCCATTGGAGGTCATGATGTCAGCCACCAACATAACGTGCCTAATGTCAACGTCCAAGCCTTGCTCCTCAAGGACCCCCATAGCCTCTTTAATAATGACGTTTCTTGCCGCCTCTATCCCAAGGGTTTTAGCAATCTCATGTATATTATTAGTGGTAGTCCTTGTGGGATCTACACCAAGGACCTCGAGGACCCTCGACAGGTTAGAGCCATCTGTACGTATGACCCACTCCCCCTTTTCCTCGGTGACTAGGACCCTGCGGATGCCAGATATTCCCTTAATATGGTGGCCGGAAATCTTTTCGAGCAACTTCTTAAGGTCCATTGGTTTTTTGGATTTGAGGAAAATTTCGCCGCCTGTGATGCTAAACGTGTAATTTGGCAGATTCAGGCTCTTCTCCAAATCTTCCAGTGTAACGCCCCGATCCTCCATCATGGTTGGATCAAGACGGATAACGAGTTCTCCGGCTTCAGGGTTTATGTACATGGCCTGGGCAACGTCCTCCATGGTGGTGTACATGATCTCCCGGGCAACTTCAGTGGCCTTCTCCCTACTTGCACAATGCTCTTTGTCGAGGTATATGGCCATAATTGGGGTAGCTGGCAACCGTCGAGCGTCCACGATTTCTATGAGACGGGGCAACCCGATGGTCACATTCATCTCCCTGACTCCAGCATAGTGAAAAGTTCTGAGCGTCATCTGAGTTCCAGGCTCACCTATGGCTTGTGCAGTCACTATTCCGATGGCTTCACCAGGCTCAACGAAGGCCTTCCTATAGTTTTCCAAAGTTAAAGCAACTGCTTGGTCCACTCCGCTCCGAGTTAGGTTGGCCTTGGGCAGTTCACGTTTTAATTCCCTAACAAGGAGGGGGGTGAGTTGATCCTCAAACTTCTCAATCGCTTCTTTAACATATTCGCTGGAAGCCGGCTCACCTGCCTCCGTTGCAATCTTGAGTTGCTCAACGAGCTGATGGACGTTCACGGCTTTCCCGTGATCACTTTTAGTGGGATCCACACCATCTTCTCCGTACCTGAACTGAATTATGTCTCCAACCGAGTTTCGAACGGTCCTGTCATATTCAATCCGTAAATGCTCCAAAGCGTTAATAAGGCGCCTCTGCATGTATCCGCTCTGTTGGGTTCTAACCGCGGTGTCTACGAGGCCTTCTCTTCCACCCATGGCATGGAAGAAAAATTCAACCGGATCTAAGCCGTCTCGGAAGGAGGAGTACACGAAGCCTCGGGCCTTGGGAGTGGGGTCTCTAACCTTAAAGTGTGGCAATGCCCGATCAAGGTATCCGCGCAGGATTCTTTTTCCCCGCACGGACTGTTGTCCAACGCATGCGATCATTTGACCAATGTTGAGGTTCGATCCTCTGGCGCCGGTTCTCGTCATAAGCATACCAGCATTGCTTATGTCAAGGTCTCTGTCAGCAGCCCTTCCCGCATTCTTTTGGGCTTGAGCTAGTTCATTCATCACGTAGATTTCGAAGGATTCAGTGAGGGTTTTGCCTGGAAGCCTCTCCAAGGTTCCGTTTTGATACTCTTCAATTAACTCGCGTATTCTATTTTCAGCCTTTTCTATTACATTATCAATTTTTCTTTTGGTGGAACGTTCCAGCTCAAGTTCGTCAAAGGAATAGGTGAATCCTCGCATAGTTAGGAAGAGCTTAAGGAGACTGGAGATACGGTTTAGAAATTGCCGTCCAACAGGAGCCCCACAGTCCTTTATTATCCTATGGAGCAGAGTCTCAGACTGCTCCGCCCCTATGGCGCTTCTGTCGATCACACCACTCCTTAAAACGCCGTCCTTAACGACCACATAGGCCTCGTTTTCGCACTCCTCTTCGAGACAACGGGTGCAATTGCGACAAACGGTTGCTTTCCAAGTGTAATTTAAGCCCTTTGGGATAAAGAGGCTGAATATTTGTTTTCCAGTCCAAAGGGGTTCAGGCTCCTTGATTTCAGGCTCAGGGAGGGGGCCTTCATAATCCGTAGCCATCAGCAGCCTACAAACCACATCCTTAGGGATAAGGGTGGATTTTCTGGTAAGAAGATAAGCGGCCGTTATGAAGTCCTGTCTTGCCCCAATGATGGGACCGCCGAATCTGGGGGAAAGGATCTGATCCTGAACCTGCATAAGGAGACGCGCTTCAGTTTGGGCCTCTTCACTCTGGGGCACGTGGAGGTTCATTTCGTCTCCATCGAAATCGGCGTTGTAAGGTGGACAGACAAAAAGGTGCAGACGAAACGTTTTGTGGGGCAACACACGGACATAATGCGCCATGATAGACATCCGGTGTAGGGAGGGCTGTCTGTTAAAAATTGCAATATCGCCATCCCTCAGGTGGCGCTCCACGATAAAGCCCGACTGCAGGGCTTCAGCAACCTTTTCCCGATCTGCAACAAACTCCAACCTAATCCTTTTGCCATCTGGCCTTACGATGTAGAGGGCTCCGGGATATTTTTCAGGACCGTTAATCAACAAATTTTTCATTTCGGCAATATTCCATGCAGTGACCTTCTCAGGAACTGAGAGCCTCATGGCAATGTCTTTTGGGACCCCTACCTCGTTTATGTCTAGGTTTGGGTCAGGGGAAATCACAGTCCGCGCCGAAAAGTCCACCCTTTTTCCGGAGAGGTTGCTCCTAAACCTCCCCTCTTTTCCTTTGAGACGCTGCGATAGGGTTTTAAGGGCTCTACCAGAGCGATGCCTCGCGGGAGGAATGCCTGAAGCCTCATTGTTGAAGTAGGTGGTTACATGATATTGTAGAAGCTCAGCTAGGTCTTGGATGATGAGGGTGGGGGCGCCTGCTTCCATGTTTTCCTTTAACCTTTGATTTATACGAATGATGTCCACAAGTTTGTGGGTTAAGTCGTCCTCGGATCTGATTCCAGACTCTAGAGTTATGGATGGTCTCACATAGAGGGGCGGAACAGGAAGAACCTGTAGAATCATCCATTCCGGACGAGCACTTTCAGGGTTAAAACCAAGTAGCTCAAGGTCCCCATTGGTTGCCCTTTCCAGTCTTTCTCGAATCATACTTGGAGTCAACCTTTGTGCCCCCTCTTCCAAAATTTCATGGAACGCTGTAGGCTTGGCGAAGGTGATCTTATACTGCGGCGCCCCACAGTAGGGGCATTCCTTGCTTTTCTTTGCTTCCCATAACACCCTCTTATAAAGTTCGTCGGGCACCACGCCCATAATCTTGTGGACATCCTCAATTCGCTTTTTAATCCTAGAGATTCGATTGGAGGATAACAAAATGCGCCCACAATTTCTACAGACGGCCCTAAGGAGTTCATAGATTATTTTGGTGAATTCCACATGAACTGTGGGAACCGCCAATTCAATGTGGCCAAAGTGTCCTGGGCACCGCGCAGCGGTGTTACCGCAAGTTCTACACCGCTGCCTGGGCTCGAGGGTTCCCATCCGCCCATCCATGAGCCCGGAGGTTATTGGGGCCCCGTCCTCGTCATAGGTGTCGGCGGTTTGGATCTCTGCCACGGAAAATCTGCGTGTATCCTGGGGGGAAAGTATCCCAAAACGGATTTCGTCCACAACCTTGCGAACAGCTTCCTCTTCCGACATCTAGGCCCTCTCCTTCAACCTAAGGCGAGGCGCTATGCAAAGGCTCATAAGCTCCTGCAGAAGAAGCTTAAAGGCATAGGAGATGATTACTGGGGAAATCTGGGCCTTTTCTTCGCAGATTCTACACACATACCTGCGCTGCCTAATATCATAGTAGGAGATGTAACCGCAACGTTCACAAACGTACAAAATGTATTTGTCAGATTCTTCAAGTAGGCGATCTCGCAGCAACATGGCAGCTCCATGTCCCAGTAGGCAGTCCCTCTCCATCTCACCGAATCTCAGTCCGCCTCCCCTGGCCCTTCCCTCCGTGGGTTGTCTGGTGAGCATCTGAACCTGACCCCTTGCCCTAGCGTGAATCTTGTCCTTAACCATATGATGGAGCTTTTGATAGTAAACAATCCCTACAAAAATGTCGGCAACAAATTTTTCACCTGTAACACCATTGTAAAATACCTCCCGCCCTGTGTGGCTGAACCCCAACTCAACCAGTATTCGCTTTAAATCCTCCGCTTTTTCATTGACAAAAGGTGTTCCATCAGCGGCCCTGCCCCTTGCTGCGGCGACCTTTCCAGCCATGGACTCGAGGAATTGGCCGATGGTCATTCGTGAAGGCATGGCGTGGGGGTTGATGATAATATCTGGAACGATGCCATTTGCGCTGAATGGCATGTCTTCGTGGGGGACGATCATCCCTATTACGCCCTTTTGCCCATGACGGGAGGCAAACTTATCCCCCAATTCAGGAACACGTTGATCTCTCGCCCTAACTTTCACTAGCTTGCTTCCATCACCGGTTTCGGTGATGAAAATGGCGTCTACAACTCCCGTTTCGGCAGGTCGCATATCCACGGAGGTGTCCCTCATGGTGGGTCCTTTGACTTCAAACTCCTTATACTCCTCTAGGAAACGCGGCGGGCTGGTTCTTCCGATAAGGACGTCACCCCCAGTCACATCGGACTCTAGGCCTATGATGCCATCCGTTTCAAGTAGGCGATAGTATTGTTCACCTCGATAACCTCGAATGCCCGGTTCCGGAATGATAAATCGGTCCCTCAACCCTCCAAGATATTGGCGGCACTCAGCCTCGTATATTCGATAAAAGGTGGAACGGCCTAATCCCCGTTCAATGGAGGCCTTATTAAAGATTAGGGCATCTTCCATGTTGTACCCTTCAAAGGAGACGAGGGCGACAACGCAGTTTTGCCCAGAAGGGCGAAGATCGTATCCCATAACATTCATGAGCTTCGTTTTAACCAGGGGCATTTGAGGATTATGAAGGATGTGGGAGCGGGAGTCAATCCGAAGAAGGAAGTTTGTCGCATAGATTCCGAGGGCTTGTCTAGCCATGGCTGCCTCATAGGAGTTGCGGGGGGACTGATTATGTTCCGCGTAGGGTATGAGGGAGGCGCATATTCCTAAAATAGTGTAGGGCGCTATCTCCACATGCGTATGGTCTGGAGTAATTTTCTCAAAGTTTAGCGCTATAAGAGCGTTCTCCTCTTCTTCAGCGTCAACGTACTCGATGACGCCCTGTTTCACAAGGTCCTCCCATCTTAGATCCCCCGAACGGACCCTTTCCATGTGCTCCGGCAATAATTTGGGTACACCATTCTCAACGATTATAAGGGGTCGGCGTGTGCGTCCCGCGTCGCAATTGACGTAAATTTCTTCCCGTTCTCCTTGAGATTTTGAAAAGTAAGCAAGGTTGACCTCGGTGGAAACTTCTCCTCTTCTGCGCTTTTTCCTTAATTCGTCAACTAGTTCTTGTGGCGATGAGCAATAGCCTGCAAGGCCGCCGTCTACGAAAACTTTGGCGCCGGAGATCCGTAGCGTTGTGTTTGAGTCTTGAACGGGGACTACTCCTAACCTATAAAGGACTTGTTTTACCCCTTCTGGGTCGATTCCGACAGAGATGCTGGCAGCCAGGGCAAGGTTCTTTACTAAGCCACAGTTTGATCCTTCGGGCGTCTCATTAGGGCATAGTCTTCCCCAATGGGTTGGATGCAGATCTCGCGCCTCAAAGTTGGGTTGGCTTCGGCTGAGGGGGGATTGGAGACGCCTCAGGTGGCTTATGGTGGATATGTGGTTCGTTCGGTCGAGGAGCTGGGTGATGCCCACCCTTCCTCTCCCCCAGTTGCCCGTGGCTAAGGCGTGTTTTAATCGATCAGCAACTATGCCGGGACGAACAGCAGCCGAGACGGCGATTCTGTGCCGTTTGACGCCCATCCGCTCAAGCTGATACTTTATGTCACGGCAAAGGTTTCTGAAGGCAATTCGGAAAAGATCGGCAAGGAGGGGACCAGCCAGTTTTAGGCGTTTATTTTTGAAGTGATCCTTGTCGTCAGGCTTCCGTTTTCCGAGTTTCAACTCGATGGTGCGGCAGGCCATCTCTCCAATAAAGAAGGCCTTCTCTTGGCGATCCTCGGCAGCTCGGCCAAGGTGGGGCAGAAAGTTCCGATCAAGAATGGTTTCAGCCCTTTTCAGGCGGTACTCCTCCACCTGCCCCTGGGCTACACGATTTCCAATGTACATCACGGCGTCGGCCACCGTATCAACGCCTACAGCCTTTTCAAAGGAGGGCTCCAGCTGGCTCTGTATACCCTTTTCCGGAGAAACCGCTTCAGCGATCTCCTTGTCAGATTCCAATCCCAATGCCCGCATCAAGACCACAAAGGGTATTTCGGTGGGAACCCCTGGCATGGAGACATAAATGGCGCCGTCAGCCTTCAATCTTAACTCTATTCTCGCCCTAAAGCCAACTGTTGCCGAGAAAACTTTTGCCTCATAGACTGGCCTTGCGCCGCGGGTATCCACCTCCGTTAGGATGTGGCTTGGAGCCAGGTCCTCAAGGGCGACAATGACGCGCTCAGAGCCGTTTATGATGAAGTAGCCACCCGGATCGTTAGGGTCCTCCCCATACTTAATGAGGTCCTCAGGGGGCAGTTGAGAGAGGAAGCATAGTTTGGATTTCAACATGACGGGAAGGTCGCCTATGGAAATGAGTTCCGTGTCTTGTTCCCTGCCATCAACTATCGGTGTCATCTCTAAGGCGAGGGGTGCCACGTAACTTAGGTTGCGGAACCGCGCCTCTAGGGGATAGATCTCATGTTTTGTGCCATCGACTTCGGTTAGGTAAGGCCCACTAATCTTTGAAGAGGGATCAAGGATCCATATGCGACCAAGCTTTATTATGTAGGGATTTTCTGGGACCTCAATTTCGATTTCGCCAATCTCGTCTATGACCTCCTGAAGACCGTGATCCACAAACTCGTTGTAGGAATCCAAGTGTTGCCTGACCAGTCCCTTCTCCTCAAAGAAAGCCCTTTGAAGGAGTAAAAGGTCCTCATGTGGGATTTCCAAATTTAACTAATACCCCCATAACCGTACGTTTTTCGTCCAATTAATCGTATAGGTAACTTTTTTCCCAAACTTGGAGATTCCTCCCGTGGGCCGGTGGTCATCCGACCCGAAAACGGGCCTCCGAAATTCTTCCCCATCCCTTTTTGGGAAGCTACACTCCTAAACTTCAGAGTTAGATTTAAACTTATCGTATCCGATGGAGCTTGGGAGTTCACCATCATATCCCTTTAAGGGGTTTTTATATGTCTGGGAAGGAAGCAAAGCTGATCTGTGTGCTTGAGGAAGAAATGGAAAGCTTGAAACGGGAGATAGACCTTCCCGCACTCCAGAAGGTTAAATAAATAGTAAAAGAGCATTCTCTGCATTAATTTTTAAAAGGTGTAGATGGCGCCGCCGGCAGGACTTTCGCCACACACACTCGCGGACTCGAACCTGCGACCAACGGGTTAACAGCCTCAGCCTTAATGGCCATTCCCATTTTAAGTCCGCTGCTCTACCGATCTGAGCTACAGCGGCCCAATGGTCTCGGCGGCACTGCTTAATCTCAGACCTTAGGCGATATTTAAAGTTTAATCCCTAAACCCAAAAAGTTTATTATAAGTTTCGCCGGATTTTAAACCGAGATAACCTTTGCCCTCCCGCGCTCCGAAGATGCCAACAATAGAATTAAGCCCAGCATGTTCCCTTTCATAAATGGCTTTTGTTTAACACCTCATATTTTTGATAGTACCCCTTTTAGTTCACTTCCCTTCTCCTTCCACCAGTCATATAGGATTCTCACGTCTGTATTGAGACTAAAATTGCGAACGCCCAGTTCGATGTATCTTTTCGCCTCTTCGGGGTTCCTTATTTCTGCCCTTGGAGCTACATCCATCTTTAATGCTGTTTTTATGGTTTTGAGTTCAGCTTCTTTTACTTTAGGGTTGTTCCTCTCCCCCGGTACACCGATACTTAAAGAGTAATCGCTCGGACCGAATTGTACCATGTCTACACCTTCCACGGATAAAATTTCTTCTAGTTTTTCAACCGCCTGCTTCTTCTCTATCATTAACGCAACTATTGCGTCCTCACACATCTTAACAACATCAGCCGCCGAAGCAGTGACGCCGACGTATCCGATCCTCCTATCACTTCTGGTCCCGTTGAATCCCTTCGGTTCGGGTCTTACCGCTCTAACCGCCTCCTCAGCATCCTCTACAGTTCTGATATCTGCAAAGAGTACGTTTTGGATTCCAGCCGCCAAGGCTCTTTCAGCTAAGTATGTTCTGGGTTCTTGATCGATCTTTATCATAGACGAGATGCCGACAAGTTCAGCCGCTCTGGCCAAGTTGTCAAAATCATGTAAATCATAAGGAGCGTATTCACTTACAAACTCGACATAGTCGTATACTCCAGTATAACCAATGAGCTCTGTCACGCCGGGCCAAACTATGAGGACGCGTGTCCCAATGGTCGGCTCACCTTTCCTCATCAATTCTCTAAGCCTATTCACCTTCAAGTTTCATTCCCCAGATAATAATGCCTTTACTCAAATAAATGATTTAACTAATATAGGAGTATGCATAATTAAGTTTTTAGCGGTTTGGGTTTGAGGTTTAAAGTTTAATTATGCCCGCGCAGTGTTTTGAGTGGAAAATCCTTAAATCAGAAATATATTAAATAGATTAGGGAGGGGCCCGTAGCTCAGCACGGTTTAGAGCGGCAGGCTCATAACCTGTAGGATGTGGGCTGTCCCACATTCGGGGCATGGTCGCTGGTTCAAGTCCGGCCGGGCCCACCACAACTTTTTGGTTTTCTGGATTAGGTTAGTTTTTTAGGGAGTCCGTGGGCGAATCGTTAGGTATGGTCTAAGAAAATTTAAGCAACTTAAGAATAAAACAGAATCACCCAAAATGGATCTAAGATGAGCTGAAAATTGGCGGTGGAGGAAGTAACTATGGCAACGAAAGCTCTTTTTAATAATCCTTTCTCGGCGGCGGGGCGCTGGTATAAAGGAAACCTGCACACCCACACCAGTAACTCTGACGGCGTCCTCTCGGCTCAGCAGATGGCTTACCTCTACCAAAGGAGCGGTTACGATTTCCTATCGATTACTGACCATGGGAGGCTGACTGATGTTCAGGGCCTCTCCAAGCCGGATTTCTTGGTAATTCCTGGGGAGGAAGTCAGCGTCGGCACCACAGAGGTGAATACAACTTTCCACTTAGTGGCCATTAACATTGAGGAGGAGATTCCCGTGAAGGAGGGGGACCGCCAAGAAAGTCCACAAAAAGTTATAGACCTGATCCGGGCCCAGGGGGGCGAGGCGATTCTTGGGCATCCCTACTGGTCCCTGCTTTCCATCCATGATATCCTTCCCCTGGAGGGTTACCTAGGCTTAGAGATATACAATACGACTTGCTTCTATAGCGTCGCTAAGGGCCATTCCTTAACCCATTGGGACGGGTTGCTAACTAGGGGAAGGCGCCCCTTAGGCTTCGCCACCGACGACGCCCACTGGCACTTTAGTGATCATAGGCCTAACGACGCCTGCGGTGCCTGGATCATGGTCAAGGCCCATAATCTATCCCTAGAGGACATTTTAAAGGCCGTAAGGGAGGGACTATTCTACGCCAGCAACGGACCCGAAATTAGGGACCTGAGAATTCTAGGAAATGAAATCCATATGGAAACCTCACCGGTGAGGGCGATAAACTTCGTCGCCAATTTAAGCCATGGCGAAAGATTTACCGCCATTAATAGTGACGCCCTTACCAACGCCATGTACAAGGTTCAAGGAAAGGAAAAATACGTTCGTATCGAATGTGTCGACGCGGAAGGAAAAATGGCCTGGTCTAACCCCATCTTTTTGGAACAATGAAGCCGAAAGCAATTAATTTTCCCATAACCCCTAATCTAAATTAAGGGTTGCAAAAGAAAAGTGGGGCACGACTGGTAGGAGTTAAGGGGGGTTGGTTAACAGGCGAACCATGAAGACCATTGTCGCCTCTTTTTTAGCAGTATTCCTTTTAACCGCCTTATTTTTCTCCATCTTCCCCCACCTTTTTCAGTTTGAAGCCACGAGGCAGGAATTTGGTCTCTGCGCCCACGTTCAGAACGGAGACTTAGACAACGAAATGAAGCAATCTCTGTTTCTGGAGACGGGGGCTCGCTGGGTTAGAACAGACTGGACTTGGAATGAGACTAGAAATTGGGAGCTTATTAGTTGGGCCCACAATAGCAGCATCAAGGTTCTCGGCATCCTTGACCACCAGACAATGAACTTTAGCCAAAATTTCACTCTAACAGATTGGGTTAATGAAGTGAACAAGACTGTTGGGCGTTATCCTAAGATTGATGCCTGGGAAATATGGAACGAACCAAACATTCCTCCATATTTTGGTTTTATGAACGGTGAACCTTTAAATTACACTCAGATGCTTTCAAACGCCAATCAGATCATTAAGAAAGAAACTAATAGCTCGGTGATTTTTGGTGGCGTTTCCACGTCCAGTAGCAACTGGGAGGAATGGCTCCGAAAATGTTACGCTTTAGGAGCGGCTAATTTCTGTGATTACCAGGGTTTACACACCTACAAAGATGATTCAAACGACAATATCCGTGATGTCATAAGAGCAAGGGAAATAACGGGAAAGCAAATATGGGTAACTGAGATAGGATGTCCATCTTGGCCACCCTGGCTGTCGCCGTTTTACACTGAAGAAGGCCAAGCCTATTATCTCAAAGAAAACTTTAAGAAGCTAAATAATATCCGTGATATTTGCCGCCTGATTTTCTGGTATGAATTCATCGATTCACGACCAATGGATTCAAGCAGTGATAAAGAGAATTACTTCGGCTTGATCAGGGCAGATATGACTAAAAAACCCTCTTTCTATGTCTTTTTATCCTTTACATCTCCTTATGATCAGTTTTTCCTAATTATATCAGTATTTTTGCTTACCTTGGCAACCATTCTCATTATCCTCATAAAATTGCTAAGAAAACACCAGATTTGGTGAATATGCTATCTATTTTCCTTTTTCTCCATTTCCTCTAGGTTTCTTGCTGCAATGATGTCTACTCCTAAGCCTAAGAGATTTTCGACAATCACATCGCCTATTTTAATTGGAGCATCCACTGTTATCTTTGCCAGCTCCTTTGAGCATTCTAATAGTTTCTCCTTTGGGACTGGCTGGGTTGCCCTTACGGGACACACGGGGACTCCGGCTCCTCTCACTTGGACCGTGGTGAAGAAGTCCCTTTTTGGAGCCTCGATTTCCGTTAGGACGTAGTCCTCCCCGCGGGGGCACTCTAAGTTTTCAACTTTGATCACCCTCTCATTTTTGATGGTCACCGTTGCTTCACACCCTAGAGGGCAGACGATGCAGGTAACTTTACGCCTTTCCTCTCCTCTCATTTTAGGGTTCCTCTTCAATGTTTATCGTCAGTTCCTTCTCCTTCTCTAACTTTCCCAGCCTTTTCTCGGTGAGGCGAAGGACCACCGTTTCCGGTGGCCTAACCACCCTAATGGGCATTGTTAAGCTTCTGATTTTCACCTTTACGTTTCGTAGGGGCTTCCTAACCCGCAGGAAGAGGGCCACGGGCTCCTCGCCGCTTACGATTTGGGGAACAACATACCTCACATTCTGCCCAGCTTTAAGAACCATTTTCCTAGCTAAGGGGGGCAGCTTACCCATGGCATAATTGGCAGCGCTTTCTCCAGCCAGCTCCCCCGTCTCAGTAACGTAATCAACCAGGTCATGAACATGAACCACGTTGCCGCAGGCAAAAATTCCTGGGATGGACGTTTCCATGTGCTCGTTGACAACAGGTCCGCCCGTGGCCGGGTCCAAAACTATGCCCGCGGCTTCTGAGAGCTCGTTCTCAGGGATTAAGCCAACGGAAAGGATCAAGGTGTCACATCGAATCATCCTTTCCGTTCCCGAAATGGGACTTCCCCCCTCATCCACCCTGGCTGTGGTTACTGCCTCCACCCTTTCGGCGCCGTGGATAAATGTGACGGTGTGTTTTAGCAGTAGGGGGATTTGGAAGTCCTCTAGGCACTGGACCAAGTTTCTCGCCAATCCGCCTGGATAGGGCAGTATCTCCACCACCGCTTCCACCTTGGCTCCCTCCATAGCGAACCTCCTGGCCATGATTAAGCCCACGTCGCCTGAGCCCAGGATAACTATCCTTTTGCCGGGCAGGTAACCCTCCACGTCCATAAGCCTTTGCGCCGTCCCCGCCGTGAAGATTCCCGCCGGTCGAGTTCCAGGAATTCCCAGGGCACCTCTTGGCCGCTCCCGGCAGCCCATGGCTAAAACGATGGCCCTGGACTTTAGGGTCATTAAACCGTCGGGGCTGTTAACGGCCACCACCTCCTTCTCAGGCGTGACCCTAAGGACCATGGTGTCTAGCTTGCACTCAACCTTCAGGCTTCGTGCCCTTTCGATGAATCTGGCTATGTATTCGGGACCGGTTAGGTTTTCCCTGAAATGGTGGAGGCCGAAGCCGGTGTGGATGCACTGGGGCAGAATCCCACCAAGCTCACTGTTCCGATCTAGAATGGTTACCTTCTCTGCTCCCGTTTCCTTGGCTCGGATGGCCGCTGCTAGGCCCGCGGCTCCTCCCCCTATTACGGCTACTTCCACATCCTCCTCAATCATCCGATTCACCTCGGAGCAGGACTTCCTTAACCCTGTGTGGTATTAGCCTAGATTTGCCTTCCCTTTTGGTAACTCTCTCGGCTGGGATTCCGAGTTCCCTGGCTAAGATTTTTATGACATGGGGGGTGCAGAACCCTCCTTGACATCTTCCCATACCCGCCCTGGTGCGGAACTTAACCCCATCTAGGGTGGAGGCGCCCCGCCTAATGGCTTCTAAGATTTCCCCTTCTGTTACATGCTCACAACGGCAAACAACATGTCCATACCTGGCATCTTGGTCGATGAGCCCCTCTGCTTTACTGAGGTTAAGTTCCCGAAGTGATCTGTCGATGGGCTTACGATGGGGATTAAACGTTTCCTTCTCCCTTAGTTCCAAGCCTGACTCCTTTAGCAAGGCGGCTACCTTTTGAGCCACTGAGGGAGCCGCGGTTAAGCCTGGAGATTTCATGCCTGCCACATTAATGAAACCCCTTACCTCTTTGTAGGCTTCGATGATGAAGTCTTGGGTGTTGGGTTCGGGACGCAGGCCACAAAAGTTCGTGATGACCATGGGCCCCTTCTCTGCCAGCAGGGGAATTAGTTGGGAGGCGCCAGTGAAAACCTCAGCCAGCCCGCTGGAAGTGGTGGCCACATCCTCCTTGTCCTCCATGTCCTGGGCGTTGGGCCCGATCAACAGGTTTCCGTCCACTGTGGGTGTAACCACGATGCCCTTGCTGACGGGGGTAGGCGCAGGGAAAAGCACGCGGTGGACGAGGCCGCCCAATTTTTTGTCAAAGACATAGTATTCGCCCTTCCGAGGATGAATGGTGAAATATTTTACTCCCGCCATGGCAGAAACCCTGTCAGCCCAGAGGCCCGCCGCGTTAACCACATAATCGGCTTCGATTCCTCCCCTGTTGGTCCGAACCCTCTTCACCTCTGCCCCCTTCATTATGACCCCTGTAACCTCCGTCTCCAGAAGAATTTTTACCCCATTTTGGGCGGCATTCTCCATCATGGCCATGGCCAACTCGTAGGGGCTGGTGATGGCCGCGGATGGAGCGTAGAGGGCGGCGATGGCTTCCCTGTTCAGGTGGGGCTCCATCTCCAACAGTCTCTCTCGGTCGTCAATTATTTCTAGGCTGGGAACCCCATTTTTCTCCCCCCTCCCCTTCAGCTCCTTAAGAGCGTTCACCTCTTCTTCCTTCAGGGCGACTACGAGGGAACCCGTTTCCTTGAGGGGGACGCCTATCTCGGGGGCGATTTTGTGCCAGAGGGCGTTGCCCCTGGAACAATGCTCGGCCTTCACGGTTCCGGGCTTGTCATCGTAGCCCGCGTGGATTATGCCCGTATTTGCTTTGGTGGGGGAACCGAAGGCGACGTCAGGCTCCCTTTCAACCACGACGACCTCTAAGTCGTATCTGGACAGCTCCCGGGCTATGGTGGAGCCTACGATTCCCGCGCCAACGACCACCACATCCGCCTTCATTTCCTGTCCCTCACGGTTATAAGCCCAGATTCGCCAAGTCTTGGTAAACCCCCGTTTTCTCTAGGGCCCAGTAAATTTTCTTGTGAATTTCAAACAGTTTATCATAGATTTCCTTGTTTTCTAACCTCGGCTCGTACCGCTCCACTATCTGCACCATCCTATCGGCTGCCTCAGGAACGCCCTTGAAAATTCCCGTTCCCACCCCGGCCAGAATCGCGCACCCCAAGGCGGTCGACTCTTCAACTCTTCCCCTAAGGACGGGCAACCCATATACGTCGGATTGAATCTGGTTAAAGTTGGGGTTCCTCGTTGCGCCGCCCGTGACCCTCATTTCCTCCAGGGGAGTCCCTAACTCCTTCATAACCTCAATGTTCTTCCTAATTTCTAGGGCTACACCTTCAAGGATGGCTCTAATGAGATCGCTTCTGGTGTGGCCCAGGGCCAGCCCCACTAGGGCGCCCCGGGCGTAGGGATTCCAGTAAGGCGCGCCTGCGCCGACAAAATGGGGTAATAATAGGATTCCCTTACTTCCCGCAGGAGATGCGGCGGCTTCCCTATTCAGCATTTCATAGGGATCGGCTTCGACAAATTCTGCCATCATCTTCTCCAGGTGGCCGAACTGGTCCCTGAACCATCGGTAGATGGTGCCTGTGGAGAACATGCTGGCCTCCTGGACCCACTTGCCTGGAACCCCGTGGCAGCTGCACAAAACCCTCCTTTTAGGGTCAAGGGAGGGCTTGTCCAAGAAGGAGAGGATGAAGGTTCCGGTGCCCGTGGTAGCCTTTATCCTGCCCTGTCTGACAACCCCTACACCTATGGCGCCACACTGCTGATCTCCACCGCCGCAGATTACGGGCGTCCCCTCCGCGAAGCCCGTCTCCTCCGCGGCCTCTCTAGTAATTTCTCCGATCCTCCTTCCTGAAGGGTGGGGCTCAGGCAGCTTTTCCGCGTCGATTTCCATGCCGTTTAGGAGTTTGTCGGACCAGCGGAGCCTCCTTATGTCGAAGAGCATGGTCCTCGAGGCGTTGTCCCAGCCCGTTACAAACACCTGGGCCAGCTTGGCGATGAGGTAGTCGTGAACCAACAGAAACTTGTGGGTTTTCCCGTAAATCTCGGGCTTATTCTCCTTGATCCACAGGATTTTTGGAGCCGAGAAGTAGGGGTCCACCATTAAACCCGTGATGCGGTAAACCGTGTCCTCGCCGATACGCCCCTTAATCCATTGGCATTGGGGAATGGTCCTCCTGTCCTGCCAAACGAGGGCTCGGTGCAGGGGCTCCGCCCCCTCATCCACGGGCACAATGGTTTCCCTCTGGTTGGTCACGCTGACGCCGGCTATCATGTCTGGGGTTACTTCCTTATCCTCAGCCTCCTTCAGAACAGCCCGCGAAGTCTTATACACCCCGTTCCACCAATCCGCAGCCTCCTGCTCCACCCAAGCAGGCTTAGGAAAATAGCTCGGATGCTCCAGATACTTCCAAGCGACAATGTTTCCTTGGGTGTCAAAGATTACTGTCCGTTCTCCCGTGGTCCCCGCGTCTATGGCCGCCAAATAGACCTTTTCCTTCATGGCTCTGCCCGTCCTTATCTGACAATGAAATACTTTGGCAAACTTAAAGTATTAGAAGGATTCTATGCGCGCAGTTTAAAATGGAAAGGCATCATGTACAAAATGTTTTATTTATATTAGTGCCGTGTTCAAGTCGCTCCAGCTATCACATATTCCTTTCCGAATAAAACTTTCAGAAAATTATTAATACAAAGATGTCCGCCTATAGAGGTTACGTGCTCAAAAGGAGTCTAAACTTAAGGAAACCCCTATCTGGGAAGGAGAATGGAAGGTTCATGGGGAACATATTGGTCAGCAGCCTAAGGCAAACGCCTTTGGAAAGGCAGAAGCTAGAAATTGTGGA
>Ga0315312_1000775_pt1 | contig 30903 bp, 26 predicted proteins | sample TDP7_MG_FD_203629 | JGI IMG/M metagenome (GOLD analysis project Ga0315312, IMG submission 203629) | Freshwater sediment microbial communities from Lake Towuti, South Sulawesi, Indonesia - TDP7 | ecosystem: Environmental > Aquatic > Freshwater > Lake > Sediment | place: Indonesia: South Sulawesi... | reverse complement strand
CCGCCGAACGAGCCAATTATCACCAGGAACCGAGAGGCCCTGAAAAAGTTAGGAACCGTGGTCGACTTCTTCCTGCTCCATAACAGAGCCATCGCTCAAAGATGCGACGATTCTGTTGTTCGCATCCACGGCGAGAAACAGAGCATAATTCGTCGGTCAAGAGGCTACGCTCCAGAGCCCATCCACCTGAAAGACCCTGCAAACCATTGTATCCTAGGTGTCGGTGCCGAACTTATGGTTACTTGCTGTCTACTCTTGAAGGACAAGGCATTCCTCTCACAGCACATAGGGGATGTCGAAAACTTGGAGACTCTTCGGTTCCTAAGAAACGCTATTGCGCATCTGACCAGACTGACGAACGCCCAGACCGAATCAGTAGCATGTGACCTCCACCCCGAATTCAACACTACAAGGCTGGCTCATGAGTTAGGTGACAAGTCTGGGAAACTCGTCGTTCCAGTGCAACACCATCACGCGCACATAGCATCTCTCATGGGAGAGCACGACATGGATGAGATGATAGGGATAGCCTGTGATGGTTTCGGTTACGGCTCTGATGGCAATGCATGGGGCGGGGAGATTCTACACTGTCATCCCGACGGTTTTGAACGTCTGGGACATCTTCAGGAGCAACCAATGATCGGCGGTGATCTAGCGACAAAGAATCCGCTAAGGATGGCTGCTGGAATTCTTAAAGACACGACTGGCGTAGACGAGTGGCTGTTTTCCAAAAGCAAGTACTTTCCTCATGGGAAAAGGGAAGTGGAGGTAATTCTAAAGCAGCTCGGAAGCCAGTCAGGAATCAAGACATCGAGCTGCGGGAGGGTGCTAGACGCCATTTCAGCCATACTAGGCATCTGCTATGAGCGAACCTATGAGGGTGAACCAGCCATAAAGTTGGAATCCGCCGCTCTAGGAGGAAGGGATATCTTGAACTTGGAACCCCAACTTGAGGGCAAAAGCCTCAACACCACGATGCTTGCTCAGAGGATGTTCGCTCTTAGGAGCAAATACTTCATTGAAGACCTGGCCTGCTCAGCCCAGACCTATATCGCCAAGGGTCTCGCCCAAATGGCTGTCAAAGAAGCAGAACAGCTAGACGTGCGTAATATCGGCTTTTCGGGCGGAGTTGCCTACAACGAGAACATCACGCGTAAAATCAGGGAAACAGTTGAGAAGAGCGGTTTTAGATTCTTCGTCCATGAGAGAATACCGCCGGGTGATGGGGGGATAGCCTTTGGTCAGGCGATTGCTGTTGCCAGCTCCGGATAGTGTCCTTGGAATGATGGACGTGACAAGTAACGGTTCTGCCCGTGGAGGATATCGCTGCAAGCAATTATTCAAGTTAAGGAGTGAGTTGAAAGATGGGAATGTATGAGCCGGATATGGAGACAATGACAAGGGACGGATTGGAACGCCTGCAAGATAAGAAGCTCCGTCACCTAGTGGCGAGAGCATACAACACGGTGAAGATGTATCATGAAAAATTCAAAGGAATCCATCCCAGAAGCATACGTGGATTGAGGGACTTGGAAAAAATACCATTTACTACCAAAAACGACCTGAGAACATATTCATTAAGGGATAGATTGGCTGTTCCTGAAATAGAAATACTCTTCTATTCCACCACTTCTGGGACAACTGGAAGACCCGTTATTGAGGCGATCACTCCTAAGGATATAGAAGTAGCCTCAATATGGGGAGCAAAAACATTCAGTGCAGCAACTATTACAAAGGAAGATAAAGTTTTGGAACCCATGCCGGGAGGAGGCCTACGAACCGTTGGAGTCGCACAAGCTGGTCTTGCACGAATCGGAGCAAAGATACTCCACACGGGACCTGGCAGGACAAAGGAATTTCAGATCCCTATCCTAACGGGAAGATATGAAGAAAGCATGAAACCTACCGCAATAATGGGCTATGCCAACTACATGCTGAGAATAGCCGAGGTTGCAAAGGACATGGGAATCGACCCCAAGCAGTTTGGAGTAAAGAAGCTGATGTGCGGTGGGGAAATGTGGTCAGAGGGCAGGAGAAGAATTCTGGAGGAAACATATGACGCACGTGCTTACGATATGTTCGGACTAGTAGAAGTAAGCATAGGACCAGGAGCTGCTGGCGAATGCGAGGCACAAAACGGCATGCATATCTGGGAAAACTACTTCATAGTTGAGGTCATTGACCCTCAAACAGGAGAGAGTCTCGGACCAGGTGAGCAAGGAGAATTGGTGATCACTGCCTTCGAGAAAGATGCTCATCCAATGATCAGGTATAGGACGGGAGACGTTGCTAAGATACTGAGTGTGGAGAAATGCAACTGCGGGAGGACCAACATGAGGTTGGGAAGGATCATTGGAAGAACGGATGATCGGTTTAAGGTGAGGGGAATGCAGTTCTACCCCAGTGAAATGGAAAATTTCTTGTCCAGAATACAAGAAGCTGGATCTGAATACAAAGTAGTAATACAGGAAATTAACTATGTAGACGAGATGATGATCACAATAGAATCCCAAAGAGGTTATTCCGGAAACCCCGTCGCATTGGCACAGGAGATTTCACGAGCATTCGATGGTGTCTTCAATGTAACTCCTAGGGTTGAGGTGGTCCCCTACGGCACCATGGAAAGAGAAGAGGAAAGCAAAACCCGCAGGGTTGTGGACCTTAGAAAAAAGTAGATCGGCACAAAATCAAGCGATATCCAGGACGTGACTGCATATTACTGGATTTCCTTTCGACTGATTACCTCCTCAAAGTTTGGAAGACTCAAAATGTCTAACAATGTCGCGAAGGTTTTCGAAGACTTCACTCGGGGAGGATTCTTCCTAACCTTAGGTAACATAGTGGCAACAGCAATATCCGCGGTTGCCGTTCTGATATTAGCTCGGTTCCTTGGTCCTGAACTCTATGGCCTTTACTCAATCTCAACCGTCATTCCTTTTCTTCTTATCTGGCTTACAGATCTAGGGATAAACCAAGGCATAACAAAATATGCGGCAACCCTCAAGGCGAAAGGTGAAGAGCCTCGTGCAGTGAAACTGTTACTTCACGGCCTATCTTTCAAGATAGTGCTCGGACTTGCTGCGACAGGAGTATGCTTCTTCTTCTCAGACCTGCTCGCAGAACAGATTCTCAGAAGACCCGAAGTCGGTCCCTACGTTCAGATGGCCTCGATTCTGATCATCCTACATGTGGTTCTAACGACAGTGAACTCAGCTTTTGTGGGGTTAGACAAGACTCTACATAACGCTCTAGTATCAGATACTGAAGCTGGGGTTAAGACCATAATCTCCTTAACGCTTGTGATTCAAGGCTTTGGTGTAATTGGCGCATTATCTGGATACGTAGGGGGCTACATAGCTGCCGACTTAGTTGCATTACTCCTCTTGTTCAAGATTTTCAGATCGTCAACTCGACATAGCGACGGGCAGACGATTAATTTCCAGACCAGTTCTACTTTGCTAGTTAGATACGGGTTTCCTCTATATCTATCGGCACTCATAATGGGATTCACAGGCCAATACCAGAACATCCTACTGGCAATCTTTACATCGAACGAAGAGATTGGAAACTATAGAGCCGCATTGAATTTCACTAGCTTGGTAGGCATTTTCTCGGTTCCCGTGGCAACTGCATTGGTGCCAGCCTTCTCCAAGATCGAGCAAGAAGGCGAGGCGTCCAAGAGATTCTTCAGGCTCTCCGTCAGATACACATCCATGGCGATTTTGCCAATCGTTACCTTAATGACGCTATATTCGAATGAAATCGTTAGGATCATCTACGGCGAGACCTACACGAGTGCAGCATTTTTCGTGTCATTGTCTGTATTTCAATTCTACCTCGTCGGTTTGGGAAGCCTTGTTTTGACCAGCTTCTTCAGTGCATTAGGGGAGACGAAGACAAACTTGAAAGTCTCGTTGGCGAGCTCCTCAGCGCTTCTTGTGTCGGCTCCAATATTAACAGGGTTCTTCAAGATTCCTGGTATGATCATTTCTTTTGCTATTTCTGCACTCATCTCAACAATCTATGGATTTTCACTTGCGAAGTCCAAATTTAAAGTCAAGATTGAAATGGGAAAGACGGTTCGAATTTACTTAGCTTCTTTGGCGCCGGTAATACCATTGATGGCTTTGCAGAGGTATCTCCCTCCGATCGGCCTCTATCAGGTGATGTTCGGGGTTTTAGCATACATAGCAATGTACCTCTTCATCACTCCTCTAGCAAAGACAATAACAAGAGATGAACTAGAAAGCATGAAGACCATCTTATACAAAACTCGACCGTTGAAGATCTTAACCAAACCCTTCTTCTACTGCGAAGAGAAAATTATGTCACTGATGCTCTAGTTGCCTGAGAAGACTTCAGCATAGCCTGATTAACTTTGATCAAATGAATCAAGCGGATATGAGACGGAATTCTAGGAGGGATTGGAATGAATAGCAAAGCCTCAACCATTGCCAAAATCACAGCTCTGACTCCGATGTTTCTAATCTTGTACAGGCATGATCTTATTCTTGTCGGCAACCAAGCCTTGACGTACGAGGCTTCGTCGCACATCCTTGTATTCCCGTTTCTCTTTGGGTACATCTTATATCGAAAAAGAAAGGTTCTCGGGGCTCTGGTTGAGAGTGAGAAATGGGGCGTTGAAAAAGAGAGAGGATCTCCTAAAGATGTTGCTGGTCTCCTCATTTTCCTGTTAAGCCTGCTAATCTACTGGAATGGTTCCTATACCTTCTCGCCTCTTGAGTATCATCTTATCTCCATTCCAGTCTTTCTGTCTGGACTCATGCTTCTTTTCTTCAGTGTCGATGTTCTTAGGGTGCTTGCCGTTCCGCTGGCGTTTCTGTTATTTATCCTGCCCCCGCCCCTCTCCATGATATACGTTGCAGGCGCAGAGCTATCATTATGGAGCTCATCGGCATCCTATTCGCTTCTTCGCTTATTCGGCTTACCAATAGAACTTTCGATGAAATATGGCACGCCGGTTCTTACTATGAAAGGCCCTTTTGGCACGCCCATAGCTCTTGGTATAGACTTAGCATGTTCAGGCATATACTCCCTCATAGGCTTCGCACTTTTCGCTTCATTCATAACCTACTTGGCGAGGGGACCAGTCTGGAAAAAGACAATAGTCTTTCTGATAGGCTTTCCGCTATTTATCTTGCTGAATACTGTGCGGATTACCACAATAGCACTGATCGGCTATAGATATGGAGAAGAGATGGCACTAAGCGCCTTCCACCTTCTCGGAGGCCTCTTCCTCATCTTCATGGGCGCAGTTATTCTGATGACCTTATCTGGGGCGTTATTGAAGATGCAATTTTTCGGTACAATGGCGAGCGGAGAGCAAGACAGCTCCACAAAAGGTACAAGCACCAAGGCGAACGCCAGGCAAGCCTATAGATTGAACAGGAGGCATAGTGAAAGTGGAACCTTTGGGAAAGACATCTGTAAGATAACGGTTCTTCTGGCGTGTGTAATATTTCTCAGTTTCCTCGAGATACCAGTCTTCGCCATAACTTATGCTCCATCCGCCATAGTCAAACAAGGTCTTCTGGGAGAAGAGGTGAGCACTCAAGTTCTTCCATCATATCCGGGTTACGAGGTCAGATTTGTCTTCAGAGATAGAGAATTCGAGAACATGACCAAGGAAGACGCATCCTTGCTCTACTATTACGAGCCAATCAACACAACTGAAACTCCAGTGTGGGCTTTGATCGATGTGGCCGGGTTCATTTCTGGACTTCACATATGGGAGGGCTGTATTCGTCCGGCAAAGGTTTTAGACCTGAGCGACATCAAACTCGTGGGTGATCCCCCCATAACTGCTCGTCTATTTGTCTTTGATGAACCTGCGGTTAACAAGACGCAAGTAATCCTGTACTGGTTTGAACGTGTATTCTTGAAACAGGAGAGCGGTTATTACCTTAAGTTTATTAGATTTTCCCTTATAGCTTACGCTGAAGAAGAGGCCAGATACCAAGAAATCGTGAATAGTCTTATCCCTCTGGGAAGAGATATTATCAACTACTGGGAACCACTGAAAACTACTTCGTGGATCTCTTTAGTAATTGCGACCTTGCCAGCCTCGCTAGTGGCTACAGTGGTTTCGCTTGCTATATTTGTAGCCTCAAGAGCTATAGCAGAATCAAGAATAAGGAGAGCCAATCGTAACGTGGTTAAAAGACTCTTGGACGAAGAGAAGAAACTTTTTGAGGCAATAAGGCAAGCCGGATCGCAAGGTGTACCATCAGCAGACGCGATATCGCTAACTTACCAGAAAACCTCAGGAGAAGAGACCAACCCAGAACGCTTCCTAGAAAAGCTGCTTGAAGCCGAGAAAACGGGCCTCATATACAAGAAGATATCCGATATTGATGACAAACCAGTCCTTACATGGAAGGTTCGAGCATAGCCAGGAATCCTATTGGTGAAATACATGGCTGCAGATGAGCCTCGTTCGACGGAACCTCAGAAGCGCTCTATTGATCAAATCTTCAGACTAGAATCTGACAAGAAAGAAGACTTGGTGAAGAGGATCATCGAGCTAGAGGAAGAGAAGTCAAGTCTAGAGAGGCAGATAGCGAAGTACAAAACAACCAGGGCTGCTGGTTTGACATTATTCTTATTAGGCATCACCATTCTTATCATTGCGATCTTCTATCAATCGGTCATAACGGTTTTAGCAGGCTTGGGTCCAGCATTTCTGGGTGGGACCCTACTTTATGTAAGGCCTTCGAGGCATGTGAGATATGAGCTCCTTCATGAGTCTAACGTGCTCACATGTACTTTGATAAGTGGGATTCTAAAAAGCATCGATGGCGAGAGCAAGGGTTTTCATCTGCCTTCGAGAACGCTGAAAGGCTTAGTTCAGAACCTAGTCTTCATACCTCAGAAAGGAAAAATGATCAAGCCTTGGAATCTAGAGTATCGCGGGGATGCTCTCTTCTCTAGGACTCCTGAAGGTATCTTTATCCCATCGCCTGGATCCGGTCTTGTTAGGCTGTTTCGAAGTTGGCTTGGGAAAGACCCTGCCAGCTTGACGCCTAACGAATTGGCAGACAGATTGACTGTCTTCCTGGTCGAGAACTTGGAGCTCCTCAAGGACTTTGAGATGGAGTTCAAGGATAACGAAGTTCGGGTCAAATTTGATGAGCCACTATTTATGGAGCTATGCGAGGAGATGAGAGAAGATGAGGTATGTCTCAGTGTTGGTTGCCCCTTCTGCAGTTTTGTAGCCTCTCTTTTGACGAGGATCACCAACAATGTCGTGATGATTAATGAGGTTCGCCATGGCGAAAGAGAGATTGAGACGACTTATCACATTATCAAAGAGGCTGAAAGTCAAAAATAGATTGAAACAAGTTACCGAATCATAAGGTGATGCCTACGGAGCTACCCCTTGCGTTCTATGATGTCGGTTCCTGTGTGGTGGTGATAGCCATAACAGTGTTAGCCGTTTCTGAAATGCTGTCCCCACGCTATGGACGGACAGATATAGTGATTGACAGAATGAAGCTAAGGCAGGTCGCGAAAGCTTGCTGGCTTTTTGCCATACTGTTGATTGGTATCGGGATAACTCTTCAGCTCTTCTTCTAGAAGCACTTTCGTAGAATCGTTATTGAATAGACCTCTAGAAAAAATCGTGAAGTGTTTCACAAAGCATATGAACAGGGAAATACTATACAAACCTAGTTAGGTGATAGAATGAGACGTTCGCTGTATCCGCCTTTACTGGTGTTGATGTCTCTCCTTCTAGTAGGCGTTGGAGTAGTTGAAGCAGCATGGGCCTCAATCAAATCTGGGTATGCAATAACGACAGACTATCAAGGTCAAACTCTCATGATACCTGAAGATGTCACCGCAAAAGCAGGAACAACGAATTACCCATATGCTAACAAGGTGAGATTCAGATGGATTCCGCCAGCAGAGAGTGGGCTGGATCCTTGGGAAACAGGCCCCTTTGACCTTACTCCGAGCGACGAGTATTGGGATGGCAAGCAAGTGTACATAGCAACCGATACACAGGAGATAAACGCTGTGGGTGACTGGGGAGTTCAGGCTTTCTTTCTGGGCGAAGAAGATGGGAAGCCTAGATTGAGGGATAGCACAGATATCGTCGCTATAAGAGCAACATCATTCGAGGCTGTGCCCGAGATACCTATGGGAACACTGAGTGCCTTGCTTGCTCTATTGACAGGATTCGCTGCCTTCCGATGGGCAAAGTCGAGAAGCAGAAGCCTTCCTTTCCCTGTAAGAACCTAACTACTTTATGTGCCCCAGCGATTCAGCAATGTCTCAGTATTCTTTCTCTAGGAACGCATAATCATATTACACTATGGGCTTTCATCTACGTACGGAAATTTTTAAAAACTTGGATCGCCATTCTGCTGGCAGACTTGGGAGATCCGGCGGGCGGTTCATGCCTAGATTGACTAGTTGACTAGGATTGATTAGCATATATTAGCATTGCAGGGTCTGAGAGCCATGAGGAACAGGACAGTGAAGCTGCTGAGGGTTGTAGGCTCTCCCTTTGTTTCGCATAAGGAATCTCCCACGGATGCCCATGAAGCCTTGGAACTCTACGGTTGTGCCGTCAAGAATAGGATGGCTTTTCTCTATCTGGCCGGACTGGAAAAACGTGGTGAGCTGGGCAATCTGGAGAGTGTATACAGATCTATGTATGCGAGATATTTGGGAACATACCACGCATTTTCAAGAGCTTCAAATGTCCTAACTATGGCTGACATAGATCATGCAATCTTCAAAACCATTAGACCTTATCCTTCTACAACAGTGGACATAGATGTGCTAGTTCTTGGGCTAGACAAGTTTTACGAGAAAGCAATGTATACGATGGGCAATACCGGCTATATGAGACTTGGGTCTGGTCCTCATTCTACGACCTTTAAGGATCCTATTGTCGATATTGGTGTAGACCTATACCAGGAGATCTCTGTTAGCCACATAATATATCTAGACAAAAATAAACTTGGGCCCCATGTAACCCAAAGAAGACTCGCTCCACAAAGTCCTCAGACCATCAGTGTCCTTTCCCCAACAGCAGATCTGATTGCTTTAATTGCTCACTCAGTGATCAAAGAGCATATGTACACGCTTTCAGAATACTATTCAACTCTTTATTACCTCAGCAGTATGAGCCCTAATGAACTTTCAGGCTTTCTCCAAGTAACATACGAGAACAATGTCGCAAGCACTGTAGCGATTCACATGGGAATTACAGCGAGACTTCATGAGATTGCTCATGGTTATGTGCCAGAGAAACTTAAGGAAGTGGTTGGGGATCTCCAAGCGGAGTCGATCGAGGCTCAAAGGTTTGAGAGAAGTCTTAAGTTCCCCCATAAATTCCATCCATTAACTGTCCTTAAAGCCCTTGTTGAGAAGATTATGGGGGAGGAGAAAACTAGGAGAAGCGTCGCAAAGCAGATAATAAGTATGTCTCAGCTGAATTTTGCTGGAAGTGTAGTTAGGGAGATTGTTGAACATACCCGAAGAGAAACATATTAGTAAACTGGCAGAAAGATACCTTCGACTGGAAACTTCGCCTCATAAATTCATTATCTTCCCAATGTGGGCCACAATTCTCGCCAAACAATATGGCGTTTGAGTAATTTGCTGTTAATACTGAAGCAACGCCAAGAGATCAAGATCCCTATCTGCTCTGTAGCCTTCTTTGTTAGAGATATAGAACAATATTGCCACCAGTCGATATAGAACATTCCTTGCTTTTTTCTGTAATCAACATTCGTGTGGTTTTATAGAGATTCAAGTTGGAGCTGACACTCTAGGTTGGAAAGGATCCTGCTATGAGACGTAAACCACTATTGCTATGTGAAACGTTGCTCATCTTTCTGCTTTGTGCATCATATGTTCATTCAGTTATCTCAGCCGGATCAGCGTATGTATATGTTCACCAGCCAGAAAGTCCGTATCATTGGAAAGGGAAATGGTTTAGTGGCTATTACGCTGGGGCATCTTACGTCGATGTACGTTCCAGTTCTTACGGGAATCAGCCTGGCGGTGAAACTACGAGAGCATACTGCATAAATTACGGAGCACCCATCTACGTTGGAAGGGAATACTATGGCACACTAACACCGGCAACTGATACCGAGAAATGGAGAGAGATTGCCTATATCCTGACATGGTATGATGGGGGTGATCCAGTTCCAGCAGGAGGCCCGTCAAGTGACACAATGGGAGTGTCGGTACAAGGGGCTCTCTGGAAAATACTTGATGGCATTATCCCCAGCTGGATTCCAACTCAGTATCGCACCGGAATCAATGATCTGTTCAATGAAGCCACTGACCCACCGAAGGATGTCATAAGAGTGGACGATCGATTTGAGTGGATATACCCTGAAGTGGGGAACAACATCAACCTGATAGCAGATCCCGGCGAAACTGTGACTCTAAAGGCCAAAGTAACACATCTCGTTAATGGCAATTGGTTGCCAAGGTCTGGTGTGAAGATAGAGTTCTCAGCGTCAGCCGGTTCTCTAGACAAAACCATAGCGTGGACAGATAGTGATGGCGTTGTGGAAGTAGTGGTAACCATACCGGCCGATGCTGTTGAACTGGAGATTGAGGTGAGGGCAGGTACGAAGGGACTGTGGCCTCAAAAATTCTTGGACTTAGGCGGCGACAAACAAGATCTGATAGGGATAGATACCACGTACCAGTTAACTGTTACAACAAATGTCTGGATATTGGCGAATATACGAGTAGTCCCCGAAGTTCCTCTAGGGACATTAGCTGCCCTTGTAGCTTGCCTATCAGCGTACCTAGTAATGGCTAAGAAAGGCGTTCGCATCAATTGAGTGAATGCCGATCTTCCCAAGTTTGAATGCATATCTCTTCTGGTATGGCGCAACTCATCCTTTCCTCCTATGCCTTGTCTAAGAATGAATGATGCCATAGGTCCCGCTGAAGAGTGGGCAACTCCCACGATTACATAGGATCGAATGGTCGTGCAGTCAGCGACCGAAGAGCTAATGACCAATCGGTCCTAAGATGCGATTAGGTTAAAGACTGGCAAAGCCCTACTGCGGACCGAGGGTTAGGGCTGGTCAAGACTAAATGGAAACCCCGCTTTTTTCCAAGCCTCTAAGAGGTATTCTAAGCTTGAAGGTTAGTATGGTTCCTTTAACCAAGCGTCTTCACTTTTCTAGCGAGCGAGAAGTCTCAATAGCCATGAGTCTAGAGAGATGTTCTCAGGGATGTAGGACATGTCGAATAGGTTTCCACCACTTCTTAGCTAAGAAAGAATTCACATATTCAAAATCGATTCTCAATTCCGCGATACAGCAAATTGTCTCATGATGAGATGACAATAAGCCAAACTGCTAGACAATATTAAATAGATGGCGACAGAACACTAGATACATTGCATAAGTGAGGGAAAGTCAACGTATGCGGTTGGCCATCTAGCCCTTGGTTACTTATCTGGAAAACTAGTATCCAAAGTTCTTAAGGCAAACGTGAACATCCCCCTTCTATTCGTGGTCTCCATCGTATCTGATGCGGATCTACTAATACCAGGTCTAAGACATAGGGGGCCAACTCACTCCCTAGTGGTATTCCTGCTCTTCTCTATTCCATTGTTCATTTTATATGGGAAAAGGGTCTTGCCTTATTTCACGGCATTAGCACAGCACTCTTTCATAGGCGACTATTTAATGGGTGGAGGCGTACAGATACTTTGGCCCCTTAGCCCCCATTGGTACCACTTAAGGATCGCTATGGCAAGCATAGTCAGTATCCTTGCAGAATGGATCCTATTCCTGCTATTTCTCATAACTTTGCTCAGAACAAAGGATGCACAGACTCTTTTCCGAGTACACTCCTCAAACTTGCTCCTGTTTATACCAGTCTTCACCGTTTTATTGCCTTCCCTCTTCAACTTCCCATTACTTGTCCCTTCTGAACTCCTGATCCCTCATATGATGTATCTGGGGATGTTCATCGCCTCAATCCTTATAGACCTTCTATACATCCTTAGACAAGCCTATTTACGGAATCAGACCACTAAAGACCATATCTAAGCTCTCAGTCTGCTGGGAGATAATCCCCTAGTAACTTGCTTCTTTAAAGAGATAATCTTGTCTTAACAGTCAGCAAGACCGATTGGTCATACAGTCAGGAGCCAAAGCTGACGACCAACCGATCTCCATTTAATATGCTAAGCACCAAAGAGGAGCATTATTGCAGCTGATAGAAAGGCAATCCATGAACGGATTTAGAAAAAATGGTTTAAAATTTTTTACTTAAGTGGATCAGCTTATTTCTTTTCCAACTGCTGAATATGAATGAACTAAAGCCCCCTATGTTGATGTTTTTTCGCTGTTTGTTGTTGTTTCACTTTGAACAACACTTTTCGGTTCAGCCTTAGCCCTCAACTTCCTCAAAGTCCATTCCCTCCACACCATGACCGCGGCTGAGATCGTTGCGACTGCCATGAGAACATATGATAGGTCCCTGGTAAACCTCAGCTCACCTATGAGAAGGGAATGGCTGGACTGCAAGTCTTCGTAGTTCTGTTTCAAATCATTGTATCTCGAACTCAGCTCCGCGTACGACATAGACAGGGAATCATAGTCATCCCTAAGCTCTTGATTATTAGATTCCAAAATGCTAAGCCTAGAAGTCAGTTCGTCTTGGGATAGCTCAAGTTGTCCGTATTTCAAACTGAGACCTTCGTATTCCTCTTCCAACCGCTGGCAAATCTCAAGCAGTTCACTAACCGATTCTTCCAAAGTTCTAATTCTGAAGGTCCCCGAGACATTCCAACCCATGTTGACTCCGTCGCTTGCTAGGACGCCCACTAAGTACCTTTGCCCGGGCTCGAGGTCTGTGAGGTTTAGGGCATAGTCCTTTGTTCGAATATCAAGAACCAGAGGCAACCAGGTCTGACCGAGATCGCTGCTAAGAAACATGGAGTAAGTCAAGACGTCGCCATCGGCGTCTGAAGCATCCCACCTTACGGTGTAGTTCCCTGCAGGCATCAATGCCTCATCTTCTGTTGGGCTAACGATTCTGACGGCTGGGAAGCCTTGGGTTACGCTTCTGCTTACAAGTACGTGATCCGTGGCATTCCGAATTTGGATCAATCTAGTTTCAGGAACGAAGGGAACCCTGAAGGCGAACGGAGCAAAATCAACCGTTACCAACGAAACGTAATCAACAGACTCCTGAAAAGACATGTTAAACCCTATCCTACTTAGAACCCTAGCTTCCCTGTCCAGCAGGACCACCGAATAGTTTCCAATGCTATCGGGCACAAAATCCGCCATCCCGCCGCTAAACCGATACCAGGGCTCTAAGATGACAGAGCCATTTCTGAAAATGTATCCGCTCACTCCAAGGATCTCTGAGCCGCCAAGCATTCTGAACCTTTCGAGAAGACGTCTATAATCAGGCTTATCGATCCACCTTTCAGCCGCATTTCCCATTATGCAGGTAAGGTTTCGATCCGCACGATTGTTGACCCAGTATCCAAGCGCCTGTGGATTGGCAGGATATTCGTCGCCAAGGCTATATGTGTGCCCGACCTCATGGGCAACTGTGGGGATACGGTTCTCCTCCACGAAAACCGTAGGCGACGAACCACACAGGATAGCGAGACCGAACCACTCATCATCAAAGTGATGTGACCAGCCTCTCGGCACGATCGCTACGACCCTGTCCCAATATGGCGTTGAGACAGTGCCTGCCAACCACCCGAACCTTGCCAGATAGTTCCGAACATAGTCCCTAACAATACGGCCAGTGTCCTCGTCCTCGAGATCCAGCCCTGCGATCTGATACTGTGTGTTGTTCCATGTGATCGAAGCAACTGTGACAGTAACATACCTTGTGTTACGTTCTATCCTGTCTTCCGCTAGAGGATAGGTTCCCAAGATGAGGTCCGTAGCTGCTCTCGCATAATCCGGTGTCAGATTGGGATTAGGATCTCCGGGAAACCTCAACCCGACATAGTATAACCTCAGATTCCTTGTCTCTACCACTGTTAGACGGCACACGGCCTCATTCGATGATGGGGTCACTGTGGTTCTGACTCTGATTGCATGAGCTCCTGTCGTGGCAAACTGGAAAGGATTTGACGGGATAGGCGCAGTTATATTTACCTTCAGAATTCCAGGAACGTACTGCATCTCGCCAGGCCTCGGAGGACTTCCCGTGGGCACCGTATACACGCCCGAAAGGTATATTTCAGTCTCATCGACCAAGAACTGGATACGTACTTGTTTAGGCTGCAAGTAATAGTTCGCAACTTCAACTCTTATTATGTATCTGTCACTGTAGGGCCATCCGAAAAGAAACGTGTTCTTGCCCAAGACCATCGGCAGCTTCGCGTTCCATTCAACGTTAGGTTCGGCGGGCAGCAACTCTATATCTTCCCCGTAGACCGGGTCTGATTGCCAGACGACTTGTACTGGCTGGAAGATAGCCTTTACTACAATCTTATCTCTGTCCGCTTTCACAACGCATACATAACTTAAGCTGCTTGTCAGAAGGAGACATACAAAAATTGCTATTATTGTTTTCCTTGAACTCAAATTATTCAACCCCTCTGGAAAATTGTGGATTTAGGGTAGGAATAACCGTGTCTTTGCGGTTCCAGAGCAGTCATATTCTATGCATACAGATAAGGATTTTGGTCCTGGGGCAATGTTGAACATGATAGTTTATGTCATCGCTCCCGTTTACCCGCCAGCTCCTTATATTCTGGTCATACATATATGCAACCCAATTAGTAAATTTGCGGAGGGTCAAGATGGGGCACGATTGGCTACAGATGGACATAATTTTCAGAGCCCTTCTAGTAGCCTTGCTTCTGGCGATTTTCACTCCATTCACAATGGTTGAGAGTGCTGAAGATGACATTTTATACGCTGGAACAGTAGGAAACCCCGGGAAGGTCCTAAAGATCGACCTCAATACATTTCAAATTGTTGATAGGATGTCTTTGAATGCCGGAGAAGATGCTCATGCGCTTGACCTCGATAGCGAATATTTATATGTGGGCACTCTAACCGTTCCGGCTAAAATCATCAAGATAAGGCTATCCGATTTCAAACGAATAAATGAAATAACGTTGCCATCTGAGTTCAAACGTATCTTCAGCCTTCATATTTTTGGGGATTACCTGTACGCCGGTCTAGATTCAGGTCAAGTAGCAAGACTAGAACCTTCAACACTTACGCTCTTGGATTCTATAGAGACACAGGGGAATGCAAGAGACACGATTGTTATAGGTCCCTACCTATATGTCAGTAGTCACGCTGGCCCAACTGATGCTTATCTACAGAAACTGAGAGTCAGCGACCTATCGAAAGTCGAGGGAATCCAACTAAGCTTAGAAGCAGCACAATTTATGTTAGCTGTGGACAGCTACCTCTACGTCGCTTCAAACGACGCGCCAGCGGGCTTGATGAAGATTGACTTAAACATTTTTCAGGAGATTGCTTCAGTAAAGTTTCTGCCTGTGGACAGGCAGGGCGCGGGTGACGTTGTGGTTCGATACGGTGACTACCTGCTTTCTAATGGTGACAGTTTTCCCGGAAGACTATACCGAACGAGACTATCAGATTTCACATGGCTAGACTATATTGATCTGAGCGAGGACAGAGCTTCCGACATAGAGATTTCGGGAAGATACGCCTATGTTTCAAACGTTGAGAACCCATCAAGCATAGTGAAAGTAGATCTGGACGACTTCCGGGAAATAGCAAAGATAGAGACTGGAGAAGGACCTGCACCTCAGATGGTTCTCTGGAGGGCACAACAAGAGCCTTCTGATTTGAAGCCAAAGATTTTCCACAATCCTGTCACAGTCGTAGTCGAAGGACAGCCAATACCAATATACGCTGTTATCACCGACGATGTGGCAGTGACGGAGGCTTATCTGTACTACCGAAATGTAGGTGAGTCCTCTTATACCAAGCTCACTATGACGAGATGTACTACTTGCATAGATACTTATAACATAACCATCCCAGCACTTGTTTCAGAAGCCCTGGCAATAGAGTACTACATCAACGCCTCGGATGGAACCAACATCGCAACTCATCCAGAGGTAGATCCAATACATAGTCCCCATGTCATATCAGTGGATTTCTATCCGACCGCAGTCGAACTCAGCGATCCATCAGATATCACCGAAGACTCTATGAGGCTAACTTGGACAGAAAGCATCGACGAAGACTATATGAACTACACTATATACGAATCCACTGCTCTTGAAACTCTCGGAGAACCCGTTCACACAGTCACAACCAAAGATGCGACATCCTACACTGTAACTGGCCTTCTCCCAGACACAACTTACTACTTCGCGGTTAGAATATTCGACCGAAACGGATTATACGCAGATTCAAACAAGGTCAGTGGAAAAACGATGTCCCGACCACCTTCAATGGTGCCAACTCTAGTTTTCATCGGTTTGGTCATAGCTGCCATTGCGATAATACTCCTTCTAAGAAGGAGATGAATATTCATATTCAGTTGAATTTTCTGATCTTGTATACTGGGCTTTTTCCCAGGACAGTTCAAAAACCACTTTTCCGTGGATACTTCTCCGCGAATGAGTCTGTGCGTTGTACGCGGCAAACTGGAATCTCTTTGCCCAACCCTTGGTAGTCAGCTTCAGTAGCGTTGTCTTTTCCCGAGCAGATGTCTTCTTGGCTATAGACGCTGCACTTCGGCGACAAGCCCTTCTATGCAGTCTTTCATCGACCGCAGGAAAGTGTGTCTTATTGTCTCCGGTTCCTTCAGGTTTTCGAGTCTTTCAACCCTGAAGGAGACGGGTGGATGCGGGTTCCATCCGATCCAGCTCCCAATCCTGTTTGCCTGCATCCTTTCGAGCTGTATTCTTCGGTACCCTATCTTCCTCAAAGCGCCAGCCAGAATTTCTGGTTGTCCCAGCTTGATGGCGGATTCGAGATCGGCTCTGGCCTCGAAGAACTTTGCGATGAAGTATACGACGCCCAAGGCAAAGAAGAAGTAGAAAAGGCCGAAATAATATAGGAAATTCCAGAAATAGTAGACTCTCAGCAGGTACTCGGCTGAAGCCAGCGTAAAAAGGGCAAGGGGGTCCCTTCTCCCAACATGGCTCAATTCGTGCCCAACAACAGCGAGGATTTCTTGCTCGTCAAGTTGCACAAGCAGACCTGTGGTAACAAGGACCAGCCCCAACCGTGGGCTTGGGCCGGTGGCAGCGGCGTTTGGTACGATCACGTTGGATATCCTTATCTTGGGGACTGGCATCTTGAACCGGTTTGCTGCCTTTTTCACGATGCCGTAGACGTCTATGGTCTTGGTCAGTAGGTTCTGGGGCCTAATCGTCATCCCGTACTGGGAGAAGACTTCCTGTGCTGTTTGACTGTCAATAGGTTTATCGAGAGCTAGCGTTCTATCATGGATCTCCTTCTTCACCTTAAGGAGCGTGTCCCTCCTGAATCTCTGCCTAAACGTCCCGAATTCTTCCGGAGGAATATGGTACTGAAGAATATGCACGTAGGGGCTGGAAGCTGTGATAGGCCAGTCTCCCATTGTTCCAACAATCTTGTCTGATAGAAGGACCATGAAGAACTGTATTATCACCAATATTAGAGGGAAGTATTCCACCGGAACATTGAACACTTCCGTTGTAACTAGGAGCGTTGCGTAGCTGATTATTATGAATATGACGAAGAACACGAGCATATTCCCCAGGAAAATCCGACTGATGACCTTTCTCCTTCTGTCAGGAGTCTTCTCAGCCACGACGCTCTTCTTGGGAACCCAGGCGAAATAGAGGGTAGTCCTCCTGATCTTCTCCTCGAACAGTTGGACCGCTATAATCAAGTCTTCCCTCAGCCTGCTCAGAACTCTAGGAGGAACATCCCCAATCGGAGTCAACTTCACTTCGACAGGATTGCCCATCGTGACTTCGGAGTTGACATCCCATCGCCCTCGAGGGTCTCTCAGCGTGAAGGCGAGGACTTCTTTTCCACCGGTCACCCATTTTCTGACGTTAATGAAGCTTTGGTAGAATGGGACAATGTATTCTTGGTACATGAACGTCAATAGGTCACTTAGGTAAACTGGAGCTACCTCTGTTTGTATGGCGAAGGAGATGGGTTTTGCACCGTGGAACTCCATGGCTTGCGGTCACTCCCTTAAGATGGGAAAATCATCTCTTATAAACATGCCTAGGACCGCTTGGTGAGTATCGGGTCTGGCTGTGCTGGCAGCTTCGCATTCGTGTTCAAGCTGGGCGGAAAACCAGCATCTACCGCCAAAACTGGAGAAGATTCTATTGAGGCTTGTCGGTAAGCTTTTTATACGGAAAGGCGGAAAGTGATGGGCGGAGGTCTGTCGGCACACCAATGGAGCCCAGCAAGAAGCCGTTGAACGTCTTGACTAGGCAGATGAACGGCTACATCGCAATCGTCCTGAAGAACGGCATCGAGTACAGGGGGACAATGGTCCACTGTGACAGTTACATGAACATAATACTCAACGGTGCCTCTGAGTATCATACTGACCGGCTGCTTGCACACTACGGCCAGGTTCTCGTTCGCGGAAACAACATTCTCTACATCGCCCTTGATGTTACGCCGAAGAAAGAAGCAGCTTGAACTCTTTTCTAGGGCTATTTCTCTTGATGAATTCCTTGGCATGCCTAGAATGCTCGTGGGCTAGGCTATTCGACTAGCGTATTGCCTTTGCTGAGGAAAGGTTAAATCACTGTTGGGACCATAGGATTCTTGGACGATGAAGAGATCGAGGTACCCTGACTCTTCGTGGATGATTGCTTTTCCCGCTTCTGAGTCCATCGAACCAATAGAATGAACCGCAAAGACAAGCTAGAAACCATGTTGCTCTTTGGATCGCATGCCTCTAGGGTGAGCTTTTCATCTTCTCGTACATCTTCTCGAGCGTCCAACGTGTTGCTGATTTCAATTCGCGTTCTCTTTGAGGGGCATAGTTGCGAATAGTTATCTCTTGAAGTATGTCTCCGTCCTTCTTGACCCCGAAAGAGAAGACTTCACTTAAATTCATCTTGCCCTGAGCAAGCAGCTCCTGATCCCTTTGCTGCATCTTAGCCAAGATTCTCTCTATGAGAAAAGCCGTGAAAGGCGGGGTGTTCACGTTGAACTTCTTGTCTGCCGCTGGAACAACTCTAATGGTACCGTCTTCAACATATAGGTCGGCCAAGAGCTCACCTGTCGCCGCTTTGAGAGGGAAAGTCTTGACGCGTCTCTCAGTGGGAACTGGCTGAGGCTGTTCTTCAGGCGGTTTGAGCGCTACTGGTTTGGCGATCTCCTCTGCTTTCTTGAAGCTCTTTTCGAGCAGCAAGTCATTGATGACATCTAGAAGGATTTTCATCTCTTCAAGTTCAGCCTCGAGCTTTCTGGCCCGCTCTTCCAATTTCTCCCTGAGTTCAGCGATCCTTCTTATCTTCTCTTCTTCCATCCTCGCCCTCTATCCCCCTAAGCTACGGTGATCAGACTTCTATGCCAAGTCACCTGAACTCCTACTTCTTATTTCGACAGCAGTCTTTAAAAGGCTTACAGCTTCGCTTATTCCGTTGAGAGCAGAGAGAGCGATACCTTTTTTAGATTACAGACTGCACTTCTTTAGTGGTGCATCCAATGCAAGTCAGTGTCTATGTTCTAGTTGAGGTCGAAAAAGGTGAACCATGGCTAGTCGCTGCTGAAGCTTCGAAGATGGAAGGGGTCAAGACCGCTCACACTGTCACGGGACAATACGACATTATCATCTTTGCAGAGCTAGACGATCTGGAAAGACTCAAGGACATGGTGAAGAAGATACACCAGATAGAAGGAGTCCAAAGAACTCAGACGGCAGTCTGCATACCTTGAAGAGAACCAATCTGCCCATTTTTTCCTTTTTCCCGCAATCTTCATGCCATTCAGACCGAAAGGATTTCAATTAGGGACGGAATCCTGGCAAATGCCGAGATGTATATAGACCCCCCCAGAAGGAGGATGGAAAGAAGGATTAGCACGTAGTCCTTCTGACCAGCCCTGAGCACATAAAGGTTTGTCCGTCTTCTATTGGCGCCCCAAGCTCTGGACTCCATAGTCTCTGCAAGTTCAAGGCTCCTGCGAATCGCGTTGACTATCAATGGGATGAGGATCGGGATGTAATTCCTTATTCTTTTGGCAAAGTTGCCGCCTTCAAGTTCGAGCCCGCGAGCTTTCTGGGCGTCCATGATCGTCTGAGCTTCCTCAGCTAACACCGGAACAAACCGGACTGCTGTTGTGAAGGCGAAGCACAACTCATAGGGGACATGACTCTGCTCCAGCGCCAACCCCAAGAGGTCCGGTGATGTGGTGAGGAAGAAGATCGAGAAACTCTCTATCAGGACCACAAAGCGGGCTGTCATGGCGAGGGACCGTTCCAAGATCATAGCGAGCGACTCGTAGCCGCCGTAGAAATAGAGAGACAGGACGTTCATGGCGAAGATTAGGATCGCGAAGAGTGCTGACCCCTTCATTGACCTAAGCCACTCTTTCTGGACCCCGGCGACAAGGACAAAGGGAATCTGGATGACGAACAGAACCAAAAGGGGGACCAGATGGTTGAACATCACAGCTACTGCAAACAGAACGCAGACATAGAAGAACTTGGCTCTTGGATCCATTCGGTGGACCGGCGACGAGACGCTTCTGAACTTGAAGCCATCAAACATGCTCACGTTGCTTCACCGAACCTTTCAAGAAGCAATCTCCCCGCTTCATAGACATCTATGACCTCTCTCGGGAAACCTAAGTCTGCGAGCTTCAGGAAGATCTGGGCGATTTCTGGTAAAACTACGGAAGCTTGACTCACAAGGTCGGGGTCGGTGAGGATTTTCTCTGCTCCGCCTTGGGCGACTATTTTTCCTAGGGCCATCAGAACTACTCGAGGTTTGCATTCGGCGACAAACTCGATGTCATGGGTCACGATTATCACGGTCTTTTCTTGACGGTTCAGTTGTGTTATGAACTGCCTCAGCCGCTCCTTCTGTTGGCTGTCCTGTCCTATGGTCGGCTCATCAAGTATCACGATCTTCGGGTCCCATGCTAGAACCGATGCTAGGGCTACTCTTTTCCTCTCTCCTCCGCTGAGCATGAACGGCGAAACCCCCCGGTACTCCGTCAGGTCCAGAAGGTTGAGTGCCCAGTCCACCCGCTCTTTGATGGTCTTCTCTTCGAACCCAAAGTTCCTCAGCCCGAACGAGATCTCCTCCTCGACAGTCTCACTGAAGAGTTGATGGTCCGGGTTTTGGAAGACGAAGCCGACCTTTCGAGCTAGGGTTGCCACACTCATCTTGGCCGTTTCAACATCATCCACTAGAACTCTACCCCTCGCAGGCTTCAGCAGCCCATTAATATGTTTCACCAAGGTCGTTTTGCCAGCGCCGTTCTGGCCCATGATTGCGACAAATTCGCCATCCTGAATCTCTAGAGAGACCCCTTTCAGTGCTTGCACGCCATTGGGATAGGAGAAGTATACATCTTCAACCTTAATCATGCCCCGATAACTCCTTTATGGCTTGATATGCCTCCTCGGAACTTAGCGGAATCTCGGCAAGGCTGGCTCCATTCGCCTTGAGGTAGTTGTAGAGTCTAGTGGCTTTAGGTATACCGACTCCGATCAGCCGTGCCTCTTCTGAGCTCAGGACCTTTCGGGGCTCACCATCGAGTGCTATCCGGCCTTTCTCCATGACCATGACCTTGTGTGCATATCTCGCAGTCAAGTCCAGCCTATGTTCGACAAGAATCATTGTTATGCCCAAATCCCTATTCAGACTACGGATGACTTCGAAGATCTGCCTCGCGCCCAGAGGGTCGAGGAAACTAGTGGGCTCGTCAAAGACTATCACCTCTGGCTGCATTGCCAAGACAGAGGCAATGGCAACCCTCTGCTGCTGACCGCCTGAGAGTTCATAGGGCGGCCGGCTTCGTAGGTCATCTATCCCCGTCATCTTGAGAGCCCAATCAACCTTTTCTCTGATCTCTTCTCTTGGAACGCCGAGATTCTCCAGCCCGAAGGCGACGTCCTTCTCCACAGACAACGCGAATAGCTGATTCTCAGGGTTCTGGAAGACCATGCCTACGTGTTGCGCGAGCTCGGAGATCGGGCTTTCGGCGACCTTGAGCCCCGCGACTGTAACCTCGCCCTCAAGCTTTCCTCCATAGAAGTGGGGGATGAGCCCGTTGAAACACCTGCACAGAGTGGTCTTTCCGCATCCGCTTGGTCCAGTCAGCAGTACGAACTCGCCCTTCTCGATCTTGACAGTCACATCTTCGAAGGCAGGTTTCGCACCAATTGGATAGGTGTATGTTAAGCCCTTGGCCTCGATGATCGCCAAGCTCAGTCGCCGCTTTTGGATAGGATGATCCATCCATCTTAGGGTAGATACTTGAGAATGGGGTACTTAAAGCAATTGTTTGAATCCTTCAATTCAGTATATACTTGCCCCGGAACCCGGAATAGTCAGGCAGGGGTCTTTTGGGATCATAGCCTCTTAAAAGAAGCAGCGGCGACTCGGCGAATTGACGTTTTTCGACAGAAACTCTAATCTAGTGGGTGACACAATTTCGGTTAGGCGGATCGATCTTTGAGGGTCATGTGGAAGAACGGAGTCTCCGTCGAGCATAAGAACGTCGAGATCACCATTGACCCTCAGAATAACCGTTCCAGTCGGTCACCAATCTTCGTGACCCACGGCCACTTTGACCATTCAGCCGGCTTCAGGATTTCCTATGCTCTGAAGTATTCCTCCAGGGAGACCATGGAGCTGGTCTCGGCTTATGGGTTTCAAGCTGAGAATTGGCAGCCCGTGATGATCGGTGAAAAGGCTCTGGTGGATGATATCGCGGTGATCCCGCGCAATTCCGGGCATGTCCTAGGCTCCTGCCAGTTTGAGATAGATACGCCCGAAGGAAACATCCTCTTCACAGGCGATTTCAACACCGAGCACACAAGGACAATGAAGCCTGCTGAGCCTGTTCAATGTGACATCCTCGTCTTGGAAGCTACCTTCGGCTCTCCGGACTTCGTTTTTCCGTCTGGAGACTTGGTTGCGAGAGAGATGGTAAACTGGGCGAGGAAGATCATGAAATCTGGCAGAGTCCCGGCTTTTCAAACTGATCCTTTGGGAAACGCTCAAGAGATCATTGGCATATTCAATGAGTTCGGCATACCTGTCGTCACCCACTGGAAGGTCTCAAAGGTCAGCAAGGTCTACGAGACTCATGGACATAGGCTCGCATACTTCGACTCCAGGACTGAGGAAGCGAACGAGATCCTCGACTCCGGAAACTTCGTTTTCGTAACCCCCAAACAACTAGACATGCAGGACCACCCGGAATTTGTCCCCGCTCTGGTCTCTGGGTGGGCTTTGTGGTCAAAGCGTGAAGCCTTTCCGTTGAGCGATCATGCAGATTTTCCCCGCCTCATGAGATTCGTAGAGGAATGCAAACCCAAGGTAGTCTTGACCTGCCACGGCAGCCGGTTCAACGAGACCCTGGCAAGATGCATAGAGAGAAAACTTGGGATCCGAGCTTACCCAGTTAACCTCATACCGACAACCCTCTGCCCAAAGTCTTGAGCCCGGGCTAGGGAAACACACGCAATTCTTAAATGGCATCTAAGGAACAGAATAGGACTCAAGAGAAGAGGTGACATCAGACAGATGATCAGACCCGTAACCTTTGAGAACTTGGGACAGCGACTCGTCGGGATTCTTCAAGTGCCAGAAAAGTCGAAACGTGGGGAGAAGGCGCCCGGTATCGCCATGTTTCACGGGTTCACGGGAAACAGAACAGAGGCTCACAGGTTTTTCGTCTATGTGGCAAGGGCTCTGTGTGATTCAGGCTTCGTCGTCCTGCGCTTCGATTTCAGGGGCTCCGGGGACAGCGACGGCGAATTCGAAGATATGACTGTGCCGGGAGAGGTTAGCGATGCGGGAAAAGCCTTAACCTTCCTAGGCAAGCTGAAAGCCGTCGACAAGGACAGAATTGGTGTAATCGGCCTCAGCATGGGCGGAAGGGTCGCCGCTCTTCTAGCCTCAAGAGACAGCCGCATTAAGTTCGCCGTGTTGTACTCAGCAGCCCTTAGTCCTTTGAGACAGAGATTCTTTTCGCAAGGACGTAAAGAAGACTTGGAGAAGCTGGAAGCCGGCGAAGCCATTCAGGTCGGAGAAGGATGGTATCTGAAGAAGCCTTTCTTTGACACCGTCGATGAGCCCGTTCCCTTCGATGTCATGAACAGAATCAAGGTGCCTATCCTCTTAGTTCACAGCGATGCAGACCAAGTTGTGCCGATGGACGACTCCAAGAAGGGATACGACATTGTCAAGGAACTCAACAACAAGAACGAGGTGTACATAGTGAAAGGCGGAGACCACGTATTCTCTAAGAGAGAACATACCCAAGAAGTTACTAGCAAAACACTTGGCTGGCTGCATTCCCTAGGAGTGAAAGGCTCACGATGACCTTTGCAGAGCGAATCGTCGCCTCGGTCAAGCCTGAGGAGCTAGGGTTTCCGGTGCCTAGCCAAGACCATGCTGGCCATGTTGTTTACCTCACCTTGAAAGGGCATACTAAACTAGCTGCAGACCATCTCCTTCACAAGGGAATGGCAGGACACTTGGAGGAAACCGTTGGGAATGTGATCCGACAGCTCAGTGTGGTCTTTAACAAAGCCCTTTTGGAAGAGAGAGACGGAAAGAGAGTGGCAACATGCGCAAGGGTCTACGATGTCTTAGTAAACATAGCGCTCAACCTCTTCGGCTTAGAAAGGAAGATTGCTGGATTCTCAAATGTCGAAGTTGACAGGACTCTAGGAAGTCTGATGGAATCCCTTGAGGATTTGGAAGAATCTGAGAGGAAAGGTGTATCTGGCGGCAGAGATGGGAAAGCGCCGATCGCCAAAGCCGTCATCAAAGCTCTTGTTTCAGACATGAAAAAGGTTATGGAGGGGTTCTATCGGCCTCCGGGTTCGATGGTGGCGCACGTTGCCAAGGAGATCGAGAAGAGCATACTCGAAGAGACTGTTGTAGGATCTTTTCTCAGCTCGGCAAGACAGCAGATTCGGGAAAACGTTTACTATAGGATGAGCGAGGCGGCGATTAGCAAGTTTGGCAACGACTACGCTCTTGGGCTTAGGTGGCTTCGGCACCTAGGGTTTGTTCAAGTGTCAACCAACCCTTCCTTGGCCGCCATAGCATACGACGACGACCCCAGCCAATGGGAAGGCTACAAAGGGGAAAACCTATGCCCCGATTTTAAGACGCTTGCGCAGGAAAAGTTGGAATGGGTTGGAAATCCCGAAGCCTACGGAGACGAAATGGCGGCATACGCAACGGAAGTAAGCATCTGGCGCAACTTGGCGGTCTTCCGGCCAATAGCAGTAGCCTCGAACATGCGTCACGGCATGATCAGCCTCCAGTTGAACCCAAACATTGCGGACAGTTACGAGTCCAGCCTCAGATCAGCCCTCAAATTCTACTCTGATGCCCAGGAATTCCTCAGGAGGTACGATGCATATCTGCTTTGGGGCTACTCAGAGAACATTGAAAGAGGAAGACCGAACATAGTCTTCAAGGTTGCGGGAAGCTCGCCCGCGGCGATCGATATCACTAGGAAGCTTGAGAGCCTAGGGATAGGGACAAACAACACGGTCACCTTCACCGTTTCGCAGGAAGTAGAACTCATCTTCGCCAAGATGGAAGGGAGAGCCGAAGCCGCGAAGAAAGGAATACCCTTGACAACGGTGTACGAGACGAACATGGGCGGCAGACTCGACGACCACATAAGAGAAGTCCAAACCGAAAGGCTATTGGAGAAAGCCTTGCGAAGGGTCAATGACAGAGAGGGTGCCTTAAGGAACCTCGCCGAGGAACTGGGCGCTTGGAACGACATAGAAAAGAGGACCTCGCTCAAAGAGAAGGTCGCGGCATTGAGCAGCCGAAAATATCTGAACCCGCTGAACAAGGAGTCTTTTGTGAACTTCCTTGCAGAGATCGGAGTGCCCACGGGTTCCAAGGAGATGGTAAGAGAGTTTCTTGACTCTTTGGAGAATGACATAGAGCATTGCGGCATCCTCGTGACAAAGCGCGTTTACGAAATCTTCTTCAGTCCAGAAAAGAGGATGAGATGGACTGCCTACTTACAGTCCAAATACAACCTCTCATGTGAACAGGCTGAAGATGTGGTTCAGGGGATCGATGTTCTTCCAGCATCGAAGAGAAAGCCCAGGGAGACGCTTCTGACCTTGGCTGGAGCAAACATGACCCATACGGAGTTTCCGAACCATCAGATGAACGTATTGTTGGCGAGTCTGGAAGATGACTTCAACGTTGAAGACTACCGGGAGTCCGTTCTGAAGGAGGCTGACCCTGAGATACTGCGCAGACTAGCCGAAGAATGGACCGACGTCACCGACGTCTTCATGGAAGCCTACGAGCTAACGCCAAGTCAACAGAAAGTCCTTGAAGAAGCAAAGATTGCCGGTTCAGAAAGATACGGCAACCGCGGGCTTGAGCCCTCTGAATGGGGTAGTTTCGGGGCGACGGTGAAGACCATGGACGAATTCTCGCAAAGCTACGAAGCACTCAAGAAAAGATGCGTCGAGTTCGTCCGCAAGATGAGCAAGGAAGAATAGGATATCTCAATCCTACTCTGTACACTTACACGTGAAGAAAACGGATAAGGGGGAAGACCAGTGCGGTCGCGACTCTACAAATCGGTTCAGGCCAAAAAGGGTTACACGCCAATCGTGAGCCCCAAGAACTCTGAGCTTAAGTACCTCGAGTTCGGAAGGCTTTACTTGCCTCAAGAAGGAGACGAATATAGGAGTGTAACTGCGGATCGCGAAGCAGTCCTAGCCATTCTTGGGGGAAAGTGCAGTGTCGAGATAGAGTGTCCGTTTCAGATGATATCATACACCAAGATCGGCAATAGGACCGATGTCTTTTCAGGAAAACCCACAATGATCTACCTGCCGGCAAGAGCTGAGTTCAAACTTACAGCTGAGACCGAAGCTCTCGAAGTCGGCGTCTGCCTGGCCCCAAGCGAGGCTGACTACCCACCGGTCTTGGTCAGGCCTGAAGATGTTGTTGAGAAGTCTGTGGGAACCTCGAACTGGAGCAGGAAAGTCTACACGTGCGTAGGAGACAATGTTAAGGCTCAGAGGCTTCTTGTCGGAGAGACTGTGAACCCGCCGGGAAACTGGTCAAGTGCACCTCCTCACAAGCACGACGCGAAAAGCGCCATCGAGACCCCTTTGGAAGAGGTTTACTTCTTCAAGATTATGCCGACACAAGGCTTTGGGTTGCAGAGGATTTACAGCGGTCCCGAAGACAAGGAGCCCTTCGACGAAGTCTACGTGGTAGAGAACAATGACACTGTTGTCATACCTAGAGGCTACCATCCGGTCGTCGCATGCCCAGGCTATCAGCTTTATTACCTGTGGGCGCTTGCAGGGGAGGAGAGAAGGTATGGGGCTTGGACAGATGATCCTAGACACAGCTGGCTCAGAGACTGCGAATCCCCAATTGGCGAAGCTTCTTATCACTTGTGACCAGTCTCAGAATCCTTCTGAAAGCATCGATTAACCTTAGAATGGAAAATGCAGTACTGTTTTGTGAAGGATATAAGTAATCTATGGAAATCCTAGGCGACCCCACTTAACAGAAGAAAGCTTCTGAACATGGGGTTCCACACCAGACCGCAGGCTAACTGCACCAACGAAGACCGCCACAGTTGCTGTAGTCGATTTCTTTGGATGTTTCAAGCTCAAGCGTAACCTCAGCACGCTTAACCATCTTCAAAACCTTAGCGTCTGGAACATCAGCAGAGCTAACATTAATCACGTCACGCACATCATCAACGGACACGCTTGCCAAACAGCCTCTGGCCCCAAGCAGAAACGGGAAAGAAGCAGAATTTAACCTATTTTGGCGAAAAGAACCATATCCTAAAGACTGTGTTTTTCTGACATGGAAACATTGCCCTGATCATCAAAATTGAGGTGGCTTGACTGAGTGGGAACTGAAACCAGCACCTGCTGGAGAATTCTCCTGCAACTCCTTCTTTTTTCGCTTCCTACGCGAAAGAGCGATTGAGGGAACTGAGAGTGCGGGCGTAATGAAAGCCTATTTTGAGACCTCTGCTATCCACTCGAGCATTTTCTTGATATTGTTGAACGTTTCTTCCTGTTTCATGTGATGGGAGGGCCATGCTCCTTTCGGTTGACCAGTTCTTCGCCTGAGTTCTTCCTCCAATTCCTTAGGCAATCCTTTATAGACTACAACCACTGTACCATCGGCGTAAAGCTGTATTGGGTGAGGGTCCCCGATGTTCTTTTCTTGCCATCTTATAATCCCAACCCTGATGGAAGCCTTCTTCGCCCCTTCGCCAGGAGATACCTCGAATTGCTGGCAACTCCTGCAGATGCCATAAATCTGCATCATCCTATCAAAAACTGTGTCATCGACATTTTTCCTAAGCTCCGCAAAAAAGCTCTTCTCATCCCAGATGCGGCGCTCCTCATATTTTGGTTTGTTCAAATGAATAAGTGATAGGCCCTTCTGCTTGATAGCCTCTTTGAGCTCCAAAATCTCGATTTCATGACCTCGAAACTGCTTTTTATTTGTTTTCCAACCGTTTTCCCAGCATACGATCAGCTTACAACGGTGAAGATTAGGTTTTTGATCATGCTTATGTTTAGTGAAGTCAGTGCTGTTGACTTCGAACTCTATGCCTATCTGCTCTCCGTCTCGTCTCGCTAAGCAATCGGGAAAAGAACCCCAGTACTGATCGATCACGTATCGATTATCTAAGTCTTGCAATAGCATTCCGAATAAGACTACAACCTCATTCTCATAAGAAGGAGTGTACAAAAATCCTCTGAAATCCTGATCGACATCTATTTTTTTCATACAGACCTTCCTGTGTTAGATTCCGCGTTCGATGCAGTGCTGTAATATTCTTAGCTAATAAAGCTTAGCAAGGACGCTCCATTTTTGGAAAGATACCTTGGAATGCGCCAAACTGGTATATCCATTTCCACAACGAGATTCATACGAGAAAGAAGTCTACACAAAAGTAACCAAAGTGTGGCATGGCTTGTTTTGACTCAAAGAGGATAAGCCGCAAAAGCATTGGAAAAGCCCCGTCTCTCAGTTTAGAATTCCTAAGAGTTTTTCTCCTTTTTGTGTGATTTTGTATATGCCTCGGCTGACTCGTTCCACGTAGCCGTTTGGAAGCAGGTAGTGATAGAACTGTTTTCTGACTGTGTTTGATGTTGGCGAAGCGCAGGCATGTTCCAACCGCTTTCTTCTCAATATCCGTATAGTGTACATGACCCTTTTGACTGTCCAAGCCATTTCACCTTAGAAACGGTAGAGATTATCTACTTCGGGAGTTTCTCTTTGAGTATCCTCAGCGCCCGCTTTGCAGCTGCTTCGAAGTCGCCTACACCATTCACGCCCGCGGCTGTTGAGTGGCCTCCTCCCATGCCGTGAAGAAACTCGCCTAAGGGCTTGGCTAAGTCTCTGCCCAAGTGAAGCCCGGTCCGCCTAAAGAATTCCTGGTCCGACCTTATGCTAATCTGGAGCTCATCGTCCCTTTGGCCGCCGACCATCGCAAGATTCGCCCCCATCTCAACCAAAGCCCTCGCCGCCGATGCTTGGTAAGATCTTACATGGGAAAAAGCTATGAGCAAGTTGCCAACTCTCGTGAGTCTCAGGCGCTTTGAAGCCTTGAGCCGTGCTATGCGTTCCGACAGGTCCATAGGAAGCGAAAGCCGCGACAAAGCCTCCCGTGCGTTAACGCCAGCGGCGATCAATCCGGCGGCTGCCTTGAAGGTGTTCGAGCTTGCCAATACGAAATGCTTCGTGTCGAAAGCCATGCCCAGAAAGAGTGCTTCTGCCTCCTCTTTGGTAGGGGTCAACCCAAGCTCCGTGAAGAAGCCGTAAACAATCTCGCATGTCGACGAAGCGTTTTCTTCAGAAATACATATGGTTGCGATCTTCTCTGTTTCAGGATGGCTTGCGTGATGATCGATCACAATAAGCGGAGCGGAAGATTCTTCCACTCTTTTCCTCCACTTTCCGAGCTGCTGGATTGTGTTCGTATCCAACATTACGACCATGTCGGCGTCTTCAAAATTGGGCTCTTCGCTCATTAGGACTATGGGTAAGCGACCGACCAAAGCCTTCGACAGTCTGCTTACGCCCTCAGGAGAGGCGATCTCAACTCTAGCTTCAGGGTTCAAACGTTTCAGCAATTGAGAAAAGGCGAAGGCTGAGCACACTGCGTCTGGATCAGCATTTTGATGGCACAGAAGGAGGATGAATTCTGGTTTGACCTCATCGATAAGAGACTTTACTGCTTGGATTGGCATCCGGACTCCCTCAGATACTTCTCCGCGGCTTCAAAGGCTGCTTTCACCGACTCCACTGTCAGCCTTCTCGCATCTATGCTTCTGAGCGAGGGTGAAAGGACTACCTCGACATCGACCTCTAAGTTCAGCGTCTCCCGTTCTTCCAAGTCAGCGATGATCGACAAGTCGGAGATCCCGCGTTTGGAAACCTTCGACACGATACTCTCTCGGGCAGCCTCTTCAGCCACCTCACACAATCTCTCCATCTGCTCAGATGAAAGCGAAGATGCTTTGAGGTCTCCCAAGAGCCCCACCATCAAGGAGGCGAGAGTGGGCGCAGATCCTTCTGAAGTTTCTCGTTGAGTTCCTTGACTTGAGTTCGAAGCCTTTCCTCTTGTTTACTGAGAACAGAAATCCTCATGTTTGCCAGCTCTTTCCTTTCCTTCAGCTCAGTCGCAACCCTAGGCTTTTCCGACTTGACGAGAAGAGAGCCTA
>Ga0315312_1000774_pt1 | contig 30911 bp, 29 predicted proteins | sample TDP7_MG_FD_203629 | JGI IMG/M metagenome (GOLD analysis project Ga0315312, IMG submission 203629) | Freshwater sediment microbial communities from Lake Towuti, South Sulawesi, Indonesia - TDP7 | ecosystem: Environmental > Aquatic > Freshwater > Lake > Sediment | place: Indonesia: South Sulawesi... | reverse complement strand
GTCTCCTAGAAAGCATGACGAACTAATGTCTGTAGTTTTGGGGCTTCCCCACTTTCTTGGCTTAGTCGTTTGCGATACTCTGCTGGACTATGGTAACCTTCTTGAAACAAAAAGGGTTGCAGGCGCTAGCTATAAAATGCTATTGACGTTAGCGGAGGCCGTTGCTTCCGAAGAAACCGAATTCTACACAAGCCTTCAAATGAATTTACCAGAAATAGAGAAAATTGAATGCCTGTTCCTAGAGAAATCACGGGAGTGGCTAAATCTGGTTAGACGAAAGGATAGGTTAGCTTTTGCTAATAAAATGGAGCTTGTTAAAACTAAATTGATGGAGATAAATTCTAACTACGCGAAGTCCTACGAAGTTATGCACAGGTTCATGGAGGCCACTAAAAGTTGAACCTAGAATTTTCGATGGCCGCCGCCTTATAGGAACCGAGAACCTTTACAAAAAGTGCCTTGTTTTCAATAGCTTTTAATGCTTCTCTACATTTTTCTTCGCTTCTATGCCCTTCAAAGTCGAGATAGAAGTTGTATTCCCAGGGCGTTCGTTTGGTTGGTCTTGATTCGATTTTTGTCAGGTTTATGTTTCTAATGGCGAATTCTTCAAGAACATGGTATAAGGCTCCTGGAATGGATTTAACCGAAAAAATTATGGAGGTTTTGTCCTCGCCAGAGTATGGTGAATCTTGTGTTGACAAAACGAAGAATCTTGTGTAGTTGTTCGGGGTGTCCCCTATTTCTTTAACAAGGACGTTCATGCCGTATATTTGTGCGGCTCTTTCGCTGGCTATGGCAGCGGCGTTTTTCAAACCCTCCTCCTTTATCATTTTTACGCTGCCTGCGGTGTCGAAGGTTGAAATAAGCTTGCAACCCAGTTGTTCCAAAAATTTTCTGCATTGAGCCAAGGCTTGTGGATGAGAGTAAACAGTCCTGATTGACTTTAACTGGGTTCCTGGATAAGTTATGAGACAATGGACAATTTTAAGGACTATTTCACCGCGCACTTTGAGATCGTATTCCAAGAATAAGTCGTAGGTTTGGTTTACGCTTCCTTCTATGGAGTTCTCAATGGGAACTGCTCCATACAGAGTTTCTCCTTTTTTCACGCTTTCAAAAACGTCGGACAGGTTTTTGCAGGGCTTCACTTCTGCCGACGGGCCGAAAAAAGAGTAGATCGCACTTTCACTATATGCACCTATTTCGCCTTGAAAAGCAACTTTCACGCCACGTTGCTTGTGAAGATTAATGGCAGAACTTTCTATAGAAGGCGTCTGTAACCTGTTCCTAGAAGAAGCGATCCCTCACGTTTCGTCCTCTCCGAAGCTTTTCACTTCTTAGTTTCTTTTTGCTTAAAAAGTTTCGCCTTCTCCATTTTCCTTCAGGTTTTCAGTAGTTCAAGCAAGCAGTAAAGGGAAAGAAAATGAAGAAAAAGAGTGCCTGAGGGTAGTTTGCTTTGTTTGCCAAGAAAACTGCGCTATGTGGGCCTCTCGTATTTCTACCCATACCTTCTATACGATCTAACAATCTATTTTCTTTTCAGTCGCTTTTAGGCCTTAACACTTTTTAAGGAGACGAAAAACTCTGAGTTCATCCCTAGAGCGAAGCCTGGAAAATTGAGGATTGGGCCAAGTTCCTACACAAATACATGGAAGGCCACTTAGAGCAAGGAAGGATCTTCGAATAACAATTGAATCCACAAAAGCAACCAAATATGTCAGCTAAGTAAAGGCTTGGTCTTTCCTCAAATCCTTTGTAGTCCAGACAAAAACGTTGTCACTCAGGAAGCGGGCGCATTTGACCACTTTTTCAACCAAGTCGAGGTCTTTTGTTATGTCAGGGTAAAAAAAGAGGTGGCTTTCACAGTTTTCCCTGCAGTCAGAAGCACCGAAGCCCACGACAGGGACCATCACTTTCCCCTCCTGTTTTATGTAACGATTCATCTCGCACTCTAATTTCTTGTTAGTTTGAGCGGCTATAACCGCTGTTACGGTGGCATTTTCATGGGCTAAGAGAAAGTCTATGTGCCAAAGCCTCGGTTTCTCTTTTCGCAGGTGCCGTGAGACGCGGCGGCTCAAACTCGAGGCTCCTAAGCCCAACGCTGACCCAGTGTAGGTGTAGTATCCCCTCGGAAATCTCTGGGCGCCCAGCTTCCCTACTCGCAGGCACGCTTCCCTAGATAAGAATATGATCAATGTATAGACGCCTCGATTAAAAGGGGTGGACCAGACAGCTGTAGTTTCGTCTTTAACCAAGGCCGACATCGTTATAAAATGTGAATCAACCGCTTAATTAACCCTCCAATACGCCGATTCCATCTTCACAAGGAAAATATATTTGTCCAGTAACCCGAACATCCCGTTCTAATCCATAGCATTATGTCGACAACACGCACCTAACAATATAGGGAGCCTTAAGAGGAGTTATGTGAGATGCCTAAACTGGTTTCGAGCAATAAAGGTCTCACCAAAGTAACAGCGATCATAATAGCGGTTGTCATAGTGGTTGTTGCGGTTGGCGGAGGAATAGCATGGTGGTATGCCGCACAAACCCCGGGAGTTAGAGGATTTCTCGTTGAGGATCCTGATGGAGATCGGATGGTCATTCAGGTTAGTCCAAGCAGACGAGAGGCTATTGAAGCTTTTACGGAGATGTCAATAAGTGGAGAAAGGAAGTGGGTTGGCGGAGAGATAGAACGTTTTGAAAACGAGTTTGGCTTTAGATTCAAGCCCGACACCATCGTGGTTGCGGAAGTTACGGCAGAAGGGCTTCAAGCCTCGAAATACAAGTATATTCAACAGGACTTCGAGTATTGGAAGGGATTAGGAACCATATACATTTCAGGGAAGGTCGTGGAGGTCTTAAAGTAAAAGATCTTGGGCAAAGAAGCATCTAGTGAACCATTGAACGATCGCAGAAAACCATAGCTTTACTGGTCTAAGCTATTGATTTAAACGATAAATCAAACCCTGAAAAAGCGAATAGGGCATGACGTACTTACCATAAACTTACTTTAACTTTCTCCAATTTTCATAGAAAGTTAAATGGTTTTTGTTATCTCTAAAACGTTAGCTTTAAGCTATCTCGATCGTTGAGAAGACCCACGAAAGCCGGAAAACCTAAAAACTTTAATTCGGCAATCGATAAACAATTGTCACGAGCTGAGAGAGAATGAGCCAAAGTGAAACAACTGAGGGCGATCCCGTAAAGCTTCATCGAGAGGGAACCGCTTTGTCTGATGTTGGAAATTATAGAGAGGCGATAGACAAATTCCTTGAAGCAAGCAAGCTGTACGAAAAGATTCAAAACTTTTTCGACGCGTCCTACACCTTGTACAAGGCGGCTGAGTGCAGCTACCTACTAAAGGAGTACAGCACCGCAACCGAGCGCTTTCTCAAGGCAGCCGACCTCGCCTTCAAGAGGGGCTTCGACCGCTTCGGGATAAGCGCCCTCGAATACGCCCACGACTGCCACAAGGCAGCGGGAGAAGAAGAAAAGGCGGCAGAACTGAAAAAGAAGATAAAGGAGTTGAAGGAAAACCTCCCAGTCTTATAACCACTCAACAGCCAGCGACCATAAGGATACCCGCGCTTTAATCCTCTTGATTTCGGTAGTCATTTGACTAACAGGGACTAGTTATTAGTCCCTTTCGCCTTAATTGACAAGCGGTTTTACGCTAGAAGGTTGGCAAATCGTACACGAGTGATTATTCTTCCTCATTTAGGTAATGAATGTGGCGAAGCGAATGTTCCGAGTCCTACGGTTGCGTACTTTGCCACACGCTCGGATATGACTCAGAACAACGTGATTGAAAACTTGTAAAAACCTAGTATACGGGCAAACACACAATTTTCTCTAGTTTTCTTTGATATTGACTGCAAAATGGAATCCCATATAGGAGGACATGATTAGTAGAATAAGATAGCCAATATCACGATGAGACCATCTCCTCCTTATTATCTTAAGAAAACATCATGCTAGCGTAAAGTGCGAAAGCATCCAGTCGAGGCGAGTCTTCACAAAAACTTGCTGAGCAAGAGGGTAAAGACTTTAATCGGCGACCCACCTTACGTTAATCAGTGGTCCATGTTGAGCGAAGCTTATAGCCTTCAGGAGTTCAACGAAGACATCGGTTGGCTCCTAAAATACCGCAAAGAACTCGTAGCAAAACACGAGGATGAGTGGGTCGCAGTTCTGAAAGCAACAATAATCGACCACGATAAAAGTCTAGAAGCCCTAGTCAATAGACTAAAAACCAAAGGATACAAGCCAGAAAACATGCTCATAGAGTTCCTCTCAAGGGAGCCCATTGAGGCAATCTTATGAGAATCAGAGGCTACATAGACCATGGCTATCGACCACCAGCACCCTTCGTCGCAGTCACAGCTTCCTTCAAGGAACTGAATATAAAAGCAAACCTGCCCCTGCTAATTGATACTGGCGCATCCAGCACGATGATTCTCTGGCGCGACATAGAGCGCCTCAAAATAAACATCACCTTAATTCAAGGGGGCGATAAAGAATTTACAGGACTAGGAGGGTTAACTAAGGCTAAACCAACTCTAACGACTATCAGCTTCACATCAGAAACAAGGGAACTATTAGAGGAGGAAACCGGAGTATTTGTCATTTCCAGCCCATGCCCAAGTCGAAAACTTAAGCTTCTTCCGAGCATCCTAGGCCGCGACGTAGTCAACAAATACAATCTAAGCTATAGCCCAAGGACCGACAAAGTTTATCTTGAGAAATAATTTCCTCTCGATCGACGAACTCGTTTTTAGCCTACCGATAGTTGTCAGAGCTGGGGCGACGATCAATCGAAATCAGAGAACTAGCGGTAAGCAAATTAGATAGGGGGACGGAAATTTCAAAACGTTTATGTTTCATGTAGAGGACTACATCACTGGAGTAAACGATCAATTCACCAAGGTAAAATCTATGCAGACAGAGTTTCGAGCCTTAGCCGAACTCTGCGAGAAGTTGGAGGCTACATCCAAACGCACCTTAATGGTTGATCTAGTAGCAGAGTTTTTGCATCGGTTACATGTGGATGAGGTGGAACCCGCCACATCTATGATTCTTGGTCGAGCCTTTCCCAAGTGGGATCAAAGAACCCTTGAAGTTAGCTGGGCAACGCTCAGTGGCGTGATTAAGCGCCTAACCAACGTGAACTGGAAGGACTTTACGGAAGCCTTTGGCAAAACGGGCGACATCGGGGCTGCGACAAAAATGGTCTATGAAGCGAGCAGGATTCGAAGGCAAGCCACCCTATTTGAAAAACCCTTAACCATCCTTGAGGTGAGGCGCCACTTGGAAGCCATAGCCGAAACCACTGGATACGGTTCGAGGGAACGAAAGGAACGCCTCCTAGAAACATTACTGGGCGGAGCCACGCCCCTAGAAGCGAAGTACATCGTTAAGGTCATGATCGGCGAAATGAGGACCGGATTTCATGAGGGGCTCATGGAACTCGCCGTCTCCAAGGCTTTTGGCCTTCCCCATAACGTGGTTCAAACGGCAGGCATGCTCACTGGCGACATAGGACAAGTCGCCGCCATAGCCAAAGCTCAAGGAAATGAAGGCGTCTTAAGGCTCCAGTTCCAGGTTTTCAGGCCCATCAAGCCCATGCTGGCCCAAACCGCCGAAAACGTGAAGGAGGCATTAAAAGAGCATGGTGAGGAGACAGCCCTCGAATATAAACTGGATGGAGCGCGTATCCAGATCCATAAATCTGGGAGCGAGGTTAGAATCTACAGTCGCAGGCTAACCGACGTAACAGACAGTTTGCCCGAAGTTGCGCGGCTGGTCCATGGAGAAGTTAAGGCTGGTGAAGCTATTCTAGAGGGCGAGGTTATAGCCGTGGGAGAGGACGGAAGCCCCCTCCTCTTCCAACACCTCATGAGAAGATTCCGAAGAGTTCACGATATAGAGGAGATGGTTCAGCGAATTCCCATCGAGCTATACCTCTTCGACCTCATATACCTCGACGGTCAAAGCTTGATCGCCGACCCATACATCGAGCGAAGGAAGAAGTTGAGGGAAATCGCGGGAGGCATACCCTTGACCAAGCAGCTGATAACCAGTGACGTGAAGAAGGCTGAACGATTTCTAAACGACGCCATAGACAAAGGCCACGAGGGGCTGGTGGCCAAAAAATTGGACAGCCCCTACACCTCTGGGGTCCGGGGGAAGCGCTGGTTCAAGATCAAAAAAACCTTGGAGCCCCTAGACCTCGTTATCGTCGCGGCGGAGTACGGATACGGAAGAAGACACAACTGGCTTTCAGACTATTATCTAGCTGCTCGAGACCCTGAAACCGGAGAGCTCCTCGTGGTTGGGAAGACCTTCAAGGGGCTTACCGACGATGAAATCATCCAGATGACCCAACGGCTCAAGGGGTTAGCCGTTGAAGAGGGACACCGAAAAGTTACGGTCATTCCCCAAATCGTGGTGGAAGTAGCCTACAATGAAATCCAGAAGAGCCCCAAGTACAAGTGCGGGATGGCGCTACGCTTCGCCCGAATAACCCGAGTTCGAGACGACAAGGGCCCGGAAGAGGCCGACACCATCCAAAAAGTCAAAGAGATCTACGAGAAGCAATTCGAGAAAAAATCTCAATACTAGAACGATTTTTCCCTTTTCCTCGAATTATTTGGACTTCTTGAAATAGACTAGTCATCCTTCTGAGTTACCTATTCGAACCCTGCCTCAATGAGTTGCTTGATCTCTTCTTGGTTCTGGACGACTCTGCACGTGAAGTTGTCAATAAACTTGCCGTTGATCAACTGTGTTTAAAAAGAGGGAAACCCAACCTTATGAAAGCTAGGTTAATCCGGCTTTTTTAATCTTTTCCTTCACTTCTGCGGGCAGTTTCTCGAAGGCTTCCGGCATGGTTTTCCAGTCCAGCATTTCCCACCATTCTACCGGTCTCACTTGGAGGCTCTCATTTCCGACCTCTATTTTGACGATATCTCCGTCCTTGAAGGGGAAGTTTTCGTCTTTGAGGACCCTTTCTGGAATGTACAGCCTGGCACCTGATTTCTTGTAGAAGCCGATTCTTCCGAATCCTCTCTTTGCCATCCAATTTTCCCTTCCTTTTATTATAATACGCGCGTTATAGATGCTAGCTCTATAGATACTAGCGCAATACTACTAGTAATACTGTAATATAAATATTACTGCAAAACCAGAAAAAATGCAGGTAAGATTTATATACTGCAAATAATCTTTTTACGGCGTATACTGGCTCGAGTGTGTTTTGATGCGTGAAAAACCTCTGACCGCCCCCGAAATCGCCACCTCAGTGGCACTTTTCTATGCAACCAACGGGAGCATACACGCCCACGTTCCAAAGCAAGCAGTTCAAGCCCGCTTCCGAAGAGATCTGAGAGGATTCGTTTCAAAAGAACTAAAGAGACTGATAAGGAAAGGATATGCTGTTAAACATCCAACAAGGGAAGAAATGACTTACGGAATCACAGAAATGGGAATCAAGAAACTGAGGGAAATGAATCTAATCTAGGTTTTAACTGGCCTTCATGAAATTTCTTTTTGAAATCTCTTCCGTAGGGGTTTGCTGGTTTCGATTTGGCTTGCCGTTTCTTTTCGCCTAGTGAAACGCTATGGCTTTTCAAGGATCCCACCGGTTTCAGCAGAGTGTACCAGCATGGAATACCGCACGAGATATCCCCGTCTAACCTTTAATGGTCTTGGTTTCCATGAGCCTAAGCGGTTCTCTAACTCTTGTTCGCTCAGCTCCACGCTTAGGATCCTTTTCGGGATGTTTATTTCGATCATGTCTCTGTTTCTCAATGCGGCTATGGGTCCGCCTTCCGCTGCTTCAGGGGATACGTGTCCTATGCAGGGGCCTCGGGTGGCGCCTGAAAACCTGCCGTCGGTGACTAGGGCAACCGACTCGCTTAAGCCCATTCCGGCTATGGTGGCTGTGGGAGAAAGCATTTCCCGCATGCCAGGTCCACCTTTTGGTCCCTCATAACGGATGACAACCACGTCGCCTTCCCTGATTTTTTGGTTCCATATAGCCTTCATAGCCTCTTCCTCTGAGTCGAAAACTTTAGCAGAGCCTCTAAAGGTAAGCATCTTGGGGGATACGGCCGCAGTTTTCACTACGGATCCTCTGGGCGCGAGGTTCCCCCGTAATACGGCTATGCCCCCTTCCTTGTGCACCGGATCGTTTACCGAGCGGATCACTTCCCTATCAAGTACTAGGGCCCCTTCAATGTTCTCCTTCACGGTTTTCCCCGTCACAGTAATTGCGTCTAGGTGGAGAAAGCAACTTAGTTCCTTCATGACAGCTCGTATTCCTCCGGCTGTGTTCAAATCCTCTAGATCGTATGGACCACTGGGGCACATGTTGCAGAGGTGAGGGATCTGCCTTCCTAGCTTGTCGAAGGTGGTGAGGGACGAGGGAACCCCGGCTTCCTTCGCAATCGCTGAAAGGTGCAGCACCGTGTTAGTGGATCCGCCGAGAGCCATGTCAACCATGATGGCGTTTTCCAGGGCCTTCGCCGTTATGATGTCTGATGGTTTCAAGTTCTCGTTTATTAGTTCAACGATTCTCTCCCCGCTCTCCCTAGCGATTCTTGTTTTTAGGGCGCTGACTGCGGGAGCAGTGGCACACCCTAGTAGGGATATTCCCATCGCCTCACTCAAACAGGCCATGGTATTAGCGGTAAACATGCCGTTACAGGACCCACATCCGGGGCAAGCAACATCCTCAAGCCTTTTCAGCTCCTCCTCGCTCATTTTTCCCGCTGCGACCCTCCCGACTGCCTCATTAACCGTGGCTATGCCAACCTTTTCTCCATTCATGACACCTGAAAGCATGGGGCCTCCGGTCACAACAATTGATGGCACATCAAGTCTAACGGCGGCCATCAACATGCCTGGGGTCACCTTATCACAGTTTGTAACCAAAACCATGCCATCAAATCTGTGGGCTTGAACCATGATCTCGATCGAGTCTGCGATAATGTCTCGAGACGGTAGGGAGTATCGCATTCCCTCATGCCCCATGGTCAACCCGTCGCACACGGCGATGGTGTTGAATTCAAACGGCAATCCACCAGCGGATCTAACTCCTTCTCTAACCGCGTCAGCGATCCGGTTTAAGTGGATGTGGCCCGGAACCACTGAGGTGAAACTGTTAACCACCGCGATGAACGGCTTGTCTAGGTCTCTATCCGTGACCCCTAGGGCCTTCAATAGGGATCTGTGGGGGGCCCTCTCAACTCCACGTTTTATTTCGTCGCTTCTCAAGTTTGAAACCTCGAAACCAAGAGCTTTGCTAGTATATAGAAACCAAAAGGTTTATATTTAATGCTGATGCAAAAATGAGCTTGTTTAGAGGAGTGCAAAATGGGGTATTACTTTATCGTACGACTCTTCTAAAAGGATAGAGATTTTCGACACCACCCTAAGAGACAATAAACAAAACCCCGAAGTTTCTCCAAACCCTGAGAAAAAGCTTAGGACAACAACAGAAGATTCGAGGTCCAAAAATCTTTTAAAGGAAAACGTATTACATAGTGAAGGTGCTTCGCTATCCGATGGAGGACGAAAACTTGAGGGATCGCTTCCTCGTCTGAAAGCAACTTCCGAGCAATTTTCCAGAGAAGCCCAGCTAACGAATCCACCAAAAATTTTCCCCGTGAAAACATACGCACTAGGTTTTGTCATCGCTACCGGAGGTGTTAAGTAGTGGCTAAAATGTCAGGGGCTAAAGCCCTCGTGGAGGCGTTAGAAAAGCAAAACGTAAAGGAAATCTTTGGTATATGTGGCGGAGCTATACTGCCGGTCTATGATGCTCTACTGGACTCTGAGATAAGGCACATCCTGATGCGACATGAACAATGCGCAGCGCACGCAGCCGACGGTTTTGCCCGTGCCAGTGGGAGACCTGGGGTTTGCATGGCGACTTCTGGCCCCGGAGCCACAAATCTGGTGACGGGCATCGCTAACGCCTACATGGATTCCTCCCCAGTCATCGCCCTTACGGGTCAAGTCAACACATTTTCAACCAGCTCCTCATACATGATAGGCAAGGATGCGTTCCAAGAGGCGGATATAATCGGGATAACCACCCCGATTACAAAGTACAGTTATCAAGTGACAGAGGCATCAGAGATCCCGAAGATGGTGAAGTTAGCCTTCTACATAGCCACATCAGGCAGACCTGGACCCGTTTTGATCGATCTCCCCAAAAATTTACAGACACAGAATGATGAAATGGAGTTTACAGAGGAAATTCAGATTCGGGGCTACAAACCCACGACGGAGCCTCACCCAATCCAGGTTAGAAGAACAGCTGAGCTCTTGCTCAAGGCGGAACGCCCAATGGTCTTGGCGGGTGGAGGAGTGATTATCTCTAACGCTAGCCCTGAGCTCTTAGCGCTGGCTGAGCTTCTAATGGCGCCGGTTGCAACCACCCTTATGGGGAAAGGGTGCTTCCCAGAAAACCACCCATTATCGGTAGGAAACGTCGGCATGCATGGGACTAGTGAGGCAAATAAGCTCATCTTAGAAGCTGACGTTCTGTTGGCTGTGGGGACTAGGTTCTCAGACAGAACCACTGGAAAACTCGATGAGTTCTGTCCTGACGCGAAAATCATTCACATCGACATAGACTCGGCGGAGATTGGGAAAAATGTGGAGGTCGACATACCGATCGTTGGCGACGCAAAGGGGACCTTGAAGGCGATTCACCAATCGTTAGTTCATCGGTTGAGGAAAAAGGAAAGCTGCCCCTGGTTTGATAGGGTTCAAGAGCTAAAGGGGCAACTTCAAGATAAGGGAGACGCTAGTGAGGGAAGCTTAAAGCCTCAGCGGCTACTAGTGGAACTTCGAAAAATGCTGCCAGAAGATGCCATCGTGACTACTGAAGTTGGACAAAACCAGATGTGGGCAGCCCTCCACTTTAAGGTATTTAAACCGAGAACCTTCATCAGCTCAGGTGGGCTTGGAACCATGGGCTTTGGCTTTCCCGCGGCCCTCGGAGCCAAGGTTGCTTGCCCCGACAAACAGGTCGTGGATATAGCTGGCGACGGAAGTTTCATAATGACCGAGCAAGATCTCGCTTCTTCGGTTGTGGAGAAAATTCCGGTCACGGTGATAGTTCTGAACAACTCAATGCTCGGAATGGTTGCCCAGTGGCAGAGGCTCTTCTATGATAGAAGGTATTCAGCTGTAAACTTGGGTAACGTCCCTAACTTTGTTAAATTGGCAGAAGCCTATGGGGCACAGGGCTTTCGCGTGGGGTCTCTTAGCGAGTTTAAGGAGGCTGTTAAAAAGGCGATGAAGAGTGAGGTCACCACGGTTGTTGATGTTCCAATTTCCTCTGAGGAAAATGTCTTTCCAATGATCCCAGCGGGAAGCGGCCTTCGAGGTATGGTCGAGGAGTGATCGCTAGGATGAAGGAACAAACTCACGTAATAGCGGCCATCGTTGAACACAAGCCGGGCGTACTCTACAAGGTTTCAAACATGTTCAGACGCAGGGGATTTAACATAGAAAGCATCTCTGTGGGTCCTACGGAGCAAAGGGACCTAGCCAGAATGACCATAACCGTCAACGGAGACCAAAAGATCATTGAGCAGGTGATCAAACAGCTGAGCAAGTTAATTGACGTGATTAAGGTGAGCAGACTGGATCCAGCCAGCATCGTCACAAGAGAAATGGCCCTCGTGAAGGTACATACCTCCGCCACTAGAGCCAAATCAGACGTCATTAATTACGCCAACATTTTCAGGGCTCGCGTGGTGGATGTTTCCCCTGAATCGTTGATGGTGGAGATCACTGGTGATCCGGACAAGGTAGACGCCTTCATCCATCTGATAAAGCCATTCGGTGTGAAGGAGGTTGCGAGAACCGGGATAACTGCTCTTTCGAGGGGAGCTAAGTCGGTTAAGATTGAAGGATAAGAGGTGAGTTTGTAAATGGTGAAAGTATACTATGACGCAGATGCAAGTTTTGATCCTCTTAAGGATAAAAACATTGCCGTGATTGGATATGGCAGCCAGGGACACGCCCAAGCCCACAACATGAGGGATTCAGGTTTAAACGTGATACTGGGTTTAAGGCCTAAAGGTGCTTCATGGAGCAAAGCCAAAAGCGAAGGCTTTGAGGTTTATTCCATTCCGGAGGCCTCAAGGAAAGGTGACATCGTCCACATGTTAATTCCAGACCTAGAGCAACCGACAGTTTATAGAGAACACGTAGCCCCGCACATGACAAAGGGAAAGACCTTGGCCTTTTCGCATGGATTTAACATCCACTTTAAGCAAATAGTTCCACCACCCCGTGTTGACGTTATAATGGTTGCTCCAAAAAGCCCAGGGGATAAGCTTAGGGAGATGTATCTCAAAGGCTTTGGGGTGCCTGCCCTCATCGCGGTTTACCAAAACCCTTCAGGTCAAGCAGGGATGGTTGCGCTTGCAATGGCTAAGGCCATTGGATGTACTAGAGCAGGAGTTTTAGAAACGACCTTCAAGGAGGAAACCGAAAGTGACCTCATCGGCGAGCAAACGGTGCTTGTAGGTGGATTGATTGAACTTATCAAGAAGGGTTTTGAGGTTCTCGTTGAAGCGGGATATCAACCAGAACTTGCGTACTTTGAGGCTTGCAATGAGGCAAAATTGATAATGGATCTGATTTATCAGGGGGGTTTCGTGGGAATGCTCAAGGCGGTTTCAGACACCGCTAAATACGGAGGCTTAACCGTTGGGCCTAAGGTTATCGATGATCATGTTAAGGGGAACATGAGAAAGGTAGTGGAGTTCGTTCGAAGTGGCCGGTTTGCCGAGGAATGGACGAAGAAGAGCGAGAAGAGTAAGGAGGTCTTAAACGCTTTGATGAAGGAAATTGAGGGGCATCAAATCGAAAAGGTTGGGAGGTTCATTAGAAGGACGGCGGGAATCGAGAAGTAGTAACTGGTATGGAGGGTTAGAAGGTTGAAGTCTAAAGGCAGAGGATATATCCGAATATTTGATACAACGCTTCGAGACGGAGAGCAAACCCCAGGAGTAACTATAACCCCCGAAGAAAAATTGGAGATCGCTTGCCAACTCGATAAACTAGGTGTGGATGTTATAGAAGCGGGTACCCCGATAAGTTCAGAGGGTGAGGAAAGAGCGGTTAAGGAGATAGCCAAGGCAGGGTTAAAGGCTGAAATATGTGCCCTAGCTCGCGTCTTAAAAGAGGACATTGACGCGGCCATCAAATGCGACGTGGACACCGTCCACACCTTTGTCTCCACTTCGGACGTGCAGATGAAATACGCCTTAGGCATGAACCGTGAACAAGCCTTATCGAAAGCCGTTGAGTCCGTAGAATACGTCAAGGAACATGGGTTAGTGTGCGAGTTTTCACCCATGGACGCCACTAGAACCAGCACAGATTTCTTAGCCCAGGTATGCAAGGCTGCGGAAGAGGCTGGAGCTGACAGAATAAACCTTCCTGACACCGTTGGAGTGATGAATCCGGTAACTATGCGGAAGCTGATCGAAGACATTACGAAGATGGTGAAAGTCCCCGTCAGTGTCCACTGTCACAATGACTTTGGCTTGGCTGTAGCGAACTCGTTGGCAGGGGTGGAGGGGGGAGCCTCACAGGTGCACGTGTGTGTAAATGGATTGGGTGAGAGGGCTGGAAATGCGGCGTTGGAAGAGGTGGTGATGGCGCTTCACTTGATCCACCGCCTGAAAACGGGAGTGAACACCAAACTGATCTACGAGACCTCACGGTTGGTTTCTAGGTTAACGGGAATTATGGTACAACCGAACAAGGCTATTGTGGGCGAGAATGCCTTTGCCCATGAATCGGGTATACACACCCGCGGCGTTACTGTGGTGCCTTTGACCTTTGAATCCATTAAGCCGGAGTTTGTGGGTAGAAGGCGAAAGCTAGTGGCTGGCAAACTTGCTGGAGTCCACGGCATTAAGGCGGAGTTGGAGGAGGCTGGGGTGCACCCGAATGAGGCCCAGCTTAGAGACATTGTTAAGAGGGTTAAGGCCTTGGGGGATAAGGGTAAACTCGTGACAGACGCCGACTTGCTGGCTATAACTAGGACGGTTATGGGAAGTGTGGTCGAGGAGAAGAAGGTTGTTGATTTGATTGACTTAGCCGTGGTAACCGGAATTAGGGTCATTCCCACGGCCTCGGTGAGACTAATGTTAGACGGAAAGGAGTACGTGGCTGCGGAGATGGGCGTGGGGCCCGTGGACGCTGCGATCAAGGCTATACAAAAGCTTACCGACAGCTTGGTGAACGTTAGATTAAAGGAGTATAGGCTGGAGGCCACAACCGGAGGGTCAGACGCTCTGGCTGAGGTGGTGATAAAGGTTGAGGATAGGGATGGGAACGTCGTGTCGGCGAGGGGTGCACGGGAGGACATCGTCACGGCTAGCGTTGATGCGATGATCAACGGGATCAATAAAATACTGTTGAAGAGAAAAAATAGAAAAGGACCCGACTAGGTGGTGGTTTCATGCCTATAGAAAAAAGCGAGTATATATGGTTCAATGGAAGGTTTGTGTCTTGGGACGAGGCTAAAACCCATGTCTTGGATCACGGGTTACACTATGGCAGCGGGGTCTTTGAGGGAATTCGCGCCTATGAAACAAAAGACGGCAACTCTGCTATTTTCAGACTGAAGGAGCACGTGGAAAGAATGTTTAGATCGGCTAGGGTGTTGGGCATGATGATTCCCTATAGTGAAGAGAAGGTTAGGGAGGCAATTGCTGAAACTATTAGAAAAAACGGGTTGAAAGACGCCTACATCAGGCCCTTAGCGTGGTACGGGTATGGAGAGTTAGGGGTACATGCACGTAACCTAACCGTCAATGTCGTGGTCGCCACCTGGAGATGGGGGAAGTATCTCGGAAAAGAAGGCGTTAGGGCGAAGATCAGCACGTGGGTAAGAAACAATCCGAATTCTTTTCCAAACGAGGCCAAAATCACTGGAGGCTACGTCAACGCTACCTTGGCAACCAACGAGGCTAGAATCATGGGCTACGATGAGGCCATAATGTTGGACTACAGAGGATTTGTTTCCGAGGGCCCTGGAGAAAACCTTTTCATCGTGGAAAACGGAGGCCTACTGACCCCACCAATCAGCGCTTCCATTTTGCCCGGCATAACAAGGGACACGGTGATGGTTCTTGCACGGGATTTGGGGTATGAAATCAAAGAAGTCGACATGAACAGAAACAAGTTGTACAACGCTGACGAAGCCTTCTTCACCGGCACGGCAGCGGAGGTGATTCCAATCTATGAGGTGGACGACAGGAAAATAGGAAGCGGAAAGACCGGGCCCATCACCAAGAGGATTCAAGAGGAGTTCTTCGCGGTCGTGAGAGGGGGAAGGCGGCAGTATAAGCATTGGCTCACATACGTTTATGAATGAAGTCATGAACTACTTGAGAACTTAAGGTGTGTCTTTTCTTTCTCCCATACTGTAGTGCACTCTGAAGGCTTCTTCGCCTGTTTTCTCTACGCCCTTTATCTCCATTTCGACGTCAACTATACCTTTTAATTCGTAGATAAGGTCCTCAAAGTAATCGTAAACACCGCAACCTTGACAAAATGGGCCTTTGAACTCGATGAGTAACTCGTTATTCATATACTTGATGAGCTTTGCTTCAGCCTCAGGGCTTCTGTACTTATTGTAGGTTTTGATAGCCTCAACTATAGACTTCTTAAAATCGCTCATTTTCCCCCTCAAATCAATATTCAAGTAGAGTATGAGAAATAAAGTTTGTCAAAACAATTGTGATGGCAAATAATACGATCGATACTAGGCTCATCTTTAAAAGGAAATGTCCAAATTGTTTGAACACGTCACAAGTTTCGGGAGAAAGAATGTCACTTGAATAAGCAAATACCATGAAAAAAGCGTAGAATCTCCATGTTACAAGGATTATATCTATTACAGAATAAGAGCTATGTTAATTGGAGGTAAGATAGAAGATGTAGGTACAAAATACACCGGGATAGAGATTGTTTCTGCTTTTAGTCCAAATCTAACTGCAATTAAAATCGCCATCAAACTAGAGTGAAGACCGCTCTGACTTCTTCTCTCCTCATACCATCTTTCAAGTTTGATTTTTAGGCACAAACCTCTCTATGTTATGCCTATCACGTATTTATGAAGGAAGCTAAATGCGTATCCGATGATGGTGCCTATCAAAAAGGTAACTGCCTCTCCGCTTATTTTACCGAGTACACAGAGTACACTTATTACAATTATTATGCCTCCCAAAAGTGAGAATACAGCCACCATAGAGCGAAATTTATGTTTAGGTGATTCCTTCACTGATACCGCTATTCCCTTAATAATCTCCGATATCGCCTCTCTGTGGTCATCCAAAAACTTATTCCAATCAAATTCACTCATAAAAACTACCCCTAATGATTACTATCCAATCATCCTATTTAAGTTGATTCTAAGTTTGCTCTTACTAAGAAGAAAAACCATTGAAAGATTGACTTTCATTTCTTATTCTCTAACCCAAAGCAGACCTAGGAATGGAGAATGTACTGGAGTAGAGTTATTTTGCCGTCTCCACCACATAGAGGACAAGCGTATTTAATGAGGGGTATATTGCGACATACTGGGCACGTTATGAAATCAACAAAAAAGGCAAAAATGACAATCAATACTAAGAAAACAATAATGATGGCTTCGCCAGTAGATATGGCTTTTCTACCTCTTTTCATCTTGCGTCGCCTATCTTATTGCCTAATCAGTCCCCGTTAATAGCTGGAATAGGCTAACATATTTCGTCTTAGTTACCTTTACATATTCAGTAACGGTTCTTGTTTTTTGAACATCTCTATATTCTGTCGTAGTTATTTGGTAGCTCCATGAGGCTGTTATTTGAGGAACCTTATTAGTAAACCATGAATATGTGTTGTCAAGAACAAAGAAGTAATAGTCCGAGTGGTCTGGCACAAAGCTATAGCTGTAAGACTTTATTCTATTAGCACTCACGTATGCTGGAGCTGAGCGTCCTTCTTTCCATGCGTTAAATCCCTTCTGGTCAAGGACATAGAAGTTTATATCATAGCCAGCTGTTTCAACAACTTCCCCTGAAACGATATTTCTTTCTTTTCCCGATACGTCAATATGAACGTCGTAATAAATTGCCTTTCCAGCTGAAACGGTAGGTTTTTCATCAATAAGCACTTTGGAATCAGTTTTAGTGACTTGATATGGCTCTTTCTCAGTATATGTTTCAGTTCTTTGTTGGGGTTCAGTGGCCTCGTATGTAATTGGGATTATGGGTAGAAACAGTACAACGACAATAGCGATAACAATTATTGCGATTGCGACACCGGTAAGCTTTTTACGAAATGTGGCTTTAGGCATTTAAATCACTCATTAGTTCAATTGTCCTCATTTTGTATTTAAAAATTAGCATAGGTAACAGTAAAAAGGTAATTTTCGATGATTTCACTGCTTTAAGAATGATACAAATGAAGAAAGGATTAGCTCTTAAACAAATAATCAAAGAATTGGTTTCAATGAATAGAAGCTATAGGAGTACTCATTAAGGGAAATTATTTAATAATACCGCCACAGTTTGGGCATCTAGCAAGTGTGGGCTCTACTAACATTCCGCAATATGGGCACTTTATCTTTACAATTTCCTTTATGATTTCTTTAACTTCTCTTTGAGGTATTATTGTTGGTGTTGCCCTAGTAGCTTCTATCTTCGCTTTCCAGGTTTCCGGATATTTCACATTGAACTCATATCTAGGGATTCCAAATGAAGCTTGGTCTTTTATCGTATTTATGGAGAGTTTCTTAAATAGACCTACTCCTACAATTGATACCTCTGATATTCTTTCAAGAGGCAAGTTTACAGCAGAATACTTACCTTTAAAAATGACCCCTCTTTTCTCATATTCAAATGCTAACTTCTTATTTGTTAAATATAATTCACCCCTAGTTCCATGATACCTAGCCTCATCTGTTAAAAGTATGTGCTCATCAGGAGAAAGAGAGACCATTAGGCTCACTTTTCCAGTTCTATTCCACATTCAGGACATGCAGGTTTCTTAAACACTAAACCAACCTTAGGACAACAATCTTGACAGAAGACTTTCTTACAACGAGGACATTGCCATGCCGTAGGTTTCAAGAATCCACCTACTTGTTTGCCACAAACAGAACAGAAACCTCTAACCATTAGGTTTCACCTTTAATGAATAAACTAGCTCTACCTTTATAATTCTTAATTATAATATATATGAATTTCTGATACATTCCTTGCTCTAAAGATTTTGGCGAAGTGAACATTTCTACTATTTCTAAGTATAATAAAACAGCAACCACTAACTATTAAAGTTTCATCCAGTCATAGAAAATTCGATGTCCTTTGTGATTTCAATTGGCTATTTTTTCAAACATGTCTTTAGGGACGCCGCATAGGGGGCACACCCAGTCTTCGGGAAGCTCCTCAAAGGGGGTTCCCGGCTCGACACCACTGTCCGGGTCCCCCTTTTCAGGGTCGTAAACGTACTCACACGCCGTGCACTTCCATTTATCCATTAACCACATCACCTCTCAATTTCATGACGGCACTTTGCTGAGCTTACTAGGGCAATCCGAGAGCCCTTCTCTTCCATTTCCACCACCAACTCTTTTCTAACACAGATATGAAGGAATATAAATACTAAACTCTGATGATGGATTCTATAAGGGAGGCAAGCCGGGCAATGGTTAGCTCCATAGCGATCGTGGGAAAAACCGTTAAGGGCGTTTTTCAAGAGAGACCAAACCGCTTCTTAGCCCTTGTAAAGGTGGGAAAGAGAACCTTGCCGAGTTTTGTGCCCAACCCCGGAAGGATGCTGGAACTTTTAACTCCAGGAACCGAAGTCATTCTCAGAGAAGTCGTAAAAGAGAACAGGAAAACCCCTTATGATCTGATCGGAGTTCTGTATAATGGTCAGAGGATCTCGGTGGACTCTAGGGTGCCCAACAAGCTAGTTTTCGAAGCCCTAGGAAACAAGGACATAGAAGAACTCTCAGAATACAACAAGATAAGACCGGAGTATCAGTACGGGCACACCCGATTCGACTTCCTCTTAACCAATAAGCATGAGCGGTGTTTACTGGAGGTGAAGTCCTGCACCCTAGTAAAGGAAGATAGAGCCATGTTCCCCGACGCCAAGACTGAAAGAGGAAGGAGACACGTGATGGATTTAATGAAGGCTAAGGAAGAAGGCTACAGGGCTTGCGTTCTGTTTATCGTTCAGAGGACCGATGCCTCCGTGTTCTCCCCCAACGACGGAACCGACCCAGAGTTTGGAAAGGCTCTTAGAGAAGCTGCCGGGAAAGGGGTGGAGGCGTACGCCTACTCTTCAGAGTTCAGTGAAGATAGAATCACCTTGAAAGGAAAGGTCAGGGTGGAACTTTGAATATTTCACTAAATCCATGGATCAATTACTACTTTTAGAGCATTCGTTTGTCTATCCTCTAACATTCGAATAGCTTCCTCAATCTTCTCTAAAGGAAACCTATGGGTAATGAACTTTTTTACATTGATTCTTTGAGCGGAGATCAGTTCGATCGCCTCCACGTAGTGTTTTCTGCTTGAAGAATTCGCTCCGTGCACGTGCAACTCGTTGTAGTGAATCAAATTGGTGTTAATTTCATTTAATGGGTCCGTCTTTGAAATCCCTGCAAAATAGCTTATGTCGGCGTTAACTGCGGCAATCTCCAACGCCTGTCGTTGGGTCTCTCTGGACGAACAAGCACAAACAACGACGTTTGCGCCTTTACCACCAGTTAATTCCCTAACCTTTTTGACCAGGTCAACTTTACTTAAATCGATAAATTGATCAACTTTCAAACCGATTCTCTTTGCTAGTTCTAGCCTTGGGGCAGAACGGTTCACCAAGATAACCTTGGCTCGTTTCAGCTTGGCCAACTCTGAGTGTAACATGCCAATTATTCCTGCGCCAAATACAACTACCGTGAAACCCTCCTCAGTTCTTATCGGTTTCCAACCGCTTACTACGCAAGAGAGGGGCTCAACCAGAGTAGCCTCATCAAAAGAGAGATTCTCAGGAATCTTAATAATGCATCCTTGTTTTACCGCCCGCTTTGGCACTAAAACGAATTGGGCAAAGCCTCCGTTGTATTGATGCCCAATTGCTTCGAACTTATTTAAGCAATGATTTTCCTCACCCCTCTTGCATGGCTCACAATCGCCACAGCCGACCACTGTTTCAATCACAACTCTGTCACCTAAAGCAATGTCTTTAACACCTTCACCGATCTCTTCAACTGTACCAGATATCTCATGACCCATAATGGGCACATCAATGCTTTTTTCTCCATGAAAAATCCTTAAATCGGATCCGCAGATAGCACAGGCGCGAACTCTGACCAAAACCTCTCCTTCTTGGCAGCGCGGTCTTTTGACATCTTTTACTTCAAATCTCTCCTTTCCAGCCAAAATTGCGGCTTTCATTTCAATCATCTCTATCTGTCATCTGCTTAGAAGTAGTGATTCCGGTATATTCTAGTTTTTGGCAAGGTCTACGTGCTGGATTAGACCATCTCAATTATATGTATAGCAGGTTTGGTCAATATCTTTGAACGTCATCAGCAATTCAGTCCTACTAAAATCAAAAGCTTTACTGAAAGTTAAGCTGCTCACTACGCAAGTGGTAAAGTTATGGGTTTTCCCTCTTTGAAGGATTTCGTTGCGGCTAGAACTGCTTCCAGCGCGGCTCTTCCATCCTCACCCGAGGCCAGCGGATTTCTATCGTTTATTATACAGTCTATGAAGTGTTTGTCCTCTTCTAAGTATGCTTCCTTGAATCGGTTCCTCCAACTCGGGAATGCTGATGTGTAGACGCCAGTCTCCTTCTTGCAAATGACAACATCCTGATATTTCAACTCGCCGATGAACATGACTCCCTCTGTTCCGAGAACCTCAACTCGGGCATCGTATCCATACTTGACTGGACAGCCTCCGTCTATTAATCCTAGGGAACCGTTTGCTAACCTTAGGGTCACGACTGCGTTGTCGTAAAAGTTTGGGTATTTGTCCTTCAGTTCTGGAACAGCGATGGCTTCAACCTCGGCGTAGACTCTCCTTATGTTACTCCCCATAAGCCACCTAACAGAGTCAAAGTCGTGGCTGTCTACCTCAGCGAGCATCCCTATGCTTGTCTCAGGGTCACATGCCCACGGCGGCGGCAGTCCAGGACCACGCCCAGTTGACTTTATGATCGAGGGTCTTCCAATGACCCCCTCCTCAATCTTTTGCTTTGCACTCTGAAAACCTGCGTCAAACCTCCGCATGAAGCCCATCTGAAGCTTAACACCGGCCTTGCGAGCAGCGGCTATCATCTCATCGGCTTCCCTCAGCGTCAAGGCCATAGGCTTCTCGCAAAAGACGTGCTTTCCGGCTTCCGCAGCGTCGATGGCGATATTAGCGTGTGTGAAGGTTGGAGTTGATATGACAACAGCGTCTACACCTTTCTGCTTAAACGCCTCTTTATGGTCTGTGTACCAATTCTCGGCGCCATACTCTTCAGCCGCCTTCATGGCGCTACTACGGTGATATGCTACTACGGCGACCACCTTCGCGCCGATGATGCGTTCAGAGTAATTTTTACCGTGGACAGCGCCAGCTCGACCGACACCTACGAGACAAATCCCAACTCTTTTTGACAGCATAACCACCATCCTCACGGTTTGTAATCTGGGTTACCCTCTATGACGGTCTTTTCATCCCGCTTTACGAATATTCTCGCGGAATCAAGCGGAGACAATTTAACGTCCCATAGTTATATAAGAGTTTTTATAAAAATAAATAATAATACCAAATGCTTTCATAAACAAAAGATAAAATTCGCAAAGTGCAGATTGAGGTGATGCGGTATGTTTGGTGCATACAGAGGAAGGGTTCTTCGTATAAATTTGTCAAAGGGCAAGGCTAAAACAGAGAAAATTCCAGCCGAGTGGATGCTTAAATATTTGGGAGGCAGAGGCTTCGGCGCTAGGTATTATTATGACGAGATCAGTCCTAACGTTGGTCCGCTTTCCTCTGAAAACAAACTTTTCATAATGACAGGTCCCTTCACAGGCGCTCCTGTGTTTGGACCCTCGAAATCAACTATAACAACCATGTCGCCGTTAACTAACCACTATTTCGTTGCGAACGCGTCTGGCTACTTCGGTCCAAACATAAAGTTTGCGGGTTACGACGGCTTGATCATAGAGGGCAAGGCTGAGAAACCAACGTATATTTCTCTCGTCGAGGACAACTTAGAATTCAGAGACGCCAGCCAAATATGGGGCTTAAAGACCAGCGAAACGCAAAAGGCTATTCGTGAGGAAATTGGGGAGCGAAGGGCATCCGTAGCGTGTATAGGGCCTTCAGGTGAGAAGCTTGCCTACATCGCTTGCGTCCAAGCTGACGCTAGAAGTTATGGGCGAGGAGGCATTGGCGCTGTTATGGGGTCCAAAAACCTGAAGGCCATTACGATTTTAGGGTCCAGCAAGGTGGAGGTGGCTAAGCCGGATGAGCTTAGAAAGCTTTTACGTGAAGAAATCAAGGCACTCCGACAAACAACGCGCGATCATACGAGATATGGCACACCGCAGTATACAGAGGTTCTTTACGAGTTGGGTGCTTACCCGATTGAGAATTTTACGCGAACTCGAGTTGAGGGTGGGGTTGAAGGCATAACCGGGCAAGTTATGCGGGAAAAGTTTCTTGTGAAGGACACCGCTTGCTATGGTTGTCCAGTTGCTTGCGGAAAGCTTTGCGAGGTTCGTGAAGGCCCATGGAGAGGTTGCCGAGGCGAACTTGACTACGAGATAATTTGGTCTTTTGGTCCGCACTGTGGTGTCTACGACCTAAACACGATCATAGCCGCGGTGGGGCTTTCTGACGAATATGGGCTTGACGCCATGTCCTGCGGATACACCATCGGGTTCGCAATGGAACTCTATGAGCGCGGCGTCATAAATGAAGGAGATACCGGCGGGATAAAACTTGGATTTGGAAACAGTGACGCTGAGATCGATTTGTTGCTTAAGATAGCTGCACGTCAAGGGATAGGCAACGTATTGGCTGACGGCGCCGCTAAAGCAGCCGAGTCTTTCGGTAGGAATGCAAGTTATTATGCTATGCACGTTAAGGGATTGGAGTTCGCAGCCTATGATCCTAGAGCTTTTTATGGTATGGGACTAGCTTATGCAACTTCCTCGCGTGGCGCTTGCCATAACGTTGGCGGCTGGACCATCCGTGACGAGTTGATAAGGCCGGTAATCGACAGGTATGCGGTGGAGGGAAAGGGAAGATTCGTGAAGAGCATCCAGGATGTTAGGGGTTATATCGACTCCATTGGCATCTGCACAGTGCCTAGGCGCGCTATGCACCTAACTGATAGCCCGAGGGAAGACATAGTGAACCTTGTGGCAGGGATGGACTTCACTGGTAAATTGCTCAGCATCGGGGAGCGGGTCTATAACCTTGAGAGAATTATCCTAAACAGGGAGGGCATATCGAGACGAGACGACACGCTACCGACCCGCATCATGACCGAACCCATCCCAGATGGACCCGCGAAGGGACACGTGATCACGCCCACTATGATGAAACAGATGCTGGATGAGTATTACACTGCCAGAGGCTGGGATTTAGACGGCTTCGTAACCGAAGAAACGCTAAAGAGATTGGGCATACCTTGAATTGACGAAGGGCTGAGCCGGAAAAGTTTATTCCCTTTTCTCAAACAAAGTATATCACGAGGTGGCTTTTATGAAGGCTGTTAGGCTTCATGGCGCCAAAGACCTCCGACTCGAAAATATTGAAAAGCCGACAGTTGGTCCCAACGAATTCCTCGTAAGGGTTAAGGCGGCAACCGTTTGCGCCACCGACATTCGAATGTATACATATGGTGACTCTCGTGTTAAATTACCACGGGTTTTGGGTCACGAATTCGCTGGGGATGTTGAAAAGGTCGGCGCAAACTTAAAGAACTATCTTAAGGTCGGCATGAGAGTGACGGCTAATCCAAACATGTATTGCGGGAGATGCAGGTATTGCATCGCTGGGAGGCATGAGCTTTGCGATTCAAGATACGCCTTGGGGATCGATGTTGACGGAGCTTTGGCTGAATATCTCAGAGTCCCACCGGAGGCTTTCAAGACGGGCGGTGTTTGCGAGGTGCCTGACAACCTCTCGTATGAGGAGGCTGCGCTCGTTGAACCCCTTTCATGCTGTCTTCATGGGCAAGAGTTTGCTCAAACAAGGGCTGGAGACATAGTCACCGTTATCGGCGCTGGATCAATAGGATTGATGCACGTTGCGTTGTCGAAGGCAATTGGGGCCTCAAAGGTTATTGTGAGTGAGATAGATGATGAGAGGTTGAGGGAAGCCGGTGACTTCGGAGCAGATTGCTTAATAAACCCATCGAAGGAGGACTTGGCTTCAAAAATTAGCGAGGTCACGGATGGACATGGGGCAGATGTGGTTATAGTTGCTGTTGGCTCCCCAGCAGCGCAGCAGCAAGCTCTATCCATAGCCGCCAAGGGTGGCAGAATAAACTTCTTCGGCGGGATTCCAGCTGGGAGGGAGATCGTCCCATTGAACACTAACCTGATCCATTATAGAGAAATCTTCGTCTTTGGGACGTCGTCTCAGTCGATTTATGAGTTTAGAAAGACGCTGGAGCTTGTTAGCGCTGGCGTGCTGGACGTGAAACGCTTCATAACTCATCGCTTTCCGTTAGACGAGGCGCTGAAAGCCTTTGAAACAGCCTCTTCTAGAGTAGGCTTGAAGGTTTGTGTCAACCCTTGACACCTATGTTGCTATGAGAAGGTGTATAACTGGCTGGCCCATATCTCGTTGGCGTTGATCGTCGGTCACGTTTCAATTAAGGTCCAGGTAAAACTCCCGTCAACTAGAATTCTCCGAACCGCACAAAAACCTGAGGAAATCGCCTCGAAACCCCCTAGAGATGCGAAAGGCTTAATAAACGAAATCGTGAGAGATTAAAGTGCGTGTGCACGCATGAGGTAAAAATTTTGAAACGGAAATCTGAACAGAGTAATGTCAAAGACTTAGATCCACCGGAGGAGGAGAGGAGGAATTACCTGAAGACTGTGGGAGCTTTGGTGGCTGGCCTTGCCGTCGGTGGAGCCGCTGCTTGGTTGGCTAAACCGCCGGTTGAGGTGCCTGGTGCAACGGTGACAGCGCCTGGCGTAACTGTGACAGCGCCCGGTGCGACGGTGACGGTGCCTGGTCCAACGGTGACGGTTACGCCCACGCCTACGCCTGAGCTTGAAGAGAGGTACATACTAGCTCAGAAATACAAGAACGCTACGCCCGGAGAAAAATTCTTGGTAGGGTATGTTACCTGGACGCTGGCCCAAGAGGCACCAAAGTATGATTATCAGGCTTCTGATCAGGCGGCGAAGCAGCTTGGCCTAGACTTCAGAGGAATAGAGATTGGAACCGAGGCTCTAAAGGCTGTTGAAGCGACAGACTCACTGATCGCCGCTGGTGCAAAAGGAATCTCCTATTGGGCTCCGGCCATCGCAGCTATGGAGGAGATCGTTAGAATCTGTGAAGAGAATAAAGTGTTCGCGTCAACCGCCTGGTGCAGAGACCCGAAGCTCCTACCAGGAGACAGGGGACCATACTGGTTCCTAGAGTTCAGTACTATGTCTGATGAAATGAGCTTCCACGACATGACCTTGCTCTTCGAGAAAATGAGGGAATATGAAAAGTCGAAGGTTCTGCATGTTCAGTCTTCTAAGACGATCGCACCGGACTCAACTGCCCTCATTAACCAAGGAATCGGAATAGCCTGGCAGAGATATCCGGAGATACAATTACTAGGCCATTATTGGGGTGAGTGGGCATACCCAGGCGGCAGGAAAGCAGGCGAGGACGCCCTTGCTGTCAGGACTGATTATGAGGCTGTGTGGGGTCATAATGACGACCAGGCAATGGGCACAGCCTCCGTCTTCGAGGAGAGGGGAATCGACATAGGCCCCTTCGCAGCCGCAAGAGATGCAATAGTTGCCTGCACTACTAGGGTAGCTGAGGGAACATGGTTTGTAACATCTCTAACCGAATTCCAGTATTTCGGTGGAAAGCGTGTCACAGCCATTTATGATGCCGCAACAGGGTATTCATATCCGCTGAGAGATGAGATGGTTCAGTCTCCGTGGGTGACGACGGTCTTAAACATGACGGATCCCAAGATTAAGGCCGAGAATGAAGAACTAATAAAGAATTCGGGCTTAGGGTGGCATAGGAACCTCGTAGTAGCTGATGCTTCTAAGCTACTAGACTTCCTGAAAATCAGCGAAGTGTACCCCGCACAGGAGTATCCATACAACTTTAGGCTGATGTCCCTCGGCAAGTGCAAGGAACTCGGTCTCACATATGATAGGCATGGAGGATTCTATCTAACCGCAAACGACTTCTACAACGTACCATTAATGACGAGATTTAAGGTTACGGATGATAGGACTGCTGGTACGAACTTAGAGGAATTCAGAAAACAGTTCGCATTGACCATGGAACACTTCCTAGACTTCAGCGTTGACACCTATGAAGACCTCATGAAGAAGATTGCCGTAGCTCAGACTGCTGGGCTGAAGCTTGATCCGATCTGGGGAGGACCAGAGGCACTGTAAAAAAACACAGATATACGCACAAATTTTTATTCCCCTTTTTTATATATTAAAAAACAAATCTATACATAAAGTTTTTATTCCTTTTTCATATAACGCACGTGAGGGCGTTAGATGAGTTCTAGTGATTCGCCTACACTTGAGGTGAGAAATGTTTCGAAAACGTTTGATGGCGTCGTAAGGGCTCTCGACGACGTCAGTATGACGGTTAAGGAAAATGAAATTGTGAGTGTTGTGGGAGAAAACGGAGCTGGTAAATCAACTTTGATGAAGATTCTCGTGGGAATTCACCCTCCGGATGCGGGAGAATTCTATTATGAAGGAGTGAGAGTACCATTTCCAAGAAACCCGAAAGATGCTCTGAAGAGAGGGGTCTCAATAGTCTATCAAGAGAAGGGGGTAATACCACATCTAAAAGTCTATCAATTCCTCTTCTTAGGTCTAGAAGAGAGGTTCACTAGGCTCGGGCGGCTGCAGCTGGAGAGAATTCTTGGTGTTGCGAAAGAAGTTTTAGATGAGTTGGGCGTGAAATGTGACATCACGAGCTATATGTACGAGCTACCGCTCTCAATGCAGAAAATGGTCGAGATAGTGAGAGCGATCCTGGCCATCAGATTAGAGCATGGCGGAGCTGGCGCTGATGGGGTAACCCCAATCATAATTCTGGATGAGCCTACGGCTCCATTATCCCTTGAGGAAAGAGACGAGTTATTCAGCCACCTGCTCGAACTGAAGAAAACATCATCTTTCATTTTCGTATCACACATAATACCGGAGGTAATGGAGTTCAGCGAAAGAATCTATGTCTTGCGTGATGGAAAGCTCGTCGCCCATCATGATTTATCGAAGGAGAAGGTCACGGAAGAAGAATTATTCAGGGAGATAGTCGGAAGGGAGTCCCATTATTACCTTTGGTCAAAGTATGTTTACGGAAAGCCGGAGGAGCTTAAAGGAAGATCAATCATTTTATCGGTTAAAAATCTCAGCAAAAAAGGCTACTACCAAGACATATCCTTCCATCTACATAAGGGAGAATGCATTGGATTATTTGGACCAACTGGTTCTGGTAAGAGCGAGATAGTTAAGACGATCTACGGAATAATAGCTCCCGATAGTGGCACGATCGTTACTAATAGTAAGAAAGCCGGATCGAAGGATGAATCCCATCACAGACTAAGGATGGGTATTGGATACTTTTCCGGAGAAACTGGGAAAGAACTCTTTATGTATTGGCCCATAAGGAAAAACATCTCAATCGTTAACATGGAGAAAGTTGCTAAGAAGCCCATTAAAATTGTGTCAATAATAAACTTTAAAGTTGAGAGAAGCTTGGCGGAGAAGGTGATGAAGAAGCTGAGGATTAGGGCGCCCAGCGTCGAGACAGAATGTTATTCGTTGAGTGGAGGCAGTAAGCAGAAGGTCTCTGTAGGAAAGTGGCTTGAAAGGAGTCCTGAGATACTCGTGCTTGAAGACCCAACCATAGGCATCGACGTTGGGTCCAGAGAGGACATATATGAGGTCCTCTTCGAGATGAAGAAGAGCGGTATATCTATGATCCTCGTAAGTGACGATCCAAAGGAGTACGCCATACTATGTGACAGAATAATTTTCACAAAAGATGGGAAGCTTCAGAAAATATATGTAAATGAGGAGTTTAGGAAGGTGATGCAGCTATGAGGAACCAGGCTAGAAAGAGGTCTGTAGCAGTTCCCGTTTTATCGTCAACGCTTAGAATGCTGATGAAGAATCCGGCGTCATGGTTGATAATTGGGCTTACAGCTCTCTTTACAGCGAAATACCCAGAGAGCTTCCTATCAGTCACTAATCTCGAAAGCATCCTTAAAGGATTCGTGGTAACATCGATGTTATCTGTAGGACCAACCCTCGTTGTGCTCATGGGATCGATAGACCTGTCGTACATGGGTATATGGATGTTCGGCGGCGCACTGGTTTGGCTTCTCTTCCCATATTTAGGCATGGCCTCCATCTTCATCTACCCTGTCTTCGGCCTAGCAGTGGGCCTCTTCAACGGCATAGTCCATGTCAAAACTAAGATACCCTCATTTATATTGACCCTCGCTGTGACGGCAGTCCTTGCCTACTCTACCACCGTCATTGCGTATGTCATATACGGCGTATTGACTCTCGCTGTTCCAGAGTATCGATTCCTCACGGGATCGCTGATACCTCATCTCCCGACTAACTTCTTACTGGCATTACCAGTATTAGTGCTCTCCCTCTTTTTTATGAACTTCATGAAGCTGGGAACCTATTTGTGTGCAATAGGCTCCAACGAGGAAGGCGCTGAGCTTGCTGGGATAAATGTCAAGAAATACAAGGTATTGGGCTTTGCGGTTAGCGGTTTCCTAACAGGCCTCGGATCCATAGCTTTATTCGCTTACCTTGGAGCCCGAGCGCCAGTTACCTTAGACTTAAACGAACTGGTTAGGGGATTGGCGGCCATAGTGTTGGGTGGGACCCCGCTCGTTGGCGGCGTCGGGGGACCACATAGAACGCTCTTCGGCGCACTGGCCTACGTCTTGATCTATAATGGATTAATGCTCACCGGAATAGACCCAAACCACTTCAAGTTATATATCGGTTTAACGCTATTAGTCGCCGTGTGGATAACCTCCAGAGGGCTTAAGGGCGTACTGATATCGTGAAGAAGGAGTGATGAAAATGGCTGGAATACATTTATCCCGCGAATGGCTGAAAAGGAGCTTAACCACGATAACGCCGATAACGGCGACGATAGTCTTAATAATTGCACTAAGAGCTCTAAATCCCTTCTTCTTGACCACCCATGAAAGCGTTGTAACCCTCGTATATGGTATGTCCTGGTTCCTGATAGCGGCTTGTGGGCTGACATCCGTTATACTAATGGGCTCCTTCGACTTCTCAATTCCGAGCGTTCTCAAGCTTTCGGCCATGTTATGCGGAGTCTTCTATCTGCAACTCGGCTTTCTAGTGATCCCCTTAGCCGTCGCGGTAAGCCTCTTCTTCGGATTTATTAACGGAATTCTATTAGCTAAGTTCAACATTCCATCATTCATGGCGACTCTAGCCACCACATGGGTAATCGAGGGTTTAGCCCAAATAATCTCAGGTGGATATACGCGGATAGTGCAGGATCGCGCGTTCTGGGCGATATCGATAACCTTTATACCTGCTAAGTTTGGTTTGCCATCCATATTCTACTGGGCGATTGCTCTATGGACGGTCGGGATATTCATTACTCTAGTTACGCCGTTCGGAAGGGCGGTCTACGGAATCGGGGGAAACCTTACAGGAGTAAGGCTTGCGGGGATGAACATCACTAGGGTCAGAGTCCTCGTCTTTATGCTAAGCGCCTTCTATGCAAGCATGGCGGGGATTCTTTACGCTGCGCAGATTCAGGCCGCGCACATGCAGATCGGTGTGCTAGATACCATCCCGTTATTCGCGAGCGTGGTAGTTGGAGGGACCGCTCTCATAGGAGGGGTCGGAGGCATTTATAGAACCCTACTCGGCGTAATCATAATCCGCTGGCTTGACTCGGGAATGAGCATGTTTGGAATAGACTACAACGTAAGAATGATGGTTTTCGGCGCTGTCGCCATAATGATGGCCATAGCGACTATCGACCGGAGAAGAATCAAGATAATGAAGTAGCCGCGCGCGTCCCCACATCTAGTCTAATGTTACGAATCGCTCACGCTATCTCAACCAACTTCTGGGTTGAAAGCGTAGCTCATACATGTAGTTTTCAAGGTCGCAGATTTTCCTAGCATATTCCTTCATTTTATCTATTTGTAGCTTGGAGTGTCTGATGAATTCGTCCTCAAAACCTAAGAAGAGAAACAGTACACCTTCAGGTGCGGAATAACCCCTTTCTCTTGATAAACTATAGAGATTCCTCTCCTCACCGCTTCCCTGAGGTTCCTCGGAAATGGGTTCCTCATACCTCTGTAGTGTAACTCTCCTGTGTCTGGTTGATAGATGCCCACGAGAATCTTCATTAACGTAGTTTTGCCAGCTCCATTCTCTCCTACAACGCTTGATACAAACCTAACACATTACAACGAACTTCATGTTCATGGAGCCAAGGCCTCAAGTAAGAAACAATATTTGCAAGCGTTGGACCTCATAGCTTCTGGGAAGATCAACGTTAAGAAATTTATAACTCATAAGTTCCCGTTGGAAAAGATTGCTGAAGCCATAAACTCCCTTGAAG
>Ga0315312_1000773_pt1 | contig 30948 bp, 34 predicted proteins | sample TDP7_MG_FD_203629 | JGI IMG/M metagenome (GOLD analysis project Ga0315312, IMG submission 203629) | Freshwater sediment microbial communities from Lake Towuti, South Sulawesi, Indonesia - TDP7 | ecosystem: Environmental > Aquatic > Freshwater > Lake > Sediment | place: Indonesia: South Sulawesi... | reverse complement strand
ATACACATAGGCATTTACATATAGATATCCAACCATTAATAATGTAAGTAACAAAAAATGTATTCACAAGAATAAATTGAATTAATCCAAGTTTAAAAGTGATAGGGTTCATCAAATTTCCTTTGCCAAGTTTACAACATACCGGTCTGGCCCTAAATGCTCTTTAGGTGTTTGTAATCTAACTTTCAAACGCCAAGATATTCCAAAATCACGATGCACACCGTGAATATATTGACTAGGAACAGTATAACTAGAAAATCTTTCATAAATATACGGATCAGTAGCAATCCAACTACCATTAATTAAAACTTCCCCTTTTAATACAACATGATTAGCAGGTTGATGAAAATGCCCAAAACCAAAATAATCAATTTGTTTACGTTGTATAGTTGATAATGCAATCAAACGACGAGTTTTTCTTTCGATACCGTACCACGGAATACTATTCCAACTTCTAATATCATCACCATGAGATAAACCAAAATTCCAACCCTCAATTTCTACACACGCAGAAAATGAGTCCGGAATCAAAAATTCTATGTTTGTAAGATTCACGCAATGTAATCGAGCAGTCTCAGCAACTAGATAATCCCAATTATCCCAAGCGCCATGATAATCTTTCTTTTCACTGCGTCGGCCATGATTTCCGGGTAAATATAAAACTTTTATTTGTTCAAAATGCGGAGCTAAATCCCTAAACATTAAAGTGTGCATTTGACCAATAGCTAAACAATTTCGTATTTGATTTCGATAATAAGAGTGATCTACCGACTTATGAATCTCACCGCTAGTATGATCTCCAATGGCAAAAATCCATAAAGTATGAAAATGATAATTAGCTAGTGTACTTTGTGTAAATTTAAGTATAGAATCAACATAAGTTTCAGCACGTCGCAGTGCAATTGGAAAATTATATCTTTCTAATCCTCCAACTTGATGTGGAAGAACTTCCGTATCAGCGTGTTCATCACTTAAATATGCGACTAATGATTCTTTAATCACTTTTGTTTTTTGTGGTATTTTTACAACTGGTGGTAAAAACGAAATGGGTGTAATAACTTTTTCTAATTCATCAGCCATTGCTTCAAATACACTATTTTCACGTTGTGCGCGCTTATATGCACGTTTACACCTAGTTATTTCGTCTTTTAAGGCAATATTTTGTGCCTCTAATTGTAAAACCTTTTTCTCACTAGAATCAGTGTCATCTGGTATAATATTATTACGTATATTACTAACAGTTCCCACTGATACCTTATGTTTTACGGCAATATCAGAAGTTGTTAGTAGTCCTTCATTTATATCTTTAGTAACTGCATCCCGCTTCTCTTGTTTTAATCTTGGTGTAGCCATCGTTTGTAAACTTTGTGAAAGTCACCTTTCTGTAATGGTCCTACTTTCTTTTGTTTATGTATAATTATGGTATCGACTTTGTATTTACGATGTATTACTTCTCCATCCTTAGCTATATATTTATATTTCATAATTATTCTAACTACCTAATACTCTAGTTATTTCACCCATAGTTAAATCTTGTAATCTTTTCTTCAATTCTAAATTATCGAGAATAAGTTGATCTGTTGGAAGATGAATTAAGTCTATTATAGTTGCGCCGCGGTTAAAATCCATACCAGGTCGGTGAATGCGCTCTATTGCTTGAATACGATGATCTGCATCAAAATCATTAGAGTAGAAAACCTCTACCGGTGATGCGGTAAGTGTTAAACCAACACCACCACTTCCAGGGTGCGCAACAAAAGCAACAAATGGATACTTTTCTAATTTATCTTGAAAAATATCAAGTGGGTCATCCTCTAATCCGTCTGACATCTTCCAACCACGGCCATCTACTTTTATTGTTTGCCAACCGCATTTATTACAAATTTCAACACACTTATCAACACTGGCCGTAAAACCAGCATAAATAACTATACGACCAATATCACTTAATTCATCTAAAATATCAACAATAGCACCTTCTTTAGGACTATCAATATATTCTGTACTACCATCTTTTTGATATTGAAATCCATCTGATAATTCTCGAATCAAAGTAATAGCTTGAATAGTTGTAGGTGACGTATTAACTATTGTTCTAGCTAAATTTAGTATCTTTTGCGTTGGCTCTAGTATTACTTTACGATATTGTTTTTCAGGCAAATCAAGACAATCTTTTTTCATTCTAATAAAAACAAGACCTTTTAAGCGCTCATACAAATAACTAACCTCATTCTTAGAAGCCTTAAATTCATGATCTTCACCCTCATCGAAAATAATATCCTTATGCTCTTCTATAAATTTACCACAAATATCACACCTGTGCTCATCATCGCGCCAGGCAACTAGTTGTGGATAAACACCACCTTGCATATCAGATTTTTGTTGTATTACCGCAAGACGATTTTTAAATTTATAAATATCACCTTCTCTTAGATACCCGGGACATGCTATTTCTGCTTGATGCCACCAATCAACTGGGGACTTAGGTGCTGGCGCACCGCTCATTAGTATGATGTACCCCGCATCACCCCAATCAGAACGTATACCATCAGCTAACTGCATAGCTGCTTGGCTACGCTGTGCAGTTGGATTTTTTACCCTAGCTGATTCATCAAATACAACACCCATTGGTGCCCGGAATCCGTCAACCCAATTTTTCATTTCCTTAACCAGAGCTTCATAAGTCATAAATTTAGGCCATACTTTTGATTGCCAAATCCGGAATTCACGTTGAACTGCTCTTAGAGCAGATTTAGGTGCTACATACCACCAATTTGGGCCTTTGATTCCAGATCGTTCTATTACTTCTTCTACTAATAATGTTTTTCCAGTGCCCATTTCCATAGCAATAATACAACGCCGTACCGCTAATACGAAGTCTGCACCGTCACGTTGATGTAAGTAAAGAGGACGCTCGTATTCATTCTTTATGATTTCCTTATCATACCAAGCGTATGGATTCTTACCTTGAAGGTAAGCTAGGCGAAAAAGATTACGTGGTGTATTAGAAATTGTCCACGCCTTAATTGGCGGTTCTTCCCCGCCCCACCATTTAGCGCCTGCGAATGTTTTAATCTCAGCAACTAGTTGCTTATTATAGCGAAAAAATACCCAAATTTTATCACCATCAAAATTAAGGGTAACAGGATAAAGATATTTATCTACCCTGAATTTGGTTTCCACTTTCATTTTCCATGATACTCCAATAGAAAGTAATGATCCCCTATTTCCTTACGCTGATAATTACTAAATATTGAAATCAAACCAAACTTATCAAAGTATAAATATATCTCATCAAAAACATAAATTAATTCTTGATTACGTGCATGTTGTAAAATTGATATAATCGCGTTTTGCCATTCACTCAATTTACCAGTAACAATAGCTACCTCACCATTTTTAGAGGGTATAACCGAGAGACTAGTTCTTAGAATAATATTTTTTATTACTTTTTTACCAGTAATAAGAAAACCAAAAAATAATTGATCTAATAAACTATCGTGATAACCAGTAAATTCTTCTAATGCCATTAACCATTTTTGAAAATCTGATAGTTTATACGTATAACTATCAATTTTACTAGTAAGAGAGTGGCCGGTCAAAGCCTTAGCGGCTTCAAGAAAATGCGACCACGCCACGGTTGTCGCTACTAATGGTGTTACGCTGCTTTGACCGGCCATATTTCCCTCTCACTCTACTTTAACCCTGCGAATGATTTTAATAACAATGTATTCTTTAGCTCGTAATAAGCGCTCTGGTAAACAACCTTTATATAATGAATAACCATATGTATCTACTCTAAATCGTCTTACAATAGTAGTACCATATTTAACTTCACATAATACCCATTGCGGCATTTCATCAAGTGTAACAGCATCTAACATTACTGTGCTCTATCAGATGAACCATCAGCAATTTCTACTGTGTCAGTAGGCGGATTATGAAATTTTTCCCACTCCGCACGAAGCCTATTTTCTGGGGGCGGAGCAATTGGAGTAGAACATTGTGTAATAACAGGACCGTGCCACTTATACTTACCCTTCTCAATCAAATGAGCACGAAATGTAGCCGCATTACCAATAAGAGGTTGCAATTTCTTAGCTTCACGTCGAGCAGTCTTACTATTAGCATGAAATAGTGCAAAGTCACCAATACTAGGAAGCCACAACAGAAATTCTGGACCGTACATACAACCAGAATTTGGCGTTGCTGATCGTTCAACAATATCCTTAAAGAGAGGATTAGTAATAACACCATCTTGGATTTCAGGATTATAACTATTGATAACATTATCACCCTCAATACTCAACGCCTTAGGTCGCCAAGACAAGACACCTACATCAATACTAACTCCAAGATCAGTAATAACGTCATCCTTAACCAAGCCATAATGACCGATTCCGATTCTACCCTCAGCACAAGCATCCGATTTACTACTAAATAACTGAAAGCGCCCAAGATAATCAGCGCTCTTGACCATAGAATCAAAATCAACAGGTACAATGGCGCTTTGCTGTAAATCCTGTGGTACTAAGTCGTTCATTTTGTTTCCTTAAAAGAAAGTCTTACCGGCATCATGCCGATAAGACTTGACCCAAGAGAAGCCACGCTACACTTCAGCTAGTGCCTTAGCAGCAGCGGCAGCGGCATCATCCGCCTTTTTCTGAGCACGTTCGGCAGTCCGCTTCCTCTTAGCATCATCTAGGGCGGCCTTTTTAGCAGCAGCATCGGCCTTACGGACTTCGACGGTTACTGGATCAAGATTGATTGCCCAAGCAACTCCGAGTGCAAATCCGGCTGCCGCATCATCAATACCTAGTCTAGCACAAAGTTGTGGGCCAACAACTGGAGATGTATTCTCAGTCGTTAGTTCACTCATTTTACGGAGACGTGGACCCGGTACAAACACTGCCGGCGTTGCTGAACGTCCTTGACGCTTAGCATCTCTGAGTTCTTTGGCACGAGACTGTACCATAGGTACGAATTCGCTCACATCCATTGTGATTGCTTGGTCAATATAATTAGCTTGCTCTTCCACTGGTAGCTTGGCTAATTCAACGGCATTAGACACCGTAATTTGACCACTATCAACCAGAGCTTGAACTTCAGCACTCAAGCGCAATAGATTAAGACGTTGACTCAACCAGGCCGGACTCTTAGCAATTTTGGTTGCCATTTGACCTAGTGTAAGAGTCGGATTTGATACGAAAATCCGTTGTAGGGCCTTCGTATACTCAACAGGGCGCGTCTCAATCTTATGCACATTTGCCATAATCTGCGCTTCAATAGTCTCACTATTATCTAGTTCCTTAATAAGAACCGGAACTTCAATTAAACCAGCATCTTGTGCTGCTGAAAAACGATGTAAACCATCAATCAACTCATAATAAGTGATTGTAATATCATCAACTACCCGCACCTGTTTCCGTACACTAATTGGATTTAACAATCCAACTCTACGAATTGAATCAACTAGGCCAAGATATTCTTCTGACTCACGGTTTACAGCGCGCAAAGCAACCGGATTCTCACGAATGTCCTTTAACGCGATTACTGCAACACTGGTAACGTCTGGCATTTTCGCCTCCACGTGGAAATGAGAAGAAAATCATAAACATTGATTTTTCTATCATATTCAAAAAATCAAATCAAAATAAGGCAAAGCATGATCCGCCACAACTAATTACGTCGAAAAGACTTACATTGTTCACTAGTGTACAAATGTTCATTCATTATTTATTCGCGCGTATGCGCGCGTACGCGCGTAATATATTGTCAGAAAATGTTGATAAACATAGTGAACATTCCAGAAGAGGGGTTGACGTAAGGTGAGCTACAAGTATAATGGACAATCTGTAATACGTAAGTTGTTATGCCATTTACATTTATAACTACTACTACAACTACAACTCTAGTTTACTAGACCATACAGAAGAGAGTAGAGTACCCTTCCCTATAGACAAACCACCCCCAATCTGTAGCTGTAATCTGTAATCTGTGAACAACTAACCTTGTTTCGACGTAAGTATTTATGGTAATTCTGTAGTTATTGTAATGATTTGATTTTTTGATTACATTGATAGGAAAATCTTTCTTATGCCGCAATCTGCGGCCTGACGCATATAGTCCAATGACTATTCTCTAGCGTCAACTTTTACGGATTTTCTCATCAAAATGTCCCAGCAACCAAAACGCTCTGAAGCTATCAAACGTTTCTTGGAGGCTAATACCCTTCCCGATTTGGCCACACTCTATAATTCTGATTTGGAAGTCCAAGTCAACGTGGCCCAAGATAATGGTCAACGTATCTCTACTGAAGGATTTAAAGGGAGAACCTGGCATTCCTATACCGATGGTATACAAACTTGGGCATCTTTTCGTATCCCCAAGAATTCTTACTCAATACCGGAAGATAATGATTTTATTATCAAATATTCCTTAACTGAACACGCAGAAGGTATAGGACTTACTGGCTGGGATTGGAAGAACAAAGTATCTAGGTATGTTGGGTTTGATTTTGATGCTATAATCACACACGCATCTGGTCTTACTAATACAGAATTACAGGCTATTAAAAAGGTAGTTTGTGATATACCTTGGGTTACTGTTAGAAAATCTACTTCTGGTACGGGATTACACTTATACATTTTCCTAGATAATGTACCTACAGAAAATCATACTGAACATGCAGCATTAGCGCGAGCAATTCTTGGTAAATTGACTGCAATTACGGGTTATGATTTTAATAGTCAAGTTGATGTGTGTGGACATGTTTTATGGATTTGGCACCGTAAGATGCAATATTCAAAAGATGGACTTATTCTTATTAAACAAGGTGAAATATTAAAAGATATTCCAATCAATTGGAGAGATCATCTTACTGTCATTAAAGGAAACTCAAAGAAACGAGATTTACCTAAATATATTGATACTAGCTTTGATTTATTTGAAGATTTAACAAATCAACGAGTTAAAATTAAACTTGATGAGCAACATAAAAAGATTTTAGCAGCATTAGATGAAATTAACGCATCTTGGTGGTGGGACCAAGATCGTAACTTATTAGTCTGCCATACTTTTGATCTTAAAACTGTTCATAAGAAATTAGGATTAAGAGGAATTTTTGACACAATTGCTACAGGAAAAGAACAGGGTGCTGATCATAATTGTTTTGCTATTCCATTGGAACGCCCTGAGGGTGCCTGGGTAGTACGTCGATTTACTGTTGGCGTTCAGGAATCCTCTAATTGGGATCAGGATTCTAGTGGATTTACTCGATGTTTCTACAACAGAGAACCTACACTTAATATCGCTAGCCGAACATTTAACGGAATAGAGGATGAGAAAGGTCGATTTCAATTTTCAAATGCGGAAAAAGCTGTTTCTACCGCGGCTAGTTTAGGTGCGATAGTAAATTTACCAGATTGGGCAAAAGGACGAACTGCTGAATTAAAAGAACATAAAGATGGACGTTTGATTTTTGCAATCAAAAGGGAAAGTCATGATTTACCAATTGAAGGTTGGCGTGAAGATAAAGGTTACTGGAAACGTATTTATAATGCCAAACTTAATCAACCTGGTGAATCAGAAGTTCTTGAATACGATCATATTGTAAGACATATTATTAGTCCAAATGGAAACGATCTTGGTTGGGTTCTTAGAAGTAGTTCTATTTGGAGAGAAGAACCTTATGTTAATGTACGTTTAGCATTACGTGCATTAAAACTTAGTGATTTTGAAATCAATACAATTCTTGGTAAGTGTGTATTTGAAGGTTGGACTATTACTAATGATCCATTTCAACCTGAATTTCCTGGTAATAGAAAATGGAATAGAAAAGCGGCACAATATCGTTATAAACCAAAAGAGGGTGAGGAATTTAAGTATCCTACCTGGCAAAAAGTATTAGAGCATTGTGGATCAGGATTAAATATATCAGTTGCAAATAATGGTTGGTGTATTGCTAATAATATTAAAACCGGTGCCGATTATCTTAAAATTTGGATAGCTTCTCTTTTTCAATATCCCAAACGACATTTACCCTATCTATTTCTTTATTCCAAAGAAGAACGAACTGGTAAGACTACATTCCATGAGTCTATAGGTTCTCTTATGACTCATGGTTATGTTCGTGCTGATTTGGCTCTTATTTCTGGAGCAGGTTTTAATGGGGAATTAGAAAATGCGTTATTATGTGCTATAGAAGAAACCGATTTGCAAAAGAATTATTCAGCTCGAAATAGAATTAAAGATTGGGTTACATCAGATATTATGATGTTACACCATAAAGGTAAAACCCCGTATCAAGTCACTAATACCGTACATTTTATACATACAGGTAATGGTGTATTTGAGTGTCCAGTATTTTCTGGTGATACTCGAATTACTATGATTGAAGTACCACCACTTGATTTAATTGATATGTTAATGCCACAACAATTAAAAGCACTATTAGAACAAGAATCATCTGATTTCCTTGGTGAGATTCTTAGTATCGAGATACCGCCATCACAAGATAGACTTAATGTGCCGGTTATTGATACTGATATTAAATATCAAACAGCACAACTAAATAGAACAACTTTGGAAATATTCTTAGATGAAAAATGTCATTATGCGCCAGGAGAAATGGTTTTATATGCTGATTTATTTAATCAATTTATAAATTGGCTTGATCCAAATGATGTTTACCAATGGTCTAAGATTAAGTTTGGTCGTGAACTGCCAACAAAATATCCAAAGGGTCGTGTTATGTCTAAGGGTGCTCAGTTTTATATTGGGAATATATCATTTACTCCACCAACTGATCTTAGTAAACCTAAATTAATATTACGAGGGGATCAACTTGTATGTCAATAAAAGCCCAAATTGAACGTCTTACCCTTGAACAACGAAGGCAGTTAAGTCATGCTTTCGATCATGGTTTTAGTCAATTTGTAAAATTTGGTGATAACGAGTATATTGGTATACACATCAATTCTACTAATTTTCCTAATCTTGAAATTTTGGAATCAACTGGAGTTTGGAGTTATGGAAAAATAAGGAAAAATTAATGAAATTCAAATTACTTATAGAGTTAACAGAGGAACAATATTGTATTTTATCCAGATTAAGGCGTGTAATACCCAATAATGCATGGCATAATATTATATTACATGCTCTTGATATTGCTGCACATCATTATAAATCATGTGAACATATACAACACGATGCTAGTCGTCAACAATGTTTGACTTGTGGAATTACTGATCGTGAGTCTTTAATGAGGAACCAATGACAAAAATAATCACCTTCGGATATAAAAAAGGCGTAGGGAAGTCTACCGCAGCCAAGTTTCTTACGACTTATTTACGTTTACAAGGTAATACAACTAAATCTGTATCATTTGCTTCTAAGTTAAAAGATATTGCACATCAATTATACAAGTGGGGTGGATTACAACGTGGTGTCTATTATGAAACAAATTACCAAGAAAAGGAAGTAGTTCTCCCTTTAATTGGGAAATCACCACGTCAAATTTGGATTGAACTAGGTAATAAGGTTCGAGAAATTCACCCTGATACTTGGATTCAGTGTGCTTTGCAACCAAATGGTATTGATTATATTATCATTACTGATTTACGTTTTCCTAATGAAGCAAAAGCTATTAAAGAGGCAGATGGAAAGTTAGTTAAGATTAATCGACCTAATATACCTACTGGTACTGATCCTGCTGAAATAGAATTAGATAATTGGAATGATTGGGATGAGGTTATTAATAATACGGGTTCACTTAAAGATTTAAATGATATTGTCATTAATTTACTAACATGAAATTACCACGTCGAACCATTATACAACGATCTAATTTATTTTTTGATTTTCATAATTTTAATTTGAATCCTGACACTAGAGAAATTATACTCATGAGTAATCCTGATAATGATGAAGATGGTATTGACTGGACTTGTGCTAATGTTTTTATTAAAAATTTATTATTACTTAACTCATATAATCATCAACCTATTTTAGTACACCAGTGTACTTGTGGCGGCGAATGGAATTATGGCATAGCAATCTATGATGCTATTCTTACTAGTCCATCTCCCGTTACCGTACTTGCACATGCTCATGCTAGAAGTATGTCAAGTATTATACCACAGGCTGCTAAACGACGTGTTATTATGCCCCATGCTGATTTTATGCTTCATTTTGGTACAACAGGATATGATGGTGATGATAGAAGTTTCATAGCTGAGGGTAAACAAGCTGAACGACTAGGTGAAGTCATGTTAAATATTTATACCGGACGTTGTTATAAAGGACCATTTTTTAAGCGGAATAAATATTCAAAAGATAAAATAAAAGAATATTTACGTAATCAAATAAATACTCTTAGGGAATGGTATTTATCACCACAACAATCTATTGATCTTGGTTTCATGGATGGTATATTTGGAACTCCCGGTTTTAAAACTTTTGAGGAAATAAAAGCAAGATGAATAAATTAATTCTAGGTGATTGTATGGAAGTTTTATCTACTTTACCTAAAGTACAATGTATATTTGCCGATCCACCAGACGGTATTGACTGGAATTATGAAAGTTTCAAAGATCAATTTTCAAATTATCCAGCACAATTATATAAATGGTTATTACAATTTATTTCACAAGCTGAAACGGTTTGGGTATCTTTTAATACTAAATGGATATTTGAAATGGGCGCTATTGTTAAGGAAATATTATATATATTTCCTTACCTAGAAGCAAGATTATGTATACAAACATTTAATTTTGGTCGATATCGTGAAGATGATATGACTAATAATTATAGACCACTATTAAGAATTAAAAGAAAAAATACACCAATTTATGAAATGCGAATAGAATCAGAGCGACAACGACTAGGAGACAAGCGTGCTAATCCATTGGGAAGAGTACCTGGAGACGTTTTTGATATTCCTCGCGTTACTGGAAATTCTCATCAACGTCGACCTTGGCACCCTACTCAATTAAATGAAGATTTGGTAAAAAGATGTATTTTACTAAGTACCAAGGAGGGTGATACAGTAATTGATCCCTTCTTTGGTACTAATACAACAGGTCGAGTTTGTAAACGATTAAACAGAAATTATATTGGTATTGAAATTAGTCCGTTTTATTATAAAAAAGCACTAGAGGAGAATAACTAATGCCAAGTACAGACATTGATGGATCAGCAATTGTAATATTATCTGTAGATGAAGCTACTTTAGTTTATAATTATTTATTAGAAAGACATAGTTTCAATAATACTGAAACAAAATTAGCCGATAAATTAGCAGTTATATTACGATGTCCAATAATCAAAAGGATACAGCGTGAAGAAAAAAAATAAAAAGAATAAAAAGACTATCGGTATATGTGTAGGTGGTCCTGCTGCCGGTGAATTATTTCAAGTAATTGGATCTAGACAAATTATGCCAACACCAACTGATCCAATTTATGCTTGTGCAGTTTATATTTTAACTAATCGTAAAACTTTACTTAATGAAATAATCGCACTATTTGAGGGTTGTATTAAACGTCAAAATCTGGAGGAAAAATTTGCAATACGTCAGCATCGATGTCGAGACAACAGGACTTAATCCAGAAAAACATCAAATACTTGAAATTGGTGCTGTTTGGGATAATATGATAGATTCAATAAATATGTTACCTAAATTTAGATGTTTAGTAAAACACCCTACTTATATAGGTGATGCTTTTGCGTTTGTTTTAAATCACCGATTAATTTTAGAATTATCAAAGAATCCAGATTATGCAATATCTTCTTATGATGTTATCTCTACTTTTCTTAATTGGTTACTTGATTGTGGTTGGAATAAACAAACAAAACTTAATATAGCTGGTAAAAACTTTGGAACTTTTGATAAATTATTTTTAGATAAGTTACCTTATTTCAATGACACAATTAAAATTAGACATCGAGTTATTGATCCAGCGATATTATTTTGGAAACCTGGTGATACTGAATTACCTGATATTAAAACCTGTTTTACACGCGCTGGTTTAGACTATAGTGCTAAACATGAAGCGTTACAAGATGCAATAGATGTTGTTAAATTAGTACGAATTGGACTAGGAGACTAGCATGAGTGCTAGTATTCCAACTGGCCATGGACACTTAATGTGTGCAATTGATACTGAAACTACAGGGTTAGACCCTAAGAAAAATGAGATATGGCAAATTGCTATATTGCCATTAAATAGTTTATTTAAACCGCATTCAGAATATATTCCATTTTATATGGATATTAAAATCACTCGACCAGATAATATAGATAAAAATGCTGTTAAAATGAATAAGGTTGAATTTGCTAAACGACAACAACGTGCTACTGATCCATTTACGGCGGCCGATATGTTTGATACATGGTTTGATAGTTTACATTTACCAATATATAAAAAGATTATTCCACTTGCTCAAAATTGGCCATTTGATCGTGAATTTATTATTGAATGGTTAGGTCGCGCATCATTTGAATATTCATTTAATCCAGTATATCGAGATACAATGACCGTGAGTGCATTTATACGCGACCAACAAGATTTACGTTCAGAAAAAATACGATTTCCACAAAATAATCTAACCTTTCTATGCGCACGTTTAGGTGTTAAAAATCAGAAGCCGCACGATGCGCTACAAGACGCAATCGTCACGGCTGAGGTTTATCGTAGATTATTAATGCTTACATAAAATCTGGATACCCATTAGCATTTGACCAATTCGCAAATTTAGTCCAACTATCATCACCATTTTCATCCTGCCAATCTGTTCCCTCACTTGGACTAAAAGCTATCATTTTTGGATAAGAACCCTCGCATAACTCTTCTCTTTCTTCTAAACCAGCGCATCCACCAATTATAGGTAAATCCATTTTTAGAGGACCACCTACTAAGTGTGGATGTCTCTCTCCTGTACATGCTGGTGTTGCTGCATATTCTCGCATTGCGTCCGCGAAACTTTGTGCAGCAGAACATGAACCAAAGTAATATTTCTCTGGTGATTTTTCTAGTGGTCCAGTACAAATAGTACCACACTCTCCAGTTAATGTAGAATCATGGCAACCAATTCCGCCTGAGTGTACTAATCCAACCGGATTTACGAAAGTTACCCAGACTGAATACCAACAAGTCTCACTTGCTTCGGGTGTTATTGGTAACTCCAATGGATGTTGACTATAAAGATCACCCAATAACTCTTCTGCTGTTAAATCATCATTTTTATCGTATCTTTCTACTCCATCTTTATCAGTAGTTTGTGCTCCTGCTCCAGAGCCACCTGTTCCTTCAGAGGGATAACTTTCTGACATCCCTCCGCCTCCACTTGCACTCCCACCTGCCCACCCTGGGTTTAGTTGTCCCTTATCTGACCGAGATTGGCAAGCTGCAATATTTTTTACTTGTGAACAATCTAGGCAACTTTTATCTCCCCATTCACCACAACCCCAATCTATTCCACTTACATTAAATTTATTAGTAAGACTATTTTTATCTGGTAACGTACCAATTACAGCCTGATTAAATTCACTACCACTACCTAATAACCCGGCTAAGCGCTCTGCTTGCGTTGGAAATATATCAGTTTCTACCGCGGCATTAGGATATGCAAAAATATATTCATTCATTTCACCTGATTTTACTGGGGTCCAACACTCAAAAGCAATAGAATGTTGTTCCGAATCATATATGGCTTGTTCAATAATTGACCTTACCGCAGTATTTGCAAGTACATTAGGTAAATTAATATTTATATAATCAAATGTTTCAAGTGCCAATTTTGTAAGGGGTGTATTAAATACAGCCTTCTTCCATGTATTTGCTTTTCTAATTAACCAATAAGTTCCGTGTTTTAATATTGGATACTGCCAATTATAAATATAAAATTGATATGTTTCTTCTTTTGTTCCGTATTTTTTTACATTATGTCGTAATACAATCTTATTAGGTTCCTCTGATGAATCCGATGATTTCCATTCTAATATCAATTTAGTTACTAAATCCTCTGTTATTGTATGTTTTATACGTAATGATTCTAATAAAATATCAGTTTTATTAATAGTAGCAACTGCTGAATACCGAGTTAGAAGATATTTAATATAAAATTTATTGTTAACAATATACAGAGCACAAGCTGCTTGAAATGCTATTTCTTGTAATAATTGAAATATCTCTTTACGTTCATATAATGTAAAAGATGATGGTAAATTTTGTAATTCAGTTTTAACAGAAGCAAAAGTTGACGTATCAGTTGTATAATCAGGAAGATAAGTAGTAATAAGATATTCAATAATATCTACTGTATTTGGTCCCACATTTGATTTATAATTAACATAAATATCATCTTGCCATGTATCATTTATTTGTGAAAGTGCTGTAGGTATATCAATAATTGTAACTGTAAGGGGACCAAATGTCATTGTACCTATAGTATATAAATTAGTTGGTAACTGTACAATAAATCTATTTCCATTTACTGTAGAATATGTATATACACTTTCAACTATGCCAGGCAACATATTTACAATATATTTTTGTGCGCGTCCAGTTACTAAGTCTACTCTAGTACCCGGTCCATTGTAAACATATCCCGCCGTATCCCCACCTATTTCTCCCGTATAATCATACTGAGGTAAAGAAAAACTCGGAATAAGTGTTTGTTCCTTTTCTTGTGCCTTTTTACGTAATATAGGATAAGGATAAACTTTAATTTTAGTATTATCCACTCTTGTTTGACATGTGCATGATGTAGCAGGTAAATATGTAGTTGATGATTGAGTTTGATTATAAAAAATAAATTTACTATACAGTGGATGATTTATAGCGTAATTATTTCCTATATTGCTCAATTGAAATATATTTGTATTACTTATAAAATACCCCGTTAAATAAGTATCATTAATTCTGATAGTAATATTTCCACGTGGAAAATACTCACCGCCAATAATTCTTAAGGTATTTCGTTGTGTTGCTACTTGACAATCATAAGTACATAATGTTTCAAGATACTCCTGATATAATGATGGATCACCCTCACAATCACTGCCCGCTAATACTAAATATTGAGATAAATAATTCATCACGCAACCACCCTTTTTATAATTAATAATTGCTAATTGTGCTTTTGCTCTACTAGGTAATGTAAAATCAGCAATCCCAAACCCATCAGCCAATGTTCCAGCCATTAGAGTAGTTAATCTTATTGCCTTGACACCTTTTACTGTACCAAATGTCATAGGCCATGCTTCACCAACTAATTCATCTGATAAATTTTGTAATAGACCCTCCTCCGGAGAGAAACCTACTTCCGGGCCATCTACTTTTGATAGAACCGTGAAACTTACAGTCCTATCTCCCTCATTCCATTCTAATGGAGAATTAATATATCCTTTGAATAGAAGAAATTTATCATTTATACTCAAAGCTTCAAACCACTGATATACCCATACCGGTTTAAGGTGCACATCATTATATTTCATAATTTCAAAAATAGTCCCATTAGTATCATCTAATTTTATAGTCAACTGTTGTGATACAGAATTATTAGAAATATTAATTACGTTATCTAATCCGGTTAATTCTAATATACGTCCAGGTGCATACGGTGTTGGATTATCAGGCGCAGTAAAATCAGCATAAGCACTTTTATTATAACCATTCCACGCTACTTCTATAATAATTAGAGGGCGACTGTCACTTGCAGCAATTTCTGCTAACTGTGCAGCATTTAAGGATCGCATTCAACACCTTCAAATTCTAATGGTACTTTGATTACATCTGCATTTATAGAAGTAAATGTAAATGGATTCATAGTTAAATAACCTTTCCAACATCCTAACATAGTAGCCCACCCCGAATATCGAATACGTATTTGACGATCCATATACGCACGTATAAATTCTCTAAGTTCAAGTGCCTTCATCCTAGTTAATGTAAAATTAAAAGTTAATTTTTGTCTACTCTTCTTAAGTTTTACATAATAATGTTTAGTACCCCCCAAATTACGTTTAATATCAATCTCGTATAATAAATTTTCATTATCATCTAAATCTGGATTAGGTAATATTGTAGTTGTTTGATAGCAACTTAGTATAAACATTATACTCTGCTCCCTTCAAATTCAATTGTTAATGATACGCCACAATTATCCTTATTTTTAACCATATTACTTGTCATCATAGTTCCAGTCCAACTATTACCTTCCCAATCTGTAAGTGTTATTTGTTTCCCGGCTGTTTGTTGATTAAAATAAAATGCCTCTTCTGCCTTGGCCTTAGTTAAGCCCTCAAATTCCATAGTTAATTTTTCAATTTCAGGCCAATCAGATGATTTAAAAATCAAAAGGAGACCTCCCCTTGTTTCTCTACTGATCCGAGTATGTGTAATTTCATCTTTATCACCTAATCTTGGACTACGTATAGTTAGTGTCATTGCTGGACTAGCACAGACAAAAGTAATTTCTGTTGCTGGTGTTATAGTTGGTGGTGTTAATGGTGGTGGCGTAGGTGCATTAGGATCAGTAGTTGATCCTATAAAAGGATGGTATGTTCGTAAAATATTACTACAGGGCATAGTGTGTATGGGTCGAGTGGACGTCTATTGCACTAATTACACTTAATTGCTTAACCAATTGTAGTGTAATACTTTGATTAACAATTAATACACTCTTGGGTGCTTTTGCACTAATACCAGAAATAGTTTGTGTAATTATTAAATCACTGCATAATGATCTTGATAACGTAAAATTATATCCTAATGTAATATCAGTTTGTACTGACCTAGGTATACCAGCAGTTCTAATTAAACTATAATTAATTTGTTGTTCAGCATGTAAATCATTATATTGAATACGATTAGGTAAAAATTGTTGCACAATATCTTGTCGCAATCCTCTTTCAACTGTAGTATATTGACCATTACCATCATATCTAACAAACGGTAGAAGTGATAAATAATGTGTAATATTTCTATTATACGCACCGCCCCACATTTCAATAAATTGACTAATAGTAAAACCATGTTGTATTACATGTATTTTATAGGCATCAATAACACTACTTAGAGATATCGCACTTGTTAATGATTGATTATAACCCAGTCTATTACCATAAGGTTCAGTCTCAATACCATGCATCCAACCATCAATTGTAGCAATACTTTGACTTGTTTTGATTGTAGAACTAAATTGTCCAGACTGTAGATATAATTTATCAGATGTTCCACTTACCCAAGGTGTATTACCGGCACTAAATGTAATCGCCCAAGGTTCTGCACCACCAACTGTCTCCAAACTTGTTTTTACAGTTGAACTAAATTGTCCAGATTGAATATATAATTTTTGTACTGGTATATTTGCACACCACGGCGTATTAACATTATCCCAAGATATACCTTGTGGTCTACGATTAGTAGCTAAATTACCTTGACTTGTTTTAATAGTAGAACTAAATCTACCTGACTGGAGATATAATTTATATGCTTCAATACCACACCAAGGTGTATTAGTATTATCACAAGATATATCCGTTGGGTTAGTGTCAACAGAATTTACATCTTGACTTGTCTTAAGTGTAGAACTAAATAATCCAGATAATAGATATAATTTATCATTTAGTGATGTACCGGAAAATAGAGTATTAGTATCATCCCATGATACACCAGTTGGTGATCCTGTCCAAGTAGATACACTTTGACTTGTCTTTATAGTTGTACTAAATTGCCCGGATAACCGGTACAATTTATTATTAACATCACCAATTGTTAGAGTATTAGGCATAATTATGTGTTAGCTATAAGTTCACCAAGTGATCCAAGTGTATTTAAATTCGGAGTAAAATCATCTGTAACACAAAATTCATTAATATAAGATGGACCAACACTAATAAATCCGGAAGTTCTAGCATAATAACCGTAATTGCACCCAATTAAAACAGACGCAGCCGCTGAAGCAACTCTTAGTGTTGCATTATTATCAACCATTGTACCATATTCGCAACCAGTTATAATTGCTGTGGAAATAATCATTCCAGCAGACATTCTAATTCCATAAGTACAACCAGATGCTATACAATTTGTACCTAAATGACTAGCAGAAGATTGATAAAATGCGGTATGGAATCTATCAAATCCAGTAGAAGTGCCAAACGTTACTATCGAACTACCAGTCGCTTGACACCCTAAATTAGTCCAACTAGTTATATCTGTTCCACCCACAAACCCCAATTTATTAAAAGTAAAATTATTTTGTTTTCCTATATTAATACTTGCACTACTTCCAGTGAAATGTAATATTGACTTAATTACAGTTATATTCCCAGATACAGCACCAGATGAAGCAGTACCATATTTACTTTTTATTAAAACCGTAATTCTAGTATTTACGTCATCTACATTAGTTACTCTATGGAAACCATACAATTGATTTGGCCATGTTCCGCCAGTCGGACTCTTAATTAGTACATAATCGTCGGTAATAATATTTGCAACACTATTTATATTTAATGTATAATACCAAGCTCCTGCTGATCCACTTGTACTTTGAATGGAACTAAATGTTCTACTATATGTATTTTCTCCAGCAATTGATATAGATTGTGAACAAATATGGGATGGAACAAGTGCTAATTGATCCGGGACGGTATAACTTCCGTAATGACCATCTTTATATAGAATTGTTATAGTAACATTCAAAGGTATATAATACGGAGCAAGAAATGTCATTGCTCCATTAAGAGTAGCCCACGGATTTTCGCTACTTCCATCACCAGTTTCATCACTTCCAGTTGTAGAAATATAATACGTGGTACTTGTATCTAATATAGCTAATAAATCCAATGCTGTATGTGCAGCTAAATTATGGTCACTTAGAGTATTGGCTATTGTATTTGGATGTGAAAGATGCTCAGCGGCTATGAAATCAGAAAATCCATCATGAAATGCACCGCCAGACATTGCTGCTCCAGCAGCAGTTACATTGACAGTATCAGTTACATCTGCACCAACCTCAATTCCATCTAATTTGGTGCCATCAACTGATATATCTCTACCATCAATAGTTTTAGTTGCTGTAACTGCAAGGTTATCAGTTAATGTCCTAGTTCCATTTGCTAATAAATATTGTGAATGATCGTCGTCTCCCAGACCAGTGAGATTACCGTGGTCCACATCAGCATCATTAATCATTGTCGCATCAATTTGGCCTCCAGCGTCTAATACAATAGGCTTACCGGCATCCTCAGCGCCGGCACTTGTATTAATATGCTCAGCCTCAGTAAAATAGCGCGCATCGCCCCGAGTATCATTATGATATTGTGAATGATCATCGTCTCCCAGACCGGTGAGATTACCGTGGTCCACATCAGCATCATTAATCATTGTCGCATCAATTTGGCCTCCAGCGTCTAATACAATAGGCTTACTGGCATCCTCAGCGCCGGCACTTGTATTAATATGCTCAGCCTCAGTAAAATAGCGCGCATCGCCCCGAGTATCATTATGATATTGTGAATGATCATCGTCTCCCAGACCGGTGAGATTACCGTGATCTCCGACAGCACTAATCATTGTTGCATCTACTTGGCCGTCAGCATTTAATATAATAGGCTTACCGGCGTCCCCAGCGCCGGCACTTGTATTAATATGCTCAGCCTCAGTAAAATAGCGCGCATCGCCCCGAGTATCATTATGATATTGTGAATGATCATCGTCTCCCAGACCGGTGAGATTACCATGGTCCACATCAGCATCATTAATCATTGTCGCATCAATTTGGCCTCCAGCGTCTAATACAATAGGCTTACCGGCATCAGGTACTCCGGCACTTGTATTAATATGCTCAGCCTCAGTAAAATAACGCGCATCGCCCCGAGTATCATTATGATATTGTGAATGATCGTCATCCCCTAAACCATCTAGTTCACCGTGGTCATTTGTTGCAGCGGCCCACTCCAATATACCATTAGTTGTATGTTTTAGATATTTATTATCAACTGTAGTTTTAGGCCAACGTGCATTATCTAAGAATATATGATAATTATCACCGGATGCTAATTTTAAATCACGATCTGAAGATAAATAACGTACCAATAGTTCGTCCCCCGGCAAAAATAATAATTTTAATTGATTACCACGGACAATAACAGGACGAACTTGTGACATGTTATTTTATTGATTCTAAAATCTTTTCACAGACAGCAATCATTAACTGCCCATTTAAAGATTCAGAATCAAAACTCCTAGTTTCAAGGCGCGTAATGTAATTAAATTTAGGTGCTAATTCTTCATAATATTTGTGAAATAATTTTGCTAATTCCAGTGCTGTCATTAACAAGTTACTGTGTAAGTCAATTTTAATTGGTCACCAGAAACAACAGCCAATTCAGCAGCTAAGGCTCCAGTGGCCCAAAGTTTATTACCCGCAGTTGTATTACCTTGTGCACGAATTTCAGTAATAATACCAGAACAAGTAAATATACCATAAATTGTACCACCAGCCCCAGTAATATCATACGTCAAAGCTGATGCGTTAGTAATACTTATAGTACCAGTTCCAGTTGCCGCACCTGGAGCCCAATTAGCGCGATAAGAATTGCCACCAACAGTATAATTAGTAAACTCAGTCCAACCAGAATGTGATGTATATGTATCACCAGAAGCTAGTGAAGCTCCAGTATTAATTAGTCCAATATAAACACCATAGGTTGCACCATCCGGCTTACCGGTTTCAGAATAGTAAAAGTAAAGATTTAGTAGTTTCTTTTTACCTTCATCCGTAATACCATTAGCAAACTCCTGGCGAGATAATAACTTACCATTGCGCCAATGTTCTAGGTGAAATTTCCCTTTTGGATTAAATTGAATTACATTATCGCGTTGGCGTAATATATTAACTTGTACGCTTTGTTCTGCTTCAAATTGGTCAAGCATTGTGTTACCTCAGACTCATGGTGCCACGTCGTATTTCACGACGTATTGATGACATGATTTCACGTGCAGTTTGTTGTGGTGTAACAGCCTCATTAACATTGATATTAATGTCACCTATTGTTGTAACTGGTCCACCCTCCTGTCGATAAACTGGTTTCACACCACTATTCATTGCGACTAGTTGACTATAAAATCTTTTAGTAGCTGCTGCATTTACTACAAACTCTCCTGGTGTTAGCATCGCTGGTACTGTATCTGTACCTATTGAACCTCCAGTAGCTCGATAAATATATCCACCTAAACTTTCAGTTACTATACCAGCCGTAGCTGTTGCTTGTGCTCGTGCATTTGCTATAATTCTTGTCGTTGCTGCATCTGATGCTGCGGCTCTATCTTCCATAGATTGTATGAAACTAGATGCCCCATTAACGGCGGCAGCATCCATACCACCAATAGAATCTGAAGCATTATTTATATTTTGATCCATTATATCAATTACACTTGCCGTTGATTTAATAGTTTCTTGTGCAGTTGCATATTTACCTAATTCTTCTCTAATTTCTTTTATTCTATCTGCTATTTCTATTAATCCACCAGCACGAAAAGTAATTTCAATATTTGATAACTCATTTAATTTAGCTGTAAATTGTTCAATAGGTGCCCCCTCTTTAATCAAATTGATAGCCTGATTAGTTAATTGTTTAATACCCTCATTAGTTTTAACTATATCAGGAAATGCTAATTTCTTATATAATTCTGGTTCTGCGTGCAAAACAATTGCTAACTTTTCACGCCATTTAAGTGTATCCCAAGCAGTTTGCGCTTGAACCTCTAATAAATTATTCAAATTTGATTGTGCTCGTGCAGATGTAGTAATTGCTTCAAATCGCTCTACCTCAGTTTGTTTAGCCGTATCCAATCTTTGTATTAATTGTGTGAGTTCAGTTTGTTGTAAACGTGCGCCCTCTTTTCCAGTTATCAGTTTCACACCAACTGATACTTTTTGACTCACTTCATCTAATGTTATTTGTAACACTTGTGCAATTTGTATAGAATCAAAAAATATTGCTTGACTTAAATCCATACGTTGTCCAGTGAGACCTTCACGTAAATCTTTAGTGGCATCTTCAAATAATTTACGTAAATCAAGTTTCTCAGCAACTGGCTTAAATTGTTGAAATTCATCTACTTTTTTATCAATTTCTCCAGCTAATTTACTCATCTCTTGAAATGTTTTTATAAATTCTTTAGGTGTTTTAGCTTTCTCGGCATCATATTTTAACTTAGCAAATCTTTCTACCATTTCCTTAATAGCTGTAGATTGTGAATATAAATCCGGTAATGTTTGTTCAGCAATTCTAGCCTGATCTTTTTTATGTCTTATAAGTTGATTATTTAAGTCAACTTCTCCTTCTAATGCGTTACGTACTCCCTGTTCAGCTTGACGAATTAATCCAGTATTTCTCGTATTATCTGCAATTTGTAATGCTTGTTTAGCATAATCCTGTGATTGTCTACTAAGTGCATCAGCAGTCTTTTCATCATTATTACGAATAGCAATTGAAGCTTTGCTACGTAGTTCAGAAGATTTTGCAAGTAGGCGTAATATTTGTTGTTGTTGATTTAATGATCTAATTTGACGTTCAAAATTAAATTCTTCTAAACTTCGTTTTACTCCTAAACTTTCTTTTTCAATATTACGAATAGCCTCAGCAGCATCATCTGCTATTTTTATAATTTCCGTAGTAAATCTTTCAATAGCACTTAGTCGATCTTTAAGTTGATCACGTAAACTATCAAAAGCTCTATCTTCAATAGTTGCTGCCTCCTTAGCTGCCTCACCCTCAAGTATTACTTGTTGATGTAATCTTCTTTGTAATTCCGCAAGTAATTGTTTATCCTTTTTAATTCTAGCTTCAAGTTCTAATTCCATAGTCTTTAATAATGCTTCACTCTCTGTGCGGTTAGCATTTATTGTATCAGTAGCATGTTGTTTAGCTGCTGCTGTAGCACGATTATAAGCATATATTACAGCAGTTACAGCAAGGCCAACAGCAACAGCCCAGGCTAATGGTGATGCAATTAATGCTTTTGCAGCTACACCTAAATCTACTAATGCTGCTGTAGCAGTGGGTGCTGTAGTGATAATAGCATATAATGCTGATAGTGCACCAGTTCTTACAAGTAGAAATGCACTAGCAGATGCAACAGTTACTACAGTTAATGCTTTGATCGTACCAACAGCACCACCGAACGCATTAAATAATTTTAACATCAACTCATTTACTCCTCGACCGAATCCTGCTTGTATAGTTACAGAAAGTTTATTTAATTCAATTTCTACTTGTTTAGCATTGGTTTGCCAAATAAGTTCCAATCTTTCATCTAAAAGTTCACTTGTTGTATTTCTAATAAGCTCTAATCTACGTTGATATTGTTCTGCCATAGCTCCAGTAATACCTAATGCACCCCGCGTAGCACGTACACGTCCCCATAATTCCCCCATTTCAGTTGCAGTACCCTCCGTTGTTCCGCGTAATTTTTCTAAGAAACCTTGGAGGCCCCACATTTGAATACCAGCCTCTGCACTTTCTACATGTAATTCTTTGAATGCGCGCTTCATTTCATCAGTAGGACGAATTAATTTTAATTGAATATTTGTTAATAAGGTCAAAGCTTGCGCAGCATCCATACCTGAAATAGTGAGACTAGCAATTGTCGCTAAAAGTTCATCAAATTCTATACCAAGTTGTGCTCCCGCAATAGTAACACGCCCCATAGTATTAGCTATTTCATCTGCACGCACTCGACCTAGTTGAATCGTCTTGAAATATTTTGCTGCTATTGTCTCAGCTTCAGAAGTAGTAAAATTATATGCATGAATTGTCCCAGTTAATAATAATACAGCATCATCGAGTGATGATACTGTGGTAATAGCTAATTTTTGTGCTGCAGTAAATACTTCCATATTTTGTCGCGCATTACCAATATCTTCTGAAAATAATTGATACTGTGCTTCTGCCACAACTGATAATGGCTGTCCAATTGCCTTAGCCACTCTTATTGCTGTTTCACTTAATTCATCAAATCTTACGCCAACATCAATAGCAATAGTCTCAACTTCCCCTATTGCTATACCGAAATTACGTGCCGCAGTTACCCCACTAATTAATGCAGCACTAGCTTGAGCTATTATACGATGGATAGTTTGAATTACGAAAATACGTATTACACTCTGCCATGATAAAATCATTTGAGAAGATGCTTTTTTAGTTACATTAGATAACTCCTCAGTGAGTCGTTTTTGTTCAAGCATAACAGGATGTGTTGCTGGTAATCTACTTACAGTTTTACCATAATTCAACCAACTTTGTCGCGCTGCATCAATATCCTTGGTTTGAGCAGCACTTTTACTTGCTTGGTTAAATAGTTTAGTAGCATTAGCTGATTTTGCTATTGCCACATTATATTGTTCTAGTGCTAGTGCTAATGCTCTTAAATTAGTAATAGCATCACTAGCATCAAAACCTAAGACATTTTTTATTGATTCACCCGGCATGTTATAACCTTATTATCTTAGGTATGATTTGTGGCATAGGGAGTGTAACAGTCCTAGAAAATTCATTAAAAGCAATTTTTCCAGCTTCTACTGAGTGCCAAGGTGCTGTTGGACTACCACCTTTAGCTGGTTTTGTGTATTCTTGTAAATTGTAATGTGGTACATTTGTTTCAATTTCAATTTCTACTTTTGTGTTATCATAATTCGGTGTTGCCGTACCTAATACTTCCCCTTGTGGTATTCTACTTTTTGCTCTTAATGGTGTTAATATAATTGTACCATTAACTAATCGACTTAATTCTAATAAAGAACCTCTTGCCATACCAGACCATAAAGGAACTCGACCAAGTACCGCTGTTAACCATACTCTTGCACCTTCCTCGATTAAATCGCGTAAGTGTGACTTGAGTTGATTAGCAAACAATACTTGGTCGAGTTTTAACTGAACAAGTTGTCCAGTAAATCTCATGGAAACATTGCCTTAAACATTTTTCCCATATTTTCTACTTCTTCAACATCTCTAATTTGACTAAAAGCAATTATTTTAGCTCTAGTATCAACATTACAACTATCCCAATTAACCTTGACCCCAGGTGGTTTAACTCCAATACGCTCACAGGCGCGCCAAATTGCATATATTTCTGTTCTACCATCAGGTAAAACTATTCTTCGATGAGTTCCTGGAGACCGGCTAAAAAACGTTCACGTGCTTCTTCAATTTTAGCTTCATTCAAAGCATTAACACCAATACAATCGGAAATCACACGATTGATTTCAATATCAGAAAATCCACTATCACGCATTTCATCTCTAAAATCATTCCATGTTGTGGGATCATCTAACTTTACTCGTTCCCACTCTAATTCCTCAGTAGCTTCAAGTGAAGTTAAAATAATCCATGATAAACGTTGCTCAGAATGTTTTTCAAGTTGTTGTAAATATCCTTTATCTTTAAGATTAGGAACCATTTTACCACCAGCAATCATTCGTTGTGGCGGTTCTGGTACCGGACACATCTTATTAAATGGTGACATATCTAATACAGCACGAGCACGTAAAACAATATCAGCAGTATTACTGCGTGGGATTACGATAACGACCTCATTAGGCCCTTCAATCTTTTTGCCTTTGATTTTCATTAAGCGATTCTAGTTTCCTCGGCTTCGATGACATTACACTTGCCAGTAGCGGAAACTTGTGCATCACGTAAATTATGCTCAAGTGTTTCAACTCTAAACTCACGTAACACTACGCGCTCACTATTATATGAACCACAATTTGGATCATAAAAGATTTCAAGATCACAACAATATGGTTCACAAGCATCATCTGACGTAGTAACCCAATTTACTGCACCACCCTTCTTTTTTAACGCTTCCTTGATAGTGGGCGTCGCACCAGAAACACTAGATAACCAATCCCAGATAAAATCCATTTTAACATCCATTGGTTCTTGATCGTCATTACGCACAGTATCAAGATTACCACGATCTTTAATATATTGGCGAGGACTATTTTCAGTATAAGTTAAATTACCTTCACCAATCTTCACTTCAAGTTTACGCCCGCCAAATGTAACTGAACCACCAATTGTAGTGGCTACAAGTAATCCTGGTGTAATTGTAATATAAGAAGTTCCTGTACCAGTTACACCTTTAACTGTTTCAGTAATAACAACCGTAGTAGTTGCACCACCAGTAAGGTTAGTACCAGTACCAGTGATAGCACTCTTATTACCACCAGTATTAAAAGTTACTACCCAATCAGTTACCGGACCTGGTCCGCCTGTAACTGTCACATTAGCACTTACTGGTGCCGCATTTAGAGCAGATTGCATTGTAGCTGCATTACAATTATAGGGAAGCGGAACTGTGGTATTTCCACTCCAAGTAAGTGTAAATGAGCCACCAGTTAAACTCGGGTTAATAGAAATAGTTTGTTTTTCATATACTACGGCTACTCCGGGAGTAGTTTCAGCAACAGTAACACCGGTGCCCCCTGTTGTACTATCAGTAACAGTAATCATTGGCTGATTAACACCACCTAATGAACCAGAGAAAGTAACCGTCAAATCATCACCGGCACCGGCAGCAACAGTAGCTTCACCTTGTGGAATAGAATCAAGAGCCTCTAATTCCAATTCAACGGTAGCGGCTGAAGCATCATAAGCAATAGCGTTAGTGCTATCACCACCAAAATGTAAAATAAATGTACCACCAGTAGCACCGCCGCGATCAATAGTTTGAACTTCATTAACCGCGGCCACACCTTGCACAGTCTCAACAACATCAACATCAGTAAGCTCACCACCAGTAAGTGAGGCCCCATTACCAGTCATTAGAGCAACGTCTGTACCAGCCTTTGTACCAACAAAAGTTACTGTCCATTTAGGTGATGCACCTGATACACTAACATTACCGGCACCAATAGTGCTTAATGCTTCAAGAGCATCCTCAACCACAGCAGCACTTGCATTATAGGCTAATGCTGAAGTTGTTTGACCACTAAACGTAAGCGTAAAAGTACCACCGCTAACACCGTCATCAATTTCAACAACTTGGACCTCATTAGTACCTGCACCAGCAGTACGTCCAGTTACAGCATACTCAGTATCATCACTACCAAATTTAACTGTTACACCACCACCGTTTGATGGTAAAGGAACTAGGCTATTCATACCACTTAATTGGATAGTGGTTTCACTAATCGGTTCAATGGCAGGTGTTACTGGCGTATTAGCCCCATTATCATAACCATCACGAATATAGATTTCAGCATTTTTTAAATCAATTGGTGCACAACAAACGAAGCGTGGTCTCATGGCATCCCCTTAACCTAGAAGTAGTTTAGCAACAATTAAACCCACAACAACCGTAGCAGCCAAAAATACCCAAACCGGGACGCCAGTTTTCTTTGACAACTCAGAGAGCATTGACATTTTCTCTCCTAAGAGATTTCTAGTTGCATTGTGTAGGGTGTTTCTATTGTACCTTGCATCAAATTAACATCTGGTCTAATAATACCAAAATTATTAACTATACTCTTACCATTAATTAATGTTCCAACAAAACTTCCATCATCATGTACTGTATCATTACCATATTTATATACACATATATTCTTTGTTGCCGCTATAATTAATCCTATAATAGTTTGTGCGCGATATAATCCTTGTTTACCAATTAACATACTCCACAAAATATTAATATCAAAATCAAACCTATAATAATTTTTACTAACTTCATTTGAACTTGGGCCATTAAATCTAAATTCAATATATTCAAACTCATCATTTGTATTACGATGAGCACCCTCAAAATAAAATGGCATTTTATGTGATCTAAAAAAGTTTTCAAAATACTTTGCTGTTGATGCAACTATCCATCTAGGTAAATGTTGTAAATCTGTAGAGTGTGCATGTGTGAGACTTATAGATATAATTTGATCGGGTTGTATTTTAGTTAGTACGTCGCTCATTCATAGCACCGAGAGCTTGAATTACTTCTAGTAAATTAATATCATTGATATGGTGGCAAATAAAATCAAAATGAGTAAATACCCTGAAGCCTTTTTCTTTTGCTTTCTTACAAAATGAAAAATCACAACCTAATTGTACCAAACCATCTTGTCCCCATTGTCGGACGAACGGTTGTTCATCTTTTAATGCTTCAATTACTCTTCTTGCTATAATAAAACAACCTGATCCTACCGCATCAACTTCTGTTAATCCTTCCCCTATTATAGGTTGATAACCTTGTTTATCTTCTACCCATTTTAAGGCATTGAAATAATAAGGTTGATCTCCCGGTACTGCATTATACCAAACTGGCGTAGGTAAACCAATAATATCACAATCTAATTCTATAAGATCAAGTGGATTTCTAACTGGCGGATTATCTGAGTCTATTGATATCCAATACTGCTCTCCGCCATTCAAAAAGTCCCAAAGACATTTATGAAGATTTTGTTCATAAGGTTGGTGAGTAGGGGCATCATGTCGAATAATAAATCGTTGATCTTGCATCATTCTTATAATAGCAAAATGTACTAATTTATGTACCCAACCATCAGCATTAGGCACGGTTAGGTAGATTGATTTCATTATATACTGATTCCTTCAGCTAATTTATACCCACTCCAAGTTTTTCTCTTATTAACTCGACGACCGGGTTGCGGATGCTCAGGATCAAGAGCATTAGTATCTAACTGAGATAATTTAATACCTAATTGCTTCTTAGCGGCAATTGCAGTTAGAATCTTTTCATCCTCATAAATTTCAGGATCATTAATATGTGCGTAATTATTATAAAAATCTTCTGTTTCAGTTTCAGTGAGAATAATACACTGTTCTGGAAATAATCGTACAGCCTCTTGTGCAAACGCCCCCGGCACCAAAAGCATTCCTAACCACTGACCACGTGGTGAATGTGGCGAATCATCCCGATGTCCGCTTGTTTGATCGTAATGCCAGCCACCAAATTTATCTACATAATAAGACCAATCCATATTATCTCTAAGAGAAGGATCAATTTTATTAAAATCAGGGAAAGCATGATAACTACCATCTTTTAAACCAATTTTAACATGCAATGGTACAAGTCGCATTAAGTAGTTCCTATTGTTTGTGTTGTTACTACATGATTTTCAATACTTATAGGAATAACAGCTTCACGTTTAGCGCCCTCAACTGCCTTACAACTTATAATCAAAGCTGTTTCTAATTTATCAATAGCAAAAATTTCCCATTTTTCAGTATAACCAAATATAACAATATAATCACCAATTTCAATATCAAAGCCACTTAACTCTGATACATCTATCAAAATTTGATTAATTTTAGTATCAAACTGCGCTCCATACTTAAATGCTTGCGCCATTAATACATATTGTTTAGTTCGCACGTTATTAGTTGGGAATATCACCGCCCGTCTTATCTTTTTTACTATATTATCTCTAGTTTTAAGTCCTGTTTGATAATCAATAGATTCTGATATTTTATGTACTATAATAGTACATATTATACCATACCGTTTGAAATCATAAATTAATGGTTGCATATTGCTGCCCGTATAAGATCCACAATCATTACAAATAATCCTGTTCCCATTACCCAAAGTACCCTATTCTTAAATGCATTTGATCGTTCTAGGCGATCAATCCGCGTATGATGTCCCGGTTTATCTGGATTAGTTGGATCACCAATAAGTACAATATAAATTTCTGAAAGCATTGCTCGAATTTCTGCAAGTTCTTTTTCCATTATTATGTCTCCTAGGTTAAAGATAGGCCGGCGTCCTCCATGACGCCGGATTGATCTTTAACCTAGCATCGGGACTCCTGCTTGACTTCTTAGAACAGTCATACCTGCAAGCATATCTAACGTCACTAGAGTACCCTGCTTATCACCATCGTAAGACATTACAACACGCATCGGCAAACTATTATAATTTACAACAGCAGACTTAGCACCAAGACCAGCCTGTGGTAATGCAAGTGGTCGCATAACAAGTGCAACAGCATCACGACGTAATGCAAAATTATATTCACCATCTGGACCAAAATCAGCCTTATCATTATCAGCTAATGCAGCAACAAGTGGACGATCAAGTGTAATATAAGTAGCACCACCGTCAACAGTTACGTCAATAATAGCATACTCACCAGCACGCACAGTATTACGTGCACTATTAGAAAATGCAACAAGTTGACCAACCTGAGGTACAGCCAAGGTACTATCACCATCATCCACTTTAATTTGCTTAACATAACCTGCTGGATAAGCAGTTACTCCAGTATGACCAGCAAGGTCTACAGTATTACCAGCATAAAGATAAAGATCAGAAGTAGCTGCCGGAACAGCAGTACGAAGAGCACGATTTACAACAATACTAGTTGTACCACCACCACTCATACAACGCAATGGTTGTTCATCACCTTGAAGAGTAATATACTGACCATTAGCTACCACACCAGCATCAAGCGTAAGAGCAGTAGCCCCCTTAGCGGCATCAGCATTTAGTTCATCGGCATGAAGCGTTTTAACAGAACCACTAATACTCGGCGTATTTTGTGCCATATAAACATCAAAACCTAATCTTCGTCCAAGTGATGCTTCACGCAAAGCAGTACCTGCATCACCAACTTTTTCAGCAGAAATAAATTGTTCAAGTTGCAGAGCAATTGTCTCAGTCCGTGTAGTTAAAATCAAATAACGTGAATCAAGTGGCACCTTAAGTGTATTCATTTTTTCACGCGCAGCTAAAATTCGATTCAAAATATTAGCACTTCCAACATCACCTAATGTAGATTGTGCATTACCTAGGAATTGGTAAACTTGACCTGACAAAATAAGATCAATTTGCTGAGCTAATGACATAGCAGCCGGTTTAATATATCTTTCTACGAGAGGTTGAAAAGCGAGTGATGCTTCACTATCACGAATCA
>Ga0315312_1000772_pt1 | contig 30973 bp, 39 predicted proteins | sample TDP7_MG_FD_203629 | JGI IMG/M metagenome (GOLD analysis project Ga0315312, IMG submission 203629) | Freshwater sediment microbial communities from Lake Towuti, South Sulawesi, Indonesia - TDP7 | ecosystem: Environmental > Aquatic > Freshwater > Lake > Sediment | place: Indonesia: South Sulawesi... | reverse complement strand
GCCCATCCTAAGTATGCGCACGCAGTTTCCCAGCGTGAGGGCAAGAAACTGCTGGACTTGCGATCACTCGGATACACGAAACTCTTGGGATCCGGTAAGATTAAAGTTCCGATTCTTGTGAAGATCGGTAGATTCTCCAAGTCCGCGGCTACCAAGATCGAGGCGGCCGGGGGTCGTATCGAAAAACCCTCGGCATAGGAGCATGCGCTCATGGTGCGATTCATAGAACTATTCAAACCACTAGCACGATTCTTCCCCAACATTTCAGCCCCAGATCGGAAGGTTGCATTCAACGAGAAGATCTTCTGGACCGCGATGGCATTGATAATCTACCTTGTCATGTCGCATGTGCCGCTCTACGGGACGCAGGGTATGTCGCAGCAGGATCCTCTTGGAGCGCTCAGAGTGATCTTCGCCTCGAACCGCGGCACACTGATGGAACTCGGCATCGGGCCTATCGTGACGGCGGGGCTCATACTTCAGGTCCTTGCAGGCTCACGGATGGTCAACGTTGACATGACCAATCCAGAAGATCGAGCCATGTTCACGAGCGCTAGCAAGATCCTATCCGTTGTCATGACGATCTTTGAGGCCTCAGCTTACCTCATAGGCGGCACATACGGACAGATCACACTCCAAACCGAGGTCATCATACTCGCTCAGCTGATCGTCGCCGGCATCATCGTCATGCTACTTGATGAGTTACTGCAGAAGCGCTGGGGTCTCGGAAGCGGCATAAGCCTCTTCATTGCCGCTGGAGTCGCTCAGTCGATCTGGTGGGACGCGATATCCCCTATGGGGCCTATGGGCGATGGAAAACTCTACGGCGCCATAATCGCCTTCGCGCAAGGAATAGCAAGAGGAGACGCGCTCGTGAACATCTTCTACCGCTCCGAAGGCCTTCCCGACATGATCGCCTTCGTGACCACGCTCCTTGTCTTCGCGATCATAATTTACTTTAGCGGAATGAGGGTGGAAGTACCCGTGTCATACGCGAGATACCGCGGGTTCAAGGGCAAGTTCCCGCTCAAGCTACTCTATGTATCGAACATCCCAGTCATATTTGCAGCTGCACTCTTCGGGAACATATACTTCGTCTCACAGATAATCTGGTCGAGATATAATCAAAGTAACACGAACTTCTGGCTCAACCTGATTGGTCAGTTCACAACCGCGGGTCAGCAGTACCAGCCTACGGGAGGACTCGTGTACTATGTCGTGCCCCCGAACAATCTGCCCGGCGTCCTGGCCGACCCTGTCCGCGCCGGCGTCTACGCTGTTCTCCTCGTAGTATTCTGCGTCTTCTTCGCAGTTACGTGGGTCGAGGTTGGCGGGATGGACGCCAACACCGTCGCCAAGCAACTCTTGGACTCTGGGATGCAGATCGAAGGGTTCAGGCGTTCACAGATGCCCATCCGGCAACTACTTCAGAGATACATCCCTGTAGTGACCATACTTGGGGCAATAATCATTGGCGTCATTGCTGCTTCAGCGGATTTCCTCGGAGCTTTCGGCTCGGGAACTGGAATCCTTCTGACCGTTGGCATCATTGAACAGTATTACCAGATTCTCGTTCGGGAGAGGATCACAGAACTGTACCCGGCGGCGAGGGCTTTACTAGGAGAATAGGCCTTGGAGCCCATAGACACTATCTGGAACTTGGTGATGGCAGCGCTCGAACCGTACCGTGCGATCCCTTCTTCCACCCTGCTGACCCTGCTGATCGCAGCAGTGCTGGGGCTGCTTTCTACAGCTGCAAACAGGCTGCTCGTCGATGTCAAGCGGGTCGCAACCGTGACTAAGGAGGTCAACGCTTGGAGGAGGGAATTCGACAAGGCCCGAAAGAGCAATGACAAGCAGCTGCTAGCGAAGCTCACGAAGAAGCAGCAGGCGATGATGAAGCTCCAGAGTCAGGTTGCCTTCGACCGGATGAAGGTCAGTTTCATCTTCATCCTACCGTTCTGGGGGGTCTGGATTATACTCAGCAGCTTCTTCGGGGAGAGCATCGTCGCCGTTTCACCGATCGAGATTCCGTTTGCAGGCGCCGAACTATCGTTCTTCTACTGGTACCTGATATGCTCGTTCACGATCAGTCTCCCGCTCTCGAGAATATTCGGGATCAATCCAGAGGATGCCTGAGTTGCCGCCTCGATCAAAGAGATCAAGATCCGCCAAGCGGACTGAGGTTCGTCTTCCAGGCGGAAGACGGTCGATCAGCTACCGCAAACCGCGAAAAGGAAAAGCTCGATGCAGAGTATGCGGCGAGGTACTTCACGGAACAGCTTTTACGAGGCTGCATCGTGTTCCAGGGAGCGGCAGATCCCCCTCTAGACCGTACGGGGGAAGCATCTGCGGGTCATGCCTGAAGAATCTAGTTAGGGCGAAGGTTCGGGGCCTTGCGTAGATGGCCTTGGTTGTCACGATCGGAGGGCCCCACGGAACAGGAAAGTCCACGTACGCCAGAAGGATCGCGAAACAATACAAGCTCCGATACGTCTCAGCCGGCCAGTTATTCAGAGACCTCGCAAGAGAGAAGGGCATCAGCCTGGAAGAGCTAAGCAGACAGGCCGCGAAGTCTCCGGAGATCGACCGACTGATCGATGAACGAAGCGCAGCCGAAGCCGCCAAAGGCGACGCCGTCATCGAGGGCCAACTCGCCGCATGGATGGCCAGGGATCACGCGCAAGTACGCATCTACTTGAAAGCTTCCGACGAGGCTAGGATAAGCAGGATCGCGTACAGGGATCATTTAGACTACGAGACGGCGCGCAGACAAACCATCGAGCGCGAACAGATACAGCGTGACAGATACAAACGATACTATGGCATCGACACAGATGACATGTCGCTGTACAATGTTGTGATTGACACAAGTGACCGATCTGTTGACAGCACCAGCGCTGAGCTAATGTCTAGAATCCGCGAAATGCTCCGTCAGAACCGACAAGCATGAACCGGCACGGATCTCATCGCAGACTCCGGGTATGGTAAGCTTATTAGTGGATCGAGTGATCTAAGCAGACCCGCCAATCTGGTGGCGCCCACTTGACAGGTTTCGATGTTGGCAGAATATGCGTCAAACTATCCGGAAGAGAAGCCGGTAAGAAATGCGTCGTACTGGACATAGTAGACAAGAACTTCGCCTTGATCACCGGCCCACCGAAACTGACAGAGGTTAAGCGACGCCGCGTGAACATTCAACATATCGAGGCGACTCAGGAGAGGATCGAGATAAAGAAGGGCGCCACGGATGAGGAAGTCGTGAAGGCGCTGGAAAAGGCGAAGAAGACCAGCTTCATGAAGGCCGAGGTCAAACCATAGCTGCTGTAGGATCCATCAGTCGCTTGTCTTGATCGATTCAGACGGGTAGCTTTGAGTCTCTGCGCCGGCCGCAGGACCCCGACCCAGGATCAGGCCAGACCGTCTTAATATGCCGGGTGACATTGTCTAGTCGGTGCCGCGTGTGAGAATCTCGCCTCCGTGGGAAATCAAACGAACAGTCGTCCGAAAATGCGAGGAGTCAACGGACCCAAAGTACGGCCACAAACCGCTGGACCGACCGATCCAAGATCACATTCGTTTTGGCATAATCAACCTCGACAAGCCAGCGGGGCCTTCCAGTCACGAAGTTACGGCGTGGACGAAGAAGATACTCGAAGTAGGACACGCTGGTCACGGCGGGACCCTAGAAGCAGCTCCTGCTGGGAAGATCCCATAGTAACTGGCGTGCTTCCCGTCGCGCTCGAAGAGGCCACCAAGGTAGTCCGAGCCTTCTTGCATTCTGGCAAGGAGTACGTGTGCCTCATGCTCCTCCACGATGAAACCTCAGATGACGACCTTCGCCGAGTGTTGAGCGAGTTCACCGGGGAGATATACCAGAAGCCGCCTCTGAGAGCCTCAGTCAAGCGAGAGTCCCGGAAGCGCCTCGTATACTATATCGACCTGCTCGAGAGAGACGGAAACCGGGTGCTTTTCAGGGTCGGCTGCCAAGCTGGAACATACATTCGCAAGCTGTGCTCTGACATTGGCGAGGTTCTGCGCGTGGGCGCTCACATGCAGGAGCTCAGAAGAACAAGGTCAGGACCTTTCACAGACTCCAGTGGCCTGCACACGCTCCATGAGGTCGTGGACGCCAACGCAAGATTCGTCGAAGGCGACGAAAGCGCGATCAGAGCAATAGTGAGACCCGTCGAAGAGGCGCTGGAGTATATTCCGAAGATTCATATCCGAGATTCAGCCGTCGACGCGGTCTGCCACGGAGCCAGCCTCGCAATCCCAGGCGTCGTAGACGTTGAGGACCCATTCCCGAAGGAGTCAACTGTCGCCATACTGACTTTGAAGGGTGAGGCGGTGGCGCTGGCTAGGAGCACCCTCTCCAGTGAGTCGGTGATCCATCAAGAAAAGGGAATCGCCGCCAAAGTCATGAGGGTCCTCATGCCTCGCGGAACATACCCGAAAATGTGGCGCGACTAGCCGCCAAAATCGAGCACGATCCTAACCGCGTCAAGTGAACCTATGAGAATCTTTATGACGCCTCTCTAGGAAGTCCTGAACAATCGAAGGTCGCAGTTGTCCGACGCCGGGATTCCCGAGCCTGGTACGGGGCAGATCCCAACACAGGGAGCCCAGGCCTGGAGTCGAGGACAGAAAGCCTGTGGTCCTTTGGGGCCGCGAGGGTTCAAATCCCTCTCCCGGCGCCAAACTACCAGTTCAAGTCCCACTCCGCTTAAATAGCCCCTTCCTGTCGTCCACACGACCATGTCAGCTCCGGCGAGCACTCTCGACATCTACAACTACCCCCGCCGCCTGCAACTCGCCCTTCACAAACTCAAAGAGAACCGCAGAATCTCCGCCACAAATCGCCAGGTGATCTTACGTTTTCACGAGAAGTCGGTCGCCGACGGCCTCAGCGCTCCGAGGCTCGTCAGGTATATCCACATACTCTCGAAACTCGCGGAGAAGCTGCAGAAGCCCTTCGGCCGCGCGCGACAAGAGGACATCGTCCGTCTGGTCGCCGAAGTTGAAAGTGAACCCCTCGCGGACTGGACCAAACAAAGCTACAAGGTTGTTCTGAGGAAGTTCTACAAGTGGCTCAAACACACGAAAGACTACCCGAAGGAAGTCAGCTGGATCAAGGTTCCTTCCAGGATACGGAATAGGTTCCTTCCGAGTGAGCTGTTGACCGAGGACGAAGTCAAACGCCTAGCCTCAGTGGCCAAGACGCCAAGGGATAGGGCGCTGGTTCTTGTCCTCTATGAGAGTGGATGCCGAATTGGAGAGCTACTCTCGCTTAGGTTAAGGAACGTCGAGTTTGACAACCATGGAGCGGTTCTGATCGTGACGGGCAAGACGGGAATGAGACGCGTGAGAGTCATCATGAGCAGCCCAGCCATTGCTGACTGGTTGAATGTTCATCCCAAGCGCGATGACCCTGACTTTCCTCTCTGGGTTGGCCAAGGGCGTGGAAGGCTATGCGCGATGAAGTATGAGGCTGTTCGATCCGTCATTCAGGATCTGGCAGCTTTGGCAGGAGTTAGGAAGTCTGTCAGGCCTCACATGTTTCGCCATTCCCGCGCTACATTCCTCTCGAAACATTTCACGGAAGCTCAGATGGACCACTACTTTGGTTGGCTTCCAGGAAGCAAGATGCACTCGGTCTATGTTCATCTGGGCGGTAAGGATGTCGATGGAGCGCTTCTGTCAATGTATGGACTTGAATCGAACCGACGAGATGAGCCGACACTGAAGCCGACCACCTGCCCTAGATGCAAAGAACCATGCTCTCCGACGCTAGACTACTGTCCGAAGTGCGGGTCGCCCACAGATCCAACCCGACTGTCCGGCCTTGAAACCGAGACGGGATGGATAGATCCTTTGATGAACAAACTACTCGAAGACATAGAGACTCAGCAGTTCCTGGCACGTAAGATAAGAGAGCTTCGCCTGTTTGACCAGGTCAGTCAGCCTCCCCCGCGAAATGTTGACACGTGTCAACACTGACTTGGCTCAGGTGCGACGGTACCACGTGGATCAAAGAGGACTTTCCCAATGACCAAGGTTCAAATCCCGGCGGCCGCACCACTCTAACGGTTGCTGATCTGGATTCGACGAATTCTTGTGGACCGCTGATTCCGCTCCATGATCGGAGTCCTACATGGTCGAGAGCTCGTCATCGTGAATTGCTTTAAGGGGTTGCCAAATGCTGTAGTAGGGTATGTTGGTTGCAGAGGTCAGTCGAGCATGGCCGTTCAGTTGATTCCATACATGACAGCGGCCGTTGCCGTCCATGCTCTTCTTCTCTCGCTTGGCGGACTATTGGTGGTCAACAGTCTCAGATCCCTTTCACAACTTCAACAGGAAGTATGGGAGCACCGTGATGACCTTGCAAAGAAGCTTCACCGCGCTGTCTTGTCTCCAGGGAAAGGGATAGAGATCGATAAAGTCGAGACCAGAATATCGCTTTTCATGAAGGCCAATTTGGTTGTAGGTTTCTTCGGTATTCTCTATTCGCTTTTTGCTATCGTATTCCTTTCGGAAGTTTCTCAGGTAGGCGTGTTGATCATAGTATCGCTAGGTGCAGTGGCTGTCCAGTTGGGCGTTTTTGCCCTCATCGCTCTGGGTGCCATGGACATGCTCGCAACATGGCTCAAGAAGTTCGCCTAACTTCACTGGTGAGAAACTCGTTCTTTAGGCTCTCCTTCAACGCCAAGCCTAGGAGGCGCATCTCCTCTTTCTCTCGCTCCTCTGGACTTGCATAGGCGCGATGAGGTTCAGCTGGGGCTTCTCTGGTGAGGATCTTCTCGGGTTCTAGGCCCCATGCCCTCAACATCTCCTTTAGCATGTCGGTCTTGCTGACACCCGCCCGCGGGTTGATAACGGCCATCCTGGCTCATAGGGACGGCCCTCCCCGGCGATCCATAGCGCGGTCACCTGCCAAACCCGGCGACACTGACAGCGTGCCCTAAGCACCCGGCCAAGAGATGGGCTTGTCCGGAGGTGACTATCCCTCCTCTCATGTTGGAAGCTGAGCTTGAACATGCAGGGCGAATGAAGGTCATGACATAAAAGCTGGCTGAAGTTTAGGTGATTTGTGATCATAAGAAGACCAAGCAAGTGATCGAGATATGGAGAAGCGATACGTCTATCAGAACCACCACGAGAAGCAGACACGCGGAAAACGCATCTCACGGCACATCAGCAAGGCGCCAACAGTGGTTTTCCAAACGCGGCAGGAGAAGTGGCATCCTTTGCAGCCAGCTTTAATCTGTGATGGTCATCTAATCATTTCTCGATTGCCATGAGACGCCTCATATACCTAGGAACACTTCTCTTTGTCTTACTAACACTCAGTCATCTTCCCTTCTCTGCGGTACAATCGATCCGGGTTCGCGAATCGACTCATGCGACTACGCAAGAATTAACGGATTCAGTTGGCAGAAGGCCGCAGGTCGTGGCTGAAGGGCCTCAGAGGATTATAGCCATTCTGGTCGAGTTTCCCGACGAATCACACGACAAGGAGTTCAGCGCAGACAAGGTTCGCACCTTTTTGGACGAGATGGATCGCTTCTACAGAGAGGCGTCGTACGGGCTTACTTGGTTAGTTGGAACCGTTGTGGACAAGTGGTATCAGGTTCAGACCCCAATTGGCAATCAGGACCTCGAGAAGTGGACGAGTTTGAGGGGGGGGAGACATGCCGAGATTTCGCCAAGAAGCCATTCAGGCGGCGGACAATGATGTAGACTACCGCGGGTATGATTACCTGTACATTGTTGCGGCGGGAAAAGTCTGGCCTCACGGCCTTTGTGATTTCAAAATACCCACAGAGGACGGGATGAACGTTACCAAAGGAGTAGTAGTCAACGAGAAGAATGACAACTCCACTTACATTCATGAACTGGGGCATGTGCTTCCAAGCAACTACGAGCCGTGGGGTGGCTGCGGGCTTCCTGATCTCTACAGCTACGATGCCATGGAAAGGGGTGAGGACCCCCACATATGGGTGGGACCATGGGATCTGATGGACAACGGTTTCGCGTTTAGCGCATGGAGCAAGATCACTCTTGGATGGCTCGAGCCTACAATCTTTCATCTAGATCCCTCGACCGTTGCCGTGATCAACCTGCAACCAGTGGAGAAAGACTCTGGCCTACGCGCGGTTGTCGTGCCTCTGAACGCCACAACCTCATACGTGATTGAAGTGCGGCGTAGAATCGGACTCGACTGGAGATTCTTCGTTGAAGGTGTTCTGATCTATTATGTCGATTTGAGCAAGGAGAACGGCCACGGTGTCCTGAGGGTCTACGATCACGACCCCACGACGAAGTTCATGGATGACGCTCCTCTGCTGCGCGGGGACGTGTTCGAAGATGTCGAGAAGAACGTCTACCTGGCCGTCGCCTATACGGATGGCACAAGTTTCGCTATCGTCATTTCGGGCAGCAAGATCAGAGACACAGATCAAGATGGACTGCCGGATCCGATTGAGATTCAATTGGGCACCGATCCCTGGAATCCGGACACCGATTCCGATGGACTGAGGGACCAAGAAGAGCTCGACCAGTATAGGACGGACCCACTGAAGTCTGACAGCGACAAGGACGGATTGTTGGACGGGAAGGAGATTCAGCTAGGCACGGACCCTTTGAGGGCCGATACTGATGGTGACTACTGGTGGGACGGCGTGGATCCCTCGCCAACAGATCCGATGATGCCGAATGTTCCCATTGGTGCACTGGCACTTTTCATAGTCGCTATGGCGATTGTGTCACGAAAACGCAAGCGCCAAAATCAGGGCTCTGAATGACCGAGGGGTTCGAGCTTTTGGACCAGCTAACGTCTCTTGGATCGCATCAATCGCGTCTCTCAATGGCAGGTCAAGATCGTCTTGGCTCGCCACCGAGCGGATGGCGCCTAGCGGCAGACCCCCCAAGATTTGATACGGCCTTTCATCCAACTTGGTACGTTCGGTGATGTGAGGAGCGCGTCTACGGTCGCTTCCGGAGCGTCTCTTAGGATAGCATGCCATTCTCGTTGCGGCTTGCCCTGCAATTCCCCTATCGAAGCGATTCTTACGTGAAGATACCCACCTCGTCCCTTTCGTGTGGCTTTCACTGAACCAACTTCAACCTCAATAATAGCATCATCTCGGGACAGCTCTACTGCGTAGCGAACCCTCGGTCCACGAGCAGTAGAATCGCGTTCAACTTCCTTCCCTAGGTCAGAAATCGGAACGATGTCCCTCCCTCTGGGGACAAAGTAGCAGGTTCCTCCCCTTGAGGCAAATCTTGCTTCCCACACATCGAGTCCCATCTTCCCACCTAGTATCTCGTAGTTCACTCAGTCTTGCCTGATCGACCGATCACCCTCGTCTCATTCTCCGCGCACAACCTCATACCTGATGCCGGTCTTCTCCGCGGTCATTCTGGTTGCTCTCTGCGTCTTTGTCAGACTCCCGTCTCCGCATTTCACTTCTACAAGCTTGAGCTTTCCGTTCGGCAATACACAAGCAAAGTCTGCGCCCTTTGACATATCAAGCACAAACCTGCACTCTCTTTGCAGTTTCCGCCTCACCTGGTTCTGCCAGTTCTTCCATCCGATTTTACAAGTTCTCATCCTGCATCACTCACTTGGTTAGACAAACTGCGGCTGCAGCCGCCTACGACTAACTCTGTAGACCATCGCATGAGCGCCCTTTTCGCGCGCAACCGCTCTAAGCCTCGACCTATCCTCGCGAGTGAACGGCGAATTTCCTGACTTGACCTGAACCAACATCTTTCTGCCTCCACGCATAGCAAGAAAGTCGTATGCTCCGCGACTTGCCTTGCTGGGTTTGACCAGCCATCCTTTGTCCCGAAAGCGTGTCGCGACCCGCCTTTCGATCGAGAGACCTCTGCTACGAGATATCCTACCCCTTCGCATCAAAGGCGTTTCGTAGCCTAGTGCCCTCGCAACTCGCGTTCTAAACCTCGGCATGGGATGTCTCTCCAAACAGAGTGAAATACTCGGATCATAATGAACCTACTGGAGAGCGGCAAGGCGGTAGAAATCTTTCTGGGCCTTCTTGAAGGGCTGTGCACTTCACGGCAAGCGAGCTTGCACATAGGCGCCCGCGGGATCGGTGGAGGGTAACCGCCCATTCTTGATCAGGAGCAGATCTGTACCTGAACCGGGATACTGTACTCCATTTTGTCGAGCCTTTGGATACCTAGTCTTTCATAGTATATCTGAACGGACGCCCTCGCTTCTATCTGAAAACTATCGCAGACCCTCTCAGTTAGAAGCCCCTTTTGCGGGTGGATGACGAGTGTTATCTCTCTCTGCACACCTGTCATACCAATTGTCCAATTCATGTTTGCATTGGTCGAGTTCTGCTGTACGACAGCGTATGTGCGTAGTTCTCTGAGGAAAACGACAACCTCAGCCACCTTGACAAAATAGCTGTCCCCAAGGTCTACCGATATTCTCACTGTTATCACATAGGGTTTGCACTCTTTCCATCGATCCTCTCCAAGCGGCTTCACTTCGACAGTAACCTTGGCTGAAGGGGGGCTAGAATACCAATAAATGATCTCAGCCCAAATGGCGACAATAACTATGACAACAATAACTACAGCCACCTTTCGCAATCGAGTAGAACGTGGGAGTGGTGGTGTTGGCCGGTACAACCCCTCTTCCTATCCCATGGACGTAAGCACGTTTGTCTATCTAGCAGTATCGGTGCGCCCGGATCTTCACCGCAGCATAACAGAATCATGAAGCCAAGCAGAGGTGGATGTTCGTAGCCTTCTGGCTATCTCCCTGACCGAGAGACCATGCTGCCTCGGTTCATGGGCGTCTTCGACCTTCTGGTTCCGTATTCGTCTGCCCCCTCACAAACGTCACCTGGATGTTATGAGCTGGGACGTCCCAATGTCCCAACCGTCCCTACATGGTCCGGACCGAGGCGTTCCGGGCCAGATGGGGACATGCGCCGTGCGACCACGGGGTCAAAAAATAGTTTGCCCAGGCTAGTCTTGCGTGAAAAAGGACTTGAACTATGGGCGCACGTCCCTCACTGAACCCCGGACAGTCGTCAACATCAGGAACCTTAACACTTTCCTCTATCACGGCGGAGCTCGCACGGAGATCAAATCGGGAGTGCCCTTACCTTGCCCGCGCCTAGAATCAACGGAACCGTTTAGTACAGGTTGGTAGATTTCGTAGAATCGTTATTTTCGCTGAGCGTCGAACAAATACGACGATTACCTGGAGATGCCAACCATACCGACGCGTTTCTCCGCAGAGACTCTAAGGGAAAGTGACGTGCGACGACATGCTTTAACCCTCGCAAGAGCGAAAGCAGCAAGCAAGGTACAGTGGTCATGCCTAGGGAAGAGATTGATGGGACAATCAACGGCATCAATGTCAAAGTCATAATCAAATCGAGACAGTGGTTCGCTAAACCGAACAACCATAATCCGAGCGGATACTGCCCAAATTGCCCGCACTTCCACGATAATCATGGCATCCTTGAGATCCATGAGGACTCGCCGGACGGTCGCTACTTCAGGAAGATGTATCCAGAAATCATCTGCAGCGGCTCATACGCGTCCGGCTCGACGTGGGTCAAGAACAGTGGCAAAGAACTCGCTCTATTGCCAATGGTAATCTCGGGGAACGGCTTCAGAATAACTGCGACGCCTAGCGGTTCCATTCTGGAGCTGTCAGCCGATAGCTATTGTGCGATGGCTGTCGGGAGGTTTGGCGATTGGATACTGAAGCCGCCTAGGGCTGCAGGTTCAACGAGCTGAAAGCTCCGACAATCTCGTTTGCTCCTTCCCTGAAGCGGACGTCCGCACATTCAGAACCGGTGCAGAATGCCTCGACCTTCGGCGAGGCATTCCCCTAATCTTAGAAGTCTCAACCACGATGGTTATCTCTTGACGACTGCGGATTCTAATTGAGATCTACCTTGTCTCAACATGCAACGCTAGCACAAGAGATGATTGCTAAGATTAGAGCCAGAAGAAATAGCTATGGCTCTGTTCTAGTCAAAAGTGCGGTATGCAGGCACAATGACCGCTGTGAGAACATCATTACTCAAGTCCTTCCCTTGCACAAGTCTGACTGTCATGCTCGCAAGGAGGACCTTGACTACGGAAACCTAGTCTTATTTGAAGCAACTCTTTCTCCTGAGGGTCTGGTCGCCCTGCTTGAAAGACTGCCTCATAAAGGGACCGACAGCATCGATCTGGGACAACATAGTGTCATGATTGAGGTTGAAAGTCTCGAAGACGGGTACAAGTACGATAGCGGGGCTCAGTACCTCGGTGTTGAATGGTTTTTTGAGAGATACTCGTATCGCTCCCCTGCACGAGGCTATTCAGGAGAACCAACAGTACTAAGGAGTCTGCCTCTTTTCCCGGATTTCCGATCAGCTATTCAACACTACATCGGTATAGACATTGAAGACGACTCGCGACCCCGAGGCGTCCTAGTTTGCCTGCCGGACTATGGTGCGAGAATACAAGAGGTTAGCATAGGTCCCACAGACATAGTCGTACGAATCGAACCGAAGGACGTTGGTATTCATGACATAGTCGCAAAACTGTATTGCGCACTCGACAAAGACGCGAGACATGCCGACATCGAATTCAAAAACAATACTGGAATGGCATCGATTGGTTTCAAGCCTGAGTCACTCTACGTCGCACTCCTCTCAAAGAGCGACGGTGCAATGCTTGATTTCAGAAGGTACCGCTCCGCGTGGGGACCAATGCCTAAGGGAGTCGTAGTCAACATTCCGGCGTACGAGATCGGCGAGCTGATCAGAGGCGGAGAGACCGAGACCCTAGAGTTCAAGGAAGGAATGGGTAAACATGAGGAATTCGCGGAAACGGTTGTCGCGTTCGCGAATGGGCGGGGAGGGATACTTCTGATGGGCGTTGACGATCACTCTAGGATTGTCGGGTTGCCCAAGGAAGACTATGAGGATATGGTTGCCAAAGTATTGAGAAGCCGTTGCGAACCTCAAGTCCAATATGAACTAAGCAGAAAAGAAATTGAAGGCAAGGACATAGTTATTGTTCGTGTCGAAGAGGGGCGCGACAAGCCCTATTTTCTGAGAGATAGAGGACCGTATGTGCGGGCACACGCAACTGATAGGATAGCTACCAAATATGAGCTTGATGAAATGTACAGAGAGAAGCCGTCTGAGTTCGGACGCCGATGAAGTTAGTGTTGAGGCTTGAAACTGAAATAGCCTGGGTAGATCCTGTCATGACGGAGCTGTTGAACGACTCCGCGACCCAGCAGTTCCTCGTTCGTAGGATGAGAGAACTCGATCTATTTCGATTCATCCGCAAAGAGACATTACAGAAAGAGGCTGCGTGTTGACACGTGTCAACAGAGAACAAGTGGCGGTTCAAATTCAGACGGCCGCACTGAGTGACCGGGGATATTACATAAGGCTCTGTATGTATTCTTGTCAGATCCTAGAGGAATCGTAAGAGGAGCTTTTCCGGACGGTAAGATACCAGCCACGCCTGGGCCTGCGCCCGTGTATCCCTACCTTGGCTACTTCAAGACAATGCAGGAGGGCCGGTTGGCCTTCACATTCAGAATTCCGCAAGACTCGCTTTCGGTCGGAGACTGGACGATATTTGCGGTAGGCACAGGGTACGTTCCTAGCGCCCCGATCGGACCATTCATCGCATGGAACGCCATCACTTTCAAGGCTGTAGAACCCCCGAGGGTCGAGCGCACCATTGTTTCCATTCTAGAGGCGTTCAGGTACTAGTCGGGTCGCCTTCGAGCGGGGCCTAGGGGCGAGGAGCATCATAGACCTAGCACGCAAGGCGGGAGAGATTGCCGCCTTAGGTGACGATGTACCCCAAAGTGAAAACGCCGCGTGTGATGAACCGCTGATCCCTATTTGAAATGTGACGTGGAGAAGCTTGTGGGGCATCGTGATGCCGAACATCTCCATAATGTGGAGACAATTCCTCGGGCATGTAGTCGCGCATCACTCCTCTCTGTACGGGCCTAAGGCTCAACATGTCGTAGAGCAGTATGAGGAAGTCGACTAACGCTCTTGAAGGTCGAACCGGATATTTGAGGTACGGGGGCGTTACAAGCATCATTCTGAATTATTCTGAAATCCTTTGCGACCACGGCCTACAAAGAATGCCGGAACGGCGATGACAGCCGCGGGCACCCCGATGAGCGCGATGAGAAACTCGTACCAGAAAATATCACTAGACAATTTCACAGTGACGGGAAGATCTTTCTGAATTTCTTGCCTCCCACCTCTAAGGAAAAGCTGCGATTTCACAAATATGTCCCAATTCCCCGTCTCATTCGCTATTACGCTTGTCGAGCTCGGGAATTGCACCTCCCGTCTTCCGTAAGGAGGCGGCAGGTCAATCGATTGATTGCTGATGGTGAAGCTTCTTCCTGAGGGCGGGACATAGGTGAGATTTGCGACATATCTACCGGGTCCTGCGGCAATGTATTTGTTGAATTCAACCTTGATAAGGAACGGATCACCAAAGAACACCCAATTCGTAGGCCACTTGGTACCTACAACTGAGATTTCGATTGGTGATTCACTGGTTGTAGCAATGGTAGTAACTGAGGTAAAGACTGTCGTGGTAAACACGACATTAGTTGTAGGGAACCTATAGCTGAAGGCGAGAGCCCCGCCGGGTTTGGTTATCTGAAAAGAGGATAGCTCCTGGCCGGTGAACCGATCCACTATCACAAACTTACTGTTACCCGTTCCCGCGATGTCATATAAGGTACCAGATATTAGCATGCCGTCGACGCGATCAGGTAGCTCCTTCAGGAACATACTCGATCCCGGATACAGAGATCTATCAACTGTCACGTTTCTCAGCACACCGCCGACAGAGTATCTGATGTTTGATTCGAGCCGAATTCCGGAGCTTAACTTCGGATCGATGGGAATTGTGCCGAACCCGAATCTTGTTGGTTCCACGACCTGCGCCGTGGTGCGCGATTCTAACGAAGACACTGTCGCAGTCGTGTAGACTATTTCTTGGGGGCCTGCTTGCCACTTAGTCCCAACAGAGCTGACGAATAGAAGGAGTCCGGCTATCCATATCAAACTGACAAGAATCGACAATGCAAGGGTAGCCCGAATCTTGACCAAAGCGTTGCCTCTGACAGAGACTTGTGATACTATTACCTTCCCTCAATACGAACTTTTCCTCATACCGGTTTGACCTTTCCTTCGTAGAGGATTCCCTTCCACCCGCGTAGCTCCAACCGCAGGTTCCAAGCAGAATCTCCGACATCGCCGGCAACACTAAAACGGCAGTCTCTGCTGAGAGATACTGAACCCGCCTGGCAAGCGGCTCATAAGCGTTGCAAGTTCACGACGAACTCTCCGATGTCTGCGAGATTCGTTGTGGCATGACGTACCCGATGTCAACGAGGCTCCCGGTACTTGTCTGGGCCTAGGATTTCTGGCACTTCGAGTCATGGCGACTCTCGTATTCCCTGATCTTGGTAAGGGTATAGAACAACAATCCTAATGCCGCCCTCGGCACCACTCATCAACTGGGCTGGTCTGTTCCTCTGCTTGAGGATTAGAGGGTAGTCAGATCAAGCAAGCCGTAAAAGAGCTGAGCCACACTATTGCAGAGCCGCTTGTATGCAGGGGAGGATATGAAGACACCATCTGTGGTTCGAGAGATCTGCGTGGTATGTGGAAGGCTAATTCGTAGGACTGTGCTGTCTTTGGCCACTGATAGGACCCGCTTCGTCTATTCAGTGTGTGCCTCTTGCCGGCAGATCTTGGATGAGACACGTCGAAGCGTAGGACTGCAAGTGAGGAGAGGAATCAAGGAAGTAGCGGGGCTCTATGCAGACGCCGCATCTCTTATTCAGCGAGGAGATGTATCCCCTGAACTCAAGAGTTACGTAGAATTGATGGACCATTTCATAACGGACACGATGTCATGGGATGAACCGTTCACCAAGAATTGGGCGCAGCTGTCGGAAGTTGGGATACTTGAAGAACGTGTGTCACGTATAATTGTGGCAAGGTGTCCTCCACGAACGCTGACCACTCTTGAGCGGGTAGAGTCAGCAAAGTCAGTAAAGCTGCTCTGCTGCAAAGTCGATAAAGCTCAGAAGAAACGAGAGGGAAGGGCGCGGAAATTGTACGAGATGAGCGAGAGCGGCAAGACAGGCGACAAGGGTGCGGGACCCTCTGTTTTCGATGTATTGTTTGACCCATATTAGGCTGAGAGGTCAGCGATTAGCGCTTTCGAGTCCGGCGTCGTGCGCGTAGTGCGCCCATACGTGCGCCGTGACAGCTGCAGACCACGATGTACGTTTATTTGCTGCATGTTTTACGCGCAAATTCTAGCGCAGATGGCCCGCACCTGCATGAGGAAGTCTGATAGCATTCTACCCGCCTCGGTGGGTCGATCGAGTACCAGCAGGAGCGCAATCAACCCTGCCCGCGGAAGAGCGGAAGGCAGCTGCTGAGACTAGATCAAGCACATCCGGAGACTCACAGCTTCCAGCTTGGATCGCTATGCTCGCTGAGCGCCTACAACGCGCGAGAACCGAACAAGACTCGAAGGATCACTAGAGGCTACCGCAGTGCGGGCTTCGCTGATTCAACCACTCAAGGCTGAGTCAGCGGAGCCGATAGATGTCATGATCGACAAGGTGCGGCCCACCCACGTGAATCCCCCAATGAGACTGCGCTATGAAGATCTGGGCAGACTAGCGGATTCGATCAGACAATACGGCGTTCTTCAAGAACCTCTGCTAAGACCTGGCGGTGAGTTCCTTGAACCAGTCGTGGGGCGCCGGAGGGTTGAGGCTGCTAGAAGGGCTGGAATCAAGGTTCTACGCGCCCGCGTCATGGATCTGTCTGACATTGACGCCTTGTTGCTCTCGATTGCCGAGAATGAGCAGAGGCAGGATTGGACCGCTCTTGAGAAAGCGAATGCTCTCGCAACGCTTCGCAAGCTGACCGGTTGGAGCCTCAGAAAGATCGGTTCATATGTGGGATGATACCGTTGAAGTGACCAATCTAGCGAGAGACCTGTATCCGAACGATCCTGCGAGAGTCGACTATCCTTTCTTCCTGCTCGGACGAAGGCTGCGCTCCGACATTGGTGTTTCCGAGAAGTCTCTTCTTACCGCAATCGACAGAGCTGTCTCTCCGGTGACCCGTTAGTGTGATCGCTGTGTGACATCGGGTGTTTGGGTTTGTGCTCAAACACAACCACACAACCACTCACACACAAGTACTCCGTCTGTCTTCGGTCGAGACTCCAGGGCAGGGAGCCGCGAGTGAGTGCACAAGAGAATCGAAACACGTGCAGGTCCAGCAGCCCTTTTATACACTACCAAAGCAGGTGGTAAATCGATCATCTTGGCGACTTCCGGCGATGCTGGATCAATCGGTCCACTAGTCAAGATTGTGCGCATTCTGCTTGGCCTCGCAGCTCTTTATGTTATAGTAACGACCTTCCTTGATTTTGTCAGGGATCCCTACGCGTTCATGATGTATGGCGGAAACAGAATCCTAGGCGTCTTCGTCTCGCTCATCATAATCGGAATCATATACGCCCTTGTCGGGAGAGCAGAACAAGGGCTCGTGAAGAGGGAAGCAGAGAGGCAAACGAAACTGAAAGGTTTCGTTGAGGCATATCATCAGGCGAGCATTGCTACCCTTGCCACAAAGGTTGGGCTTTCGACCAAACGGACTGAAGAGCTGATCGTCAAAATGAAATCCGAGGGAAAGTTGAACTGTAGAATCGAAGGGGACACGGTCACCTATCTTGGGCCTCCTCTGACCCCGACCCCGTCACCTGTTTCACGAGAAGTCATAAAGGAAAGAGAGCTCGTAATGACTGAATGTCGTCACTGCGGCGCTAGAAACCCGCAGACCTCGACTTACTGCGCCAATTGCGGTGCACCTTTGAAAACGCGGTAGGCTAGTCGCCGGTGAGTACCTCTCTCTGTGACTGTGGGATGAGGTAGAGAAAATCTCCGGCAGTGGTGTGGTGACATCCTCCTACAAAGGGCACGTTCGCGTGCTGGCTGACTGTTTATCACAATGATACCGACAAGCGTTTCCTGTTGAGCAAGCCGCATTAACTTCGACCAGGCCTTCAGTTGAAGAACTCATCATCAGCCTTGGTATGTAGCTTGAACTAGTCTCCAGCCCCGACAGCAGGTGGGGCTCAGTGACAATGAACTCAGGGCTAGTTGGAAGTCTCTGCGTCAGCTGGGACTTCTTTTTCGCATCTAGGACAAACGGCCTAGCTATTCCTTCCACGTGTGTACTGGGTACTTCCTTCCGGCTCCGCAGTTTGGGCAGAACAGGCTTGCTTGAGGCATGAGTCCCCCACAGTAGCGACAGGGTACCATAACTACTTCTTTGATGACCTCGCGCTCCTTTATGATCGTTGTAGGAGTTTGCGTTGTGGGAGCTGGGAACTCTGTGAGAGGTGGTCGGCTCAGACCTCGGACTATGCGTGCTATCACGTAGATAATGATGATGAGAATGACGAGGGCTATGATCCATTCGTAGCCGACAATTGCCATACCGGCGACCAACACAAGAGATCCTGCCCGGCCGATAAAAGATCGTACGTTTCTGTAGACTCACTCATTCAAGCCGCTGGTTAGTGGGAGGACAAGAAGCAGACAGATTCGTAGGCCGCCAGTTGGACACACCCCGTTGTTCGCACAAAAATACTGTGTGGATGCCATAGCCGAGTCTGGCGCAGACGCCGGGACATTCCAGCGTAACTACGAGAGATTTGGGTCGTTCCTCAGAGAACTCGTGTCTCCATGCCTATCCTAAAAGTCGCCACCCATCTGGGTCGTATCGGTGTATGCGTGCCTTCGCGTCCACGCCCAGAAGCCTCAATCCTCTCCGCTGAAAGGCTGGCTTTCTCAACTTTTTCGCTACGCGTGGCATCGTCACGAGTATCCCGATGATCAATTTTTAACGTTTCTCCTTCTTTCAATCTTTCTTAGCCTGCTCAGCAAAGCAGAAAACGTTGCGGGGGAAATCTTTTCAGGCCGGCCAAACTCATCGCATAGTTCCACGAGCGTTGTCAAGGCCTCCTTCAAGTCATAGTCGCTATCTATCTCAAGACCCGCATCTACTTGGAACAAGGTCCTATCCTCCCATTCTTCTTTGTGTTCTTCTTCTAATTTTGCGTTGGACCGTGCCACTCTCTCGGCCTCGTTCAACTCTGTCTCAAGCCGAGTCAGAGCATCCATCATATCTATTGAACATTCTTTGATCTGAATTGATGTCACCCCGTGGTACACGTCAAAGATGTTTTCGGCTCTCGCTTTAAGCGATCTTATTTCATCTTCAAGTACCTCAATCCTTATTCGCGCCCTTTCAGGATCGATGGGCCCGGCTCTGTGCAACTCAGCGATCTCTTCGAGCGTGTGCGCAAGAGATGCCGACAAATCTGATATTTGAGCTAGAAACGATTCTATTTGTGACGCCATTTCAGCCTCTCGTTGCTTCTCGATCTCACTCGGAATCGCTTCCGTAATCAGTGTCTGAATCAGAACGCTGACCACAGCACCTAGAATGAGGGTTACGAAGGCTGATGTCAGAGTAAGTCCGAAGAATATCACTGCGTAGAGGACAATTACCGATAGCGCTGCTGATATCGTGAATATCTTGAAACATCTAAGAGACCTACCAGTCAGCGCTCTGCGCAACTTCCCGGTCCCTGCGCTCTAGGTTGTTGTGCCTTGCGCATAAACCTTGGTAAGCCAGCCGTGCCAAGCATCGGCTGTACTAATACCTGCACGCTATGGAATAGCTATGCTAATTGATCCTATCTGTGTGAGGATCGCCTTACCTCAACTCGCTCTCTCGCCCAGTCCAATGCCAGGCAAGGTCAACCCAACTCATTGTGAGGCACTGGCGATGATAGCCGTGCAGGTCATGGCGAACGACGTTGCCGTTGGTTTCGGCGGAGCGAGCGGATGTCTCGAAGCCGCCTGATTAGTTATGGCTTATTGGGGAGGTGACAATACGATTCTTGACGAGACTGTCAGAAGCGAGAGTCCGTCCTAGGGAATAGTTAGATGCGGTCACGAGTCATTGGTTTGGGGAGGTGAACAGACTGCCAAAGAGAAAGAAAAAGAAAGGTATGGGCTTTGGGTTCTCGGTTGCAGGCCACGCTGTGGGAGTAGGGGTTGTACCCATTAGGAGACGAAAGAAACGAGGAAGAAAGCGCTAACCCCGACTACCAAAAGAAGAAGTATTCTCTGCTCTACTCGCGCCACACCGTCACTGCCAACGTGTTGCATTGCATTGGAACTTGTGCTATCAGGGTTGTGAAACTATTAGCCATTAGACCCTTGGGCGAGTCGCGGCTTCATCGAGACCTTGTAGCTGATTGAGCGGTAGTACCGTGCTATGGCCCACTTGAGCCAACGCTCATTCGTCATGGCAGATACTATCCACAACCTGCTCATCGGCTAGGGGTATCTCAACTCTCCGTCTCTCGAAACTTCTCATACTATGCGTCTCGCATCAGTTTCAGGATTCCCTCACTGTACTTGCACATCTCTCACGTGTTATCCCTTGGAGTTGACTGGCATCCGCCTTGCTGGTGAGTGAATGGGTAGGACGATCCCGTCATGGCGAATCGTCGTCGACGAAGAACTCACGAGAATGGCTAGGTTTAGACAGTTCCTGAGGGCAGAAGACCGCGCAGTATTCGACGACCTACTCAGCCAATGCAGACTCTGTGCCTCAGCGGCTGGAGTCCTCGCGTCGCCTGTCACGGAAGTGCCGTTCCTTCTGTCGATGATCTTTGCACATCACAGGAGGCTCATCGAACTTGAGAAACGCGTCAAGAAAAGCCTAGGCTGAGGACGTAGTGGATCTCGTTTTCTTGGAAAACGTACCGTCTGACGATCGCGTTGAAAGGTGGCGTCGTGGTCTTCTCGGTGCACTGAAACTCTCCTACAAGGAGAAAGTTCCGTGACCTCCGTGCCCTCGCTGGGAGGGCGATTATCCGTCGTCTACGTCGCTCGGACTACCCCGAGAACTGTTTTGGGGAGGACCGCGCATACACGTTGCTCTAGATCGCTGCAGGGGGAACAATTGGCTCAGAAGCAATTCCGTCCGCCGCCTGCTTGGCTCATAATAGGCCTGTATGCGGTCGGCCTCGCCCCGGTGCTGGGCCGCCTCATCCTCCTCTTGACGACGACCGGACGCAAGTCAGGCCTTCTTAGGGTCACACCTCTTCAGTATGAGGAGATCGATGGCGCCTTCTATGTTGCTTCGGCGCAAGGCACTCGGGCTGATTGGTTCCGAAACATCTTGGCAGATCCTCACGTGCAAGTCCGTGTGAAGTCCCGTCGAATCCGAGGGATCGCCGAGCCGATCACGGACCCTCGCAGAATTGTCGATTTCATAGAGCTTCGTCTACGCCGCCATCCGAAGATGATGAGTGCTATCCTTCAATCGGACGGGCTCCCCGCAGGCCCGAGTCGTGCTCAGCTGGAAGAATACGCCGCGAAGCTCGCCATGGTAATTATCCGGCCAGAGTACGCATAAGACCGGTGCGAGTAGCGGTTCGTCCACTATCGTGTACGTCACATGATGCTCCTTTAGAAGCTTGAATGTCTCTTCCCGCAGCCAAGAATTGTGCCTGAACTCCACAGCGAAGCCTACCAAGAGAACAACTTCCCAAGCTGTTGGAGCAGGTTAGTACCTACCTAGAGTTTGAACTCTCCGGCGATGGCACCATCAGACTGACAGACGAAATCAGAGATGCCGCAAAGAACCTCTGAGGGCCTCTGTTCTGAACCTCCTCTGGTCCTTCGGACGCTAGTCGCTACATCGCTTACTGCGATCCTCTTTGATGTCCCTGAGCATTTCGAGTAGCGTTTGCTCGTCAGGGCAAGCAGCCACGATCTCAAGAGGCTATGGGCTCAGACCGTTTTCAGCTCAGCTTTTCGCAGAACCATGTTGCCGTCCTCGTCTTCAATGAACGCAACGATGTCTCCGACTTTGGTTCGGAGCTTCCTTCGGACCTCCTTTGTCAGTGTTACTCTGAAACCTGGTTGCACGCGGCTGTTTCCGACTAACCTTTCCATAGGACAATGGCAGAGTGGCTGTTTGGCACATGATACTATGTGGTAAAACGGTAGAATGGTAGGTTATTATACCGGAGGCTGCGTTCGGGAGCCTCGCGTGTTCACCTTGGGTAAGATTATCCCTGTGAGCCCAGTTCTGTCAATGCTTCTGATCCTGAGACTAGTCTCACCCACTAGTCGACAGGACGACGAATTTCCACTACCCGTTTACGGTTACGAGTGGGATCATCTGAACCTCACCCTTAAACAGTTCTTGACGTTTCAGCCCACGAACTGGGCCGGTGAGATCACATTTCTCTGCAAGGCAGGTCCGGTCGTCGTGAAAGCAGGTGAAGCTCAACCATGCTATGACAGTAACAACATCCTCTATCACGCTGACGTTCATTTGCAGGAGAACTGGGTCTGGATCGGAATTCTGAAACCAGTTGCTATGCACGAGACGGGGCACGCACTGGGGTTAGCTCACTCCTCCAATGTAAGCGACCTCATGTACTCGCAGTTCTTGTTTCAGAACCCGGTTGCATCAAGGGATGATATGGCAAGCGTAGTGGCCCTTCACTCGGATCTTCACGAGAGGCTGCAGCAAATCCCGGAGCGCCCATCATGGGCGATTCCGATATTGAGGTAGGTGATCGAGGAATGAGGACATTTCGACCCGAGCGTCAGCCGAGTGTATCACGCATCATGCGTTCGCTGAGCAAGCTGCAGCGTAGGGTCTTGGAACAACTGAACCTCCATATCGAGCCATGTCTCGCGACAAGTCTGGCGGACGAGCTGGACATCAGCCCCTGGCTGGCGGGTCGTGTCCTTGCTAGTTTGGCCGATTTAGGTCTTGTTCGAAAGACATACCGGAAGTACCCGCGCAATTTGCCACTTTACGAGATCGGTGCGGGGCTCCGACTGCGACCCAAGAAGGTGAGAAGAATCTCCCAACAGGAGACCCACCTATGAAAAGCCTGGTTCTACATGTGAATCTCGGGTGGTTCTTCCGCGTGGCGCTCAGGCCGCATTGACTATTCCGTTAAGACCGAGGAGGGTATCGCTTTCGATACTTTCGCGACCATCGCCCCTACGGGTGAGCCAAAATTCGATCCAATTCTCTACTTCTCTCCGCGAACCGAACCCGTTGTCCTGAAAACAGCGAGGTATGCAGACGGTACATTCCCGGCGGAGGATTGCAGGATGGGTTTCGTTGGCAATCAATTCCAAGACCCGGGAACAGCAACATCGCCAGTGAGGGGAACAGAGAAATCCGGATACTTTGAAAACTACATGCGCGTTAGGGTCGTTGAATGGAAGATAAAGGTAGCCTTCACGAGCTAAAATGGTTGTACGATAGATCCAGGCTAGGAGTCTGCTGATGTCAGCTTCTGGACGGCTTGGGGTTTCATGGCGGAGAGTGTCAAAAGGACCGGGATTTTCGAGACACAGCACTCCCTATGCAATACTATTCAGTGCATACTTGCGCAAGTGAAGATAGGAGTGACGAGCGGATTCAAGACGATAAAAGTGAGCGAAGCAGGCTTTGGCTTCGAGATCAGCGGCATCCTCGGTTCTTTTGCACAATACGAGACATCAATCAGACTGTGCGCGGACGGAACGGAACTCTGAGGTTGTGGGGTCGGATCCACTTCTACACTGTAACTAGTCCACGTGTTGAGGCTCGGCTTACCAACGGATTGTTAGGCGAATCCTCTCCTAACCAGTTGGAGTAGTCATGACGAGCAGACGACTTGGAGAAGTCATTGTGTGATGCGATGAGAAAGAGGTAAGATGGCGGGTGAGCTCAAGGCACCTAGAGCAGATGGTTGCCGATCAGATAGTCTTCCGATACGCAGATCCAAGCGGCATAGTGACCTACTCTAAGAATCCGATCGTGAGAGAGAAGGTGCCATTCTAGGTGCTAGGTTCGGCGCAGATAGGATACTTCTTCTTCTAGGAAAACTATCGTCGCGGTCATGAGGTTCGAGTATTCGCTGGTCTTTGCGTACGGTTTTCGCTCATTCATCCATTCGAGCAACTTCTCTAGGTTACCTACGAGTCCTCTCTGCTGCTGAAGCTTCTCGTTCGCTTTCTTTTCGTCCTTGCAGGCCCAACCGCCAAGGCAAACCCACCAGTCCCAAGAAGTCCATCCCTCTATGATTATGCCACGATACTTCGCCTCTTCCTTACATAGCTCATACATATTCCAGAGAATCGTAAATCCGTAGAGATAGTGGACATCGATCCCCTTCAGAGCAGCTCCGCCTGCGCTTATGCCTATACTATAGTCGTCAGCCATCTTTGCCCATAGCGGGTCCAATTGATTGCTGTCTTTGGCGAGTTTGTAACTTTCGTACACATCGTTCGAGGCTCTAAGAAAGAACCCTGCCCTGCCAGGCGTAAAGGTCAAGATTGCTGACTTCACTATGTCCTTTGCCAAGCTCGTCATGATGGGGTCTAAGAGTGCCGTCTTGACGGGATTCTGCCATACTTCCTTCAGTTCTCTATACACGCGACATCGAGCAGCAGTCAATTCAGCGATTGATGCGGTCGCTGTTATCGATGTCGAGGTAAGCGTCGTCGTTGTAGGCACATACACTGTTGTTAGAGACCTTTGATCAACGGTGACGGTTATGGTCGGAGTCATTGTCGTGAGACCTGTCTTGGTTCTTGTGAATGTTGACGTGTCGGTTGCTGTGGATGTCACGTATCGTGTCGAAGTAAGGGATTGGGTCAGAGTGGTCCATTCGGTGTCGGTCACCGTTCGGGTCACGGTCACTGTGCTAGCGACGGCCAGCTGACTAACCTGCGACGAAATCGAGAGAACGATCACCGAGAGCAGGCATAAGGTAGAGAGAGCTTTTCTTAGATGAGCTCTCGTCAACCATGTGAGAAGTTCAGAGAGGGAAAAGGCGGCTGCAACCTTTCGATAGTATCGCTTCAGCCTGCTGTTGTTCGGCAATCGTAGTGCCGCACCAATTCCTGCAACTGTGCTTAGTATCACCAATGGTAGTGGGTTCGAGATTATCTGAGCCACAGTTACCGTGGTGGTTACTGTAGGCGAGTAGATTGTGGAGGTAACCAAGCCGCCAAGCGTTTGGGTGACAGTGACCGCTTTGGCCGTAACAGTGCTTCGAACAGTCGTATCCATTGTCCGCGTTGCTATGACGGTTCGTGTAACGGTGACGGTCTGCGTGTACTTCTCGGTCTGTGTTTTCGTTCTTGTGACGGTAGCATGTTCAGTCAGTGTTACCGTTCTCGGACTAACGAAGAAACTTGCGCTTCCTTCATTGTTGCCGTAGTTTGATTCCTCAATCGACCGGTCGGAGTTCCCAATCCATCGCACCACATGCGATCCATCTTCAGCTCGGTACTGCCTATCGGAAGTCACGGTAATGCTGCTTCCCGCTGGCACGGAAGCCGTCCCGGAGTCCCAGAGATAACCGTCGAGGTGTACTTCAACTCTGAAACCGTAAGCGTCAGCTCCGCCGATGTTGGCGATCTCGGCGCTAAACGAGACCATGTCTTCTTGGTGCGGATTGCGAGGAGTCACCCACACACCAACAACCACGATGTCAGGAGGCCCTGAAGGTCCTAGCTTGATCAAGTAGCCTTCACACTGTATTGCCAAGGCCGGACCTTCAACGACTAGGCCATATGCCTCAACTCTATCGCCTGGGCGAACGTCATCTATTCTTGGGGGAACAAGACAGTAGACTACCTTCTCATAGGTCAAGATCGGGACTATCCAGCCCACTGAATGGGACCCAATCCTTGGATCGTTGCTGAAAATGAGCGATTCGACATAGACATCTATGCCGCGTCCCTGCTCCGTCTCGAACCAGTCGCTTGCCACGGTCCCGACAAATTTCGCGTCGCTGAGAATAGCTCTCCTCTGCGGTAATGATGAACCAAGAATTGTAGAAAGTAGGATAAGAAAAGCGATGATCAGCGAAATAGATGAACTCTTCAACTAGTCCTCTATGGCATGTTGTCGAGTAGCCTATTTAGCAGTTGGCGCCGCTACTCACGAATGATGCATCTCTCTGGATCTCTAGCCTGAGTCGAGGGGATACAAACGAGAAGAGCCCAAGAAACCTCGAGGCTGCCAAGGTGACAATGCTTGTGACTCCGCTTCAGGCGTTCCCGTGGCTCTGTGTAGGACCCTATCGGGATACTATTTCTGTTTTTGAAAGAATACGACATACTCGTGATTGTGAAGAAAACTGTTTGTTGCGATGCTTCGGTACTTGCCGAAGGAGACCTTTCGCCGAGCGGTTGAGACTCGCCCCGACGCGGAGGACGAGTAACCAACGTAGTCTTGGAACAGAATGATCACCTCGTCCACAAAACAAAAACCTGCTTGATCAGCTATCTGATACGTCATGTAGTGCAGGGCCGCATGCCGCGCCGCGTATGGCGCGATCTGGATGCAAATGTATTTTTGCGGTTTAAGGACCCTGCGTACCTCGTTCAAGGTTGCTCTCAGGAATTCTCTATACTGCGATGGGTGATGGTAAGTTCCCTTCGTGCTGTAGTCCTTCATCGCCAAATATGGAGGATGAGCGATCACGAGATCGATCGATGCGTCTCCTAAGAACGAAAGATCGCGCGACTCGCCTGGAATGAATCGCTGTGCTCGCAGTGCTTTCTCAAGCCTTGGCTCACGCTGCATCACGAGCGAGAAGCGCTTCTCTGTGGCTGATTGAGCTTCAGGATTCACGTCCACGCCGACTCCCATCCTGTTGAGCATGGCGCAAGCAACTAGGGTCGTTCCGCTTCCAACGTATGGGTCGAGAACCCGGTCTCCGACTTTCGAGAATCGAAGAATGCAGTTAATCGGAACCACCAAAGGGAAACATCCGGCATAGATGTTTCCGCTCACCCCGAAGTAGTGGTCGTGTCTGGTGACGGGCCAGACCGAGTAGTACTGAAGATTGAATCGATCGGCGTACTCCTTCCATCTGCGTTGGTCCAAGTCATTGATCGAGCAATTCTTGGCTAAGGCATATGCATTCTCAGAACGGCTCTGCTTCCGACTTCCAACTGTTTTCCGAACCAAAAGTTCTGTTTGCCGAGTCGTCAGTTTCTGCTCGACCACCAGCCTAGCTATGCGGAGCTGGTCAGACTTGGGTAACTTGCCGATCCATCGAAGACAGCCCTCGTTTAGGTTGACACGTGTCAACAGCTGCTTTAGTGGGTCTGCAAGATTGAGGATACTAACGTATCTGCTTACCAGCGAAACATCTATTCCCACGAATGAGGCGATCCGTCTGAGACTCCAGCCTCGCAACTCGTGAAGCTTCCCGTAGGCTTTTGCCTTCTCAAGGGGGCTCCAATCCTGCCTCTGCTCGTTCTCGACAATCGAGAGCAACAACGCGTCAGCGTCAGACAGTTCCAAGACGCGGGCTTGGAGAGTCTTGATACCAGCTCTCCTGGCAGCCTCGATCCTTCGATGCCCGATCACTGTCTCATAGAACTTGCCACGACGTCTTAGTAAGGGGTCTTGAAGAAAGCCAAAACGTGTTAGGGTTTCCTCGAGCCCAGCAAGGTCTTCGTAGCGCAGCTTGGATGGCGGATTTGGCCGGCTGGACCGTATCTTATCAATGGATACAATTGCCTTCGCTGACTCAACGAACGGTTGGGCCAGCGAAGAGTGCGTGTAACTTCACCTATCTGTGTCCTTGGTGATTGTCTTCCAATTCGCTAGCCCTTTGCAGAAGTTCCTGCAGTTTCCTGACCCAAGGAGGTGCGAGAGAATCTTGTTGTTTCTCATTTTCCGGCGGAGAAGCATTCCTTGAGTCTTGCGTAGCCGAATTCATGGAGAGCTGCGATGAGTTGGGCGTCTCCAGTGCTGGAGAGGCTTCGGCGCGTTTTCTTCTTTCAGTCGCCGTATCTGCTCACCTGATCCACAAGCCGTAAGAGGCTGCGAGACGACACTGCTGATCGAGAAGGATCATGGTTTAGTGACAGAATCCATGCGCAAACGATCGGGTTACCACGAGTACAGAAGGACCATACTCGACTCTTTCAAGATCGGGCGACGTTTCCTGCGTCTGTCAAGGACCAGAAGATTTCAGCAGAGGATCCTGCATGCAAGTGGACATGTCCTAGCGAGGCTTCTCACAGGCTTCGCATTGGCTCAAGGAAGAGCGATTCCGAGGCAGAACATACTGAAACACTTTGAGCCGGATCAATCTCGGACGGTTGCCAGAAGACTGAGAGAACTCAAGGAACGGGGACTTGTTAGCGTTTTCCCTATCCAGAATGTGTCTGGAAGATGGGGGCAACCATACACGGCTCCCCCTCCGGGAAGGCCCGGCGTATCCTATGCATCACGATTTGACAAAACTGATGACTTTGTTCTCAGCGACCCCATGGACGCCCGGACGAGCGCTATGCGATCCGTCGACGAGAAGAAGGTGCTCATCGACCGAAAACTCAGAGTGGAGTTCATCGATCTCCTCAATAGCTGCTTGAAGCTACTCGAGCCAGAGAACATCGAGTATTTCCAGAGCCTCATCGGAAATATCCCCGAAATCGCTGGGCTGCTGTCACGAGCTATGAGTCATAGTGGTATTCCTCAAGCGCATGTGATCCCTGAAGAGATCCTCGGTGTCACCATAGCGAACTTTAGATGCCTTGACTCGGAGGAAAGGCTTCCCGACCAGGAACTTAGACGTTTCTCGCTGGCCACCTGAGTCGGTGATTGCTGTCCACGAATTGGACTTCGCAATGAGCTGACCTAGTCAAGAGAGTTGCAGGATCGCGCAGGTGTGTTCTGGTCGTCACCCTCGACCAGCGGATATGCCAAAAAAAAGGCTCCATTTATCTTGTCAATGTGGCCAAGCTCACAATGCATTTTCGCTGGTTCCAAGAATGGAGTTACACCCCTGTCCGGCTCGCGTCTGCGAGGCAGTCGAGGGCAGCGCATGGAAAGTCCACAAGGTAGAGAGATCTACTGGAGCTTACTGTCATTGGGCTCGGTGATGTTTGATCTACTCTCGAAGTGAATGATCTATCGCCGTTGTTTGATCTCTCGCTTGGTCCGGAGAAGGTGAACTACCTGATATGCGAAATACAGTATGGTGCATAGTGAGGCAGCTATGGCTAATACGTCCCGGGCAAAGTCCAGAGTTTGCAAACGAGTCAACCACGAGACGTATCACAGAAGCTTGGGAAGGTATGTCGTTCGAAAGCATGATTCATGACCCTCGGTTCAACATCGGTTATATATCGCAACAATAGGACCCATCCGGCGGGCATTGTGAGAATCGCTCCTCCCGTGGGCGTGAGTGATGGGCGATTATCCTCGCTACGAGCTGGCCGTTCTACGATGTTTTCTGAGGGTGCAAGGAGATAGAGGGAGCATCGTGGATGTCGAACCAAAGCCAAACGAATGGCTGTGTCCTACACGATTGCTACGTATGATCCAAGGGAGCCCCCAGCTAAGTGGGTTGCATCCCTCCGTCTTGTCCCGAATCTTGCGTCACGTGTCTTCAATGAGTATTCTGGAGTGTTCGAAGGGAAGTTTCGAGTACGAAGATCAGGATGGGTATCATTGGGGTCGCGTGAAGTATCGATTGACCAGTGAGGGAGAAGTGTATGCAAGGCTCGTATTGAGGTTGCTCGCGGATATCCGCCCCTATCCCTACGAGTTGGAAGAGGCAATAGTCAATCCCCGTTTCCGCGAAGTAAGAGAGTGGCTCTCCGACAGCTTAGATATTCGTGACTCTATCGGCCGATATGGCAGCACTAATGACAAGCTGAAAGTCAGTTTCCAAGTTGGTACATACGCGCAAAACCTAGTGTATGATGGTCTCAGTCAGACGGCTAAGATCAAACAAGTCGGCACACATTTCACCAGCCGAGACGAGGAGGCCCTCTTCGAAAAAGGAAAGACCGACCTAGAATTAGTCACTTGGCACACAATGCGAAACAAAATACGCGATCAAGCGCACCCGCGGGACTGGGTAATACTGAGAATATACCGCGGAGGAGCGCCAGTCTTCGCCGTACAGCGGAATCATCTGCTAAGAAAGACTCTCCTCTATCCTGAAGGTGCAAAGCAGCGATCAAGTCTGGCAAAGAGGGTTTCGCACGACGTAGGTCCGGCGGATCCTATTGAATTGGTGCCCGGATTCGCGGATGGAGGGTATCATGGCATAGTGACACAGCCTCCCAATAGTACCGTCTTGCTTGCGATGGAGAATTCGGTTACTCTCGACTTGGATGAAGAGGACTACTTTCTCGTCGCGTCCAAACGCCTCTTCAATACGGGAAACGCCAACGTTCGGGGTCTGATTACGCAGGGTCGGGTTGCAAGCGCCCGCTTACTACAGGAGGCGACAAGATATAGACTGGCGAGCAGATATGTCATTCGCGACTTGAACGCAGAGTTGAAGAGAATTCCGCGATACCGTGAGATAGCCGGCTTGCTTTCGCAGATCCGCGAAGTAGATTCGGCTCATGCCTTCTTGTCGCACCAATAGCTTCCATTGATGTTCAGACGAGGAAAAGAGGACCTCCAAGTTGCCATTTCATGTTAGCCGATTCATGAGATCGTGTGAGGCTGTGACGTACCTAGTGAAACCTTCGAGCGAGGGCGCGTGGTCGATCTCATCGATGAGACACCGAAAGGAGTGATGCCTCGCTTGAATTGGACAGGCTTCATTCGACGGTTCCAAAGCTTATCCACGAGTACTTCTGGGCGACAATAGCGAGGCGGATTGTCGTGCCGAAGCCGGCGGCATTTCACCGATGGTTGAGTTGGGTTGACTGAGGCCCTAAGGATGACAGCCATGTCCTCTAAGGAGGTCACATTATGGGTAACGCACTGCTCTTGGAAGAAGAAGCCAGCCCGAGAAGGTA